>Ga0182024_10002169_pt1 | contig 49309 bp, 49 predicted proteins | sample P32metaG_FD_120480 | JGI IMG/M metagenome (GOLD analysis project Ga0182024, IMG submission 120480) | Permafrost microbial communities from Stordalen Mire, Sweden - P3-2 metaG (Illumina Assembly) | ecosystem: Environmental > Terrestrial > Soil > Wetlands > Permafrost | place: Sweden: Stordalen...
CGATATTGTCGATCACTGCTGCGAGGCGTGGAACAAACTAACCGATCAGCCCTGGCGCATCATGTCCATCGGCATGCGCGATTGGGCCCATGGGTCATGAGCAGTGAGTCCTGGTATAAGGCGTGGAACTTCTGCGACCGGATCAAAACGCTCGTTTCGGGCGTGGCCAGATTTTTGCTTGAAATCCTGAGCGGCTCTCTTGCCTCGCGCGATGATGCGCTGCAACATAGAACACCAGAGCCCAGCCTGTCGGACTCGAGTTCAGCGTTCAAGGAATTGCCGCCAATGTCGATCGCTCCTGTCGCTCAGCCACGCGAAATGCGCCCGCAAACCCACCCGCCCGAAATGCTGGATGACGAGAAGGATATTCCCCTTCGCAACGACATCCGCCTCCTCGGCCGTATCCTAGGCGATACCGTGCGCGAACAGGAGGGCAGCGCCGTCTTCGAGATCGTCGAGCGCATCCGGCAATCTTCCATCCGCTTCCACCGCGACAATGAAGTGGGCGCTAGGCGCGAATTGGAGGCGATCCTCGACAGTCTGACGGCCGATCAGACTTTGGCTATCGTGCGCGCGTTCAGTTATTTCTCGCATCTGGCCAATATCGCCGAAGATCAGCATCACATCCGCCGCAATCGCGCTCACGTGCTGGCGGGTTCGGCGCCGCGCCCCGGCACGATGGCGCACGCCTTGAAGCGCGCCCGAGAGGCGGGCATCGACGCTAAGACGCTGCGCGCCTTCTTCGATCGCGCCCTAGTGAGCCCGGTGCTGACGGCGCACCCGACCGAAGTGCGTCGCAAGAGCACCCTGACGCGCGAGCTAGAGATCGCGAAAATCATCGATGAGCGTCAGCAGATGCAAGGCGTTAGCCAAGAACTGGAAGAGAGCGAGGAAAGGTTGCGCCGCGCCATTCTGACGCTCTGGCGCACTAATATGTTGCGCCAGACCAAGCTTAAGGTCCTCGACGAAGTCGCCAACGGCCTCTCCTATTACGATTACACATTCTTCTCGGAACTTCCCCGCATTTACGGGGCGCTCGAGGACGAACTGGCGCGCCAGACCCCACCCGTCCAAGATAAGGGCCTCGCCTCCTTCCTGCGCGTCGGCTCGTGGATCGGCGGCGATCGCGACGGCAATCCGTTTGTGACCGCCGAAGTGCTGCGCGAGACGATGCGTATGCAAAGCGCCCGGGCGTTGAGCCATTACCTCGACGAAATGCACGAACTGGGCGCTGAATTGTCGATCAGCGGCACTTTGACGCGAGTGAGCGCTGCGCTCAGCGAATTGGCCGACCGCGCGATCGACAGTTCCGCCAATCGACGCGACGAGCCCTATCGACGCGCAATTGGCGGCATTTATTCGCGTCTCGCCGCGACGGCTCGCGAACTCGATCATATCGTCGCCTCCCGCCATCCCCTGTCCGAAGCGCCGCCCTATCGAACGGCGGCGGAACTGCGCGCCGATCTCGACATTATCGTCGCCTCATTGGAGGAAAACGGCGGCGCGATATTGGCGCGCGGGCGTCTTCGCGCATTACGCCGCGCCGTCGATTGCTTTGGGTTCCATCTGGCGCCGCTGGATATGCGCCAGAACTCGGACGTGCACGAGCGCACCGTGGCGGAACTGCTCGCGGCGGCGGTCCCTGGCGTCGAATATCTGAAGCTGGATGAAGACGCGCGCATCGCCCTGCTACTGCAGGAATTGTGCTCGCCGCGCCCGCTTGTCTCGCCCTTTCTCGCCTACAGTGAAGAGACGCAGGGCGAACTTGCGGTGTTTCGCACGGCGGCCTGGATCCACAAAACCTACGGCGAGGCCGCGATCCCCACCAGCATCATCTCCAAGGCGCAGGGCGTTTCCGACCTGCTGGAGCTCGCGCTGCTGCTGAAGGAAGTCGGCCTCGTCGGCGCCGGTGGGCGCTGCGCGATCAATCTTGTCCCGCTGTTCGAGACGATCGACGATCTGAGAACCTGCGTCGGCGTGATGGATCGGCTACTCGGCATCCCCGAATACCGCCGCTTCGTCGACAACTGCGGCGGCGAGCAGGAAGTGATGCTCGGCTATTCGGACTCCAACAAAGACGGCGGCTTCGTAACCTCGGGCTGGGAGCTCTATAAGTCCGAAATCGGGCTGATCGACGTTTTCAAGTGTCATGGCGTGCGCATAAGGCTGTTTCACGGACGCGGCGGTTCGGTGGGGCGTGGCGGCGGTCCGAGCTATGACGCGATCCTCGCGCAGCCCGGCGGGGCGGTGCAGGGCCAAATCCGCATCACCGAACAGGGCGAAATCATTTCGAGCAAATATTCCAACCCGGAGGTCGGCCGGCGCAATCTCGAGATATTGGCTTCGGCGACGCTGGAGGCGAGCCTGCTGCAAGAGAAGATCGCCGCGCCCAATCCCGCCTATCTCAGCGCGATGGAGCGCCTTTCGCAAAGCGCTTACGCGGCCTATCGCGGGCTCGTCTATGACACCGAGGGCTTCGAGCGCTATTTCTGGGCTTCCACAGTCATTACCGAAATCGCGACGCTCAATATCGGCTCGCGCCCCGCCTCGCGCAAGAAAACGACGGCGATCGAGGATCTGCGCGCTATTCCCTGGGTGTTCAGCTGGGCGCAATGCCGGCTGATGCTGCCCGGCTGGTACGGCTTTGGCTCGGCGGTCAAGGAATTCATCAAAGCCGACCCGAAAGTCGGCCTCGAGCAATTGCAGGAAATGCATCGGCAATGGCCGTTCTTCCGCACGCTACTGTCCAACATGGACATGGTGCTCTCCAAAAGCAGCCTCGCGATCGCCTCGCGCTACGCCTCGCTCGTGCCTGATGTCGTACTTCGAGAGGCGATATTCGCGCGAATCAGCCGCGAGTGGCGCGATTCGGTCGAGGCCCTGCTGGCGGTCATGGGGCAAAAGAACCTGCTGGAAAGCAATCCCTTGCTCGACCGCTCTATCCGCAACCGTTTCCCCTATCTCGATCCGCTCAATCACGTGCAGGTTGAACTGCTGAAACTGCACCGCGCCCACGCCGGCAACGAAAAGGTGCTGACCGGCATCCAATTGACGATCAACGGCATTTCGGCGGGCTTGCGAAACAGCGGCTAGCGCGTCGGCGTCTTGCGACCGCTTCGGTCCGGCCGCTTTGCGGGTTAACGATTTGTAATGACGCGCCGGCCAGTCCCGCTCGGGAATCCCTTGCGCGCGGCGGCCTGCGGGACCATATTGCGCTCGAGCGCTGCCCGCCGGCCCGACCGGGCCGTTGGGGGCGCGACCAACTCGATGAGGATTTCAATGTCCGACTATGACCGCACAGCAAACGCTCGTTACGGCGCCGGCGTTGCCCGGTCCGGCGTGGGCGCGATCGATCAGGGCCTGCGGGCCTATATGATCGGCGTATATAATTACATGACGCTTGGCCTTGGCATCACGGGCCTCGTGGCGATTGGGGCATTCAAGCTTGCGGACGTCCAATTCGTCGGCGGCCACGCCGTTTCGGCCAGCGCGTTCGGCCAGGCGATTTATTCTTCGCCTCTTCGCTGGGTGATCATTTTTGCACCACTTGCCGTCGTGTTTTTCATATCGGCGCGCATAAACGCGATTTCGGCGGCGACCGCGCGCAATGCGTTTTTCATATTCGCGGCGCTTATCGGCCTGTCGCTGTCTTCATTGGCGCTCGTTTACACCGGCGTTTCGATTGGGCGGGTGTTCTTCGAGACCGCTGCCGCGTTTGGCGCGCTAAGCCTCTACGGCTATACGACCAAGCGCGATCTCTCCGCGATGGGTTCTTTCCTGATGATGGGCCTATTTGGCTTGATCATCGCGAGCGTGGTCAATCTGTTCCTGCAGAGCACGGGCCTGCAATGGGCGCTCTCGATTCTCTGCATCGGCATCTTCGCAGGCCTGACCGCATGGGACACGCAGTCGATCAAGGCGCAGTATTTTGCCGGCGACGGCTATGAGATGGCGCAGAAGAAGTCGGTCTTCGGCGCGCTTCGCCTCTATCTCGACTTCATCAACATTTTCACCGCGCTGATGCAGCTCACGGGCGATCGGCGTTAATATCCAAGCAAAAGAAGCCCCGGTTTGAGGGATCGAACCGGGTTTTTTTTGCGCTATGACATTCTCTCAGGTGTCGTTCAGCCCTAGCACGTCGGCCATCGAATAGAGGCCGGCCTTGCGGCCATGCGCCCACAGTGCCGCTCGCACGGCGCCGCGCGCGAAACCGGTGCGGTCGTGGGCGCGATGGGTGAGTTCGATGCGCTCGCTCTCACCAGCAAAAATCACGCTATGGTCGCCGACGACCGATCCGCCGCGCAGCGAGGCAAAACCGATATCGCCGATTTTTCGAGCGCCGGTCTGGCCGTCCCGCCCGCGCGCCGAATGTTCACTGAGTTCGACGCTGCGGCCCCGCGCCGCTGCCTCCCCCAGCAGCAGCGCCGTGCCCGAGGGCGCATCGACCTTCATGCGATGGTGCATTTCGACGATCTCGATGTCGAAATCCTCCCCCAGAGCTCTGGCGACCTGGCGCGTCAGGGCGGCCAGAAGATTGACCCCCAGACTCATATTCCCCGATCGCACAATGGCGGCGTGGCGAGCGGCCGCGGCGATGCGCTTAAGGTCTTCGGCCGACAGGCCGGTCGTGCCGATGACGTCAACGATGCGCGCCTGGGCGGCGAGCGCGGCAAATTCCACACTGGCGGCCGGCGTCGAAAAATCCAGAATGCCGTCGGCGTTGAGAAGAGCTCCAAGAGCGTCGGTCGATATCGCCACACCCGCCCTGCCGCAGCCGGCGAGCAATCCCGCATCCTCCCCCAAAGCAATCGAGCCTTCGCGCTCCAACGCGCCGGTAAGAACGAGGCCGGACGTCTCGTAGATCGTCTTGACCAGCATCTGGCCCATGCGCCCGGCGGCGCCCGTCACAACGAGCCGCATGTCGGCCATATCCGGTCTCTCCCCTTCGCGTTTCGTCAGCCCGGCTGCGGTCCGTCATAGCCCTCGACGACCACCACGTCGCAAAGGCTCGCCGCGTAGCGAATCGCCATGGCGCGGCGATATTCCGGCGAGTCGTAACAGGCGAGCGCCGTCGCGTAATCCTCAAATTCCAGCACGACATGTCGCGCGCGCAAGACCCCACTGCGGACCTCCCCGCGACCCGCGCGCACGAGGAAGCGCGCGCCGAACTTGGCGAAGGCGACAGCGTTGGCCGCCAGATATCCTTTATAGCCCTCGGGGTCGGTCACATCGACATGGGCGATCCAATAGCCTTTGGCCATTGTCACACCCCTTCGACGAGGAGGAATTCGACCGCCGCCGCGCCCTCGCGCAAGGTCTTCGCGTGTTGATATTCCTGGGAGAAATAAAAGGCGCGCGCGGCCTCGAAACTGTCGAATTCGACGACGACGTTGCGCGCGCGCGCCGCGCCTTCGACTGCCTCGAAACGTCCGCCGCGGACCAGCGGGCGGCCGCCGTGCTTCTTGATCGCCTCGGTCGCGAGTTTCGCATAGCTTGCATAGGCTTCCGGATCGGTGACGTCGACGCGAACGATCGTATATCCCTTGGGCATTTGCCGGCTCCTGTCCTGTTGCGATCTTAGGGAAAATGCGTCGTGTGCGCCATCAATGCGCCTGCGCCGCGGCGATTTCGGCGACGATGGTTTCCACAGCGGCGCGCGGATCGGGAGCCTGCGTGACGGGCCGCCCCACGACAAGATAATCCGCGCCGTCCTTGATCGCCTGACTCGGCGTGGCGACGCGTTTCTGGTCGCCGGCGTCGGCGCTGGCGGGCCGAACGCCGGGCGTGACGAGGAGGAGATCCTCTCCCAATTGCGCCCGCAACATTGCCGCCTCCGCCGGGCTGGCGACGAGGCCGTCGACCCCTTCGGCCAGCGCCTGAGCGCCGCGCCGCGCCACCAGCGCGGCAACGCCATAGCCGTAGCCCGCTTCGCTGAGGTCGGCGTCATTGCAGGAAGTGAGCACGGAAACGCCCAGCAATTTGAGATTGGAGCCGCCGCGGCCCGCGACCGCCGCGCGCATCGTCTGAGGATAGGCGTGGATGGTGAGAAACGTCGCGCCAAGACGCACGACTTGGGCGACCGCGCGCTCGACGGTATTGGGTATGTCGTGCAGCTTGAGATCGAGGAAGACCTGTCTGCCCGACGCGGCGAGCCGCTCGACTAGGCCGAGGCCGCCGCCATAGGCAAGCTCCATTCCAATCTTGTAAAAGACCGCGCCGCCGCCGATTTCCGCAATAAGCCGCTCGGCATGCGCGACGTTGGGCATATCGAGCGCGACGATGAGTCTCTCGCGAGGCGGAATATTCTTGCGCATGCGTCCCTCAGTCGCGCCGAACGATCATTCTCGCGGCGGGCGGTTGCGGAAAATATCGAGCGGCTTGGCGCGCCGCGCTTCCTCGATCACGTCTTTGGCGCGCGCGCGAACCCTCGCGCCGAGCTTGGCCTTTCGGGTGCGCAACAACCTGCCGGCGGCCTCCGCCTTGCCAACCCATTCTTCGCCCATTCGGTCGGCGCTTTCGCGCAACCTTGAGAGAAGCGGCGCCGGAGCGAGCGCATTGGGGTCGGAGCGATAGGTCCACACGCGCGCCGGCGGCAGATTGAGCCAAACCGGCGCGCTCGCTTGGGCAACGAAACGACCGGTCCCGGCGGGGCGGGGAATAGGCGAAGCCAGGCCATAGGTAAATTGCACGAAAACGCCGCCGGGCGACATCAGCGCGAACGCATCCTCGATCAGCGCCGTGCGGCGCGCCAGCGGCTGATTGAGAAGCGGCAGGCTGGAGACAATGGCGCATATCGGTCGATCCGACAAATCGGCGAGCGTGCGCGCCAGTGCAAAAGCGTCCCCCTGCAATACGCGCACGCCGGGAAAGCGCTGGGTCAGCAGGCGGCAGAACGCCGACTCATATTCGACCAGAACCAATTGCTCGGCGGCGAGGCCCCGCTCGATCAGCGCCCTCGTCACCGGTCCGGTGCCTGGGCCGAGTTCGACGACCAACCCGTCGTCGACCGGACCGACCGCGCGCGCCATCGCCCGCGCTAGAAAACGCCCCGACGGCGAGATTGCGCCCGTCAGCCTAGGACTCTCGAACCACATTTTGAGGAAGCGAACCTCGTCGCCGAGGGGACGCTTGGAGCGTAGACGCGCGCGCATGGTCGCGAAATCGATGCGCTTCTTCAATGAGGAGGGCAACGGGCGCTTCTTCCACCTATCGGCAGCGGGACTTGCGTGGGCTGATCACAGGCAATGGCCAGGGCGGGCCGCTTCATTGACCGCCGAGCCCCTCGAAGAATTCTTTCATTTTGGAAAAAAATCCCGCGCTCTCGGGATGGGTCTTATGCGAGGATTCAGCGTCAAATTCCGCGAGCAGTTCGCGCTGGCGCCGCGTCAGATTTTGCGGCGTCTCGACATTGATCTGAATGTACAGATCGCCAAAGTCGCGCGAGCGCAAGGCCGGCATGCCTTTGCCGCGCAGGCGCAATTGGCGCCCCGATTGGGCACCTTCCGGCACGCGCACTTTGGCGTCGCCGCCATCGAGCGCTCGCACCGAAAATTCGCCGCCCAACGCCGCCTGAACCATCGAGATCGGAATGCGGCAATAAAGGTCGGCGCCATCGCGCTGGAAGAACGGATGCGGCTTGATCGATAGAAAGATATAAAGATCGCCCGTCGATCCGCCGCGTTGGCCTGCCTCGCCCTCGCCCGTCAGGCGGATGCGGGTGCCGTCCTCGACGCCAGCCGGCACATTGACCGACAGCGTGCGCTCACGCGTGACCCGGCCCGAGCCGGCACAGCGATCGCATGGATTATCGATCGTCTGTCCGCGCCCCTGGCAGGTCGGACAAGTGCGTTCGATCGCAAAAAAACCCTGCTGCGCCCGGACCCTGCCATGGCCGGCGCAAGTCTTGCACACATGCGGCTTCGAGCCCGCTTTGGCGCCGGAGCCCGCGCAGGTCTCACAGGTCACCGAAGTCGGCAGCTTGATCGCCGCGTTTTTGCCGTGATAAGCCTCTTCGAGTGTGATTTCGAGATTGTAGCGCAAATCCGCGCCGCGCTCCTTGCCCGAACCGTTGCGGCCGCCGCCGCCCCGCCGGCCCATCATGTCGCCGAACAGATCGTCAAATATGTCGGCCATCGACGAGGCGAAGCCCTCGCCCATGCCGGCGCTGTTCTGCTCGAAGGCGGCATGGCCGTAGCGATCGTAGGCGGCGCGCTTAGTCCCGTCCGACAGCGCCTGATAGGCTTCGTTCAATTCCTTGAAGCGGGTTTCGGCCTGATGATCGCCGGGATGGCGATCGGGGTGGCAAAGCATCGCCGCTTTACGAAACGCAGCCTTGAGTTCCGCCTCGGTGGCGGTTTTGGCGACGCCTAAAGTTTCATAGAAGTCGCGTTTGGCCACGTCAGCTTCAGTCCGATTCGCCATTGAGTCGTTTGATCAATCTTAGCGATGCGCCGATATTTCGTATGCGCGCCGCGCCGCGTCAATCCCCTTGCCGATCGCTGAATTGTCAAAAGAGCGAAAACGGCGGCAGCCCGGGAAACAAAGGCCGGCCTTCACAGAGGTCAAACCCTTCTCGCTTCTTTGTCTTAGGCGACGCGCCCCAGCCGCTCGGGCCGACCCGAGACCGCAACGTCGCGCGAGGCGGCGCGACCGGACGGCGGTCAAAGCCGCCGTCCCCAGCCAGATCAGGCTGACTTCTTCTTGTCGTCGTCCACTTCCTTGAATTCGGCGTCGATGACGTCGTCCTTGGCCTCGCCGGGCGCCGCGCCTTCGGCTGCGCCGGGTCCAGCGGCTTGCTGAGCCTTGTACATGGCCTCGCCAAGCTTCATCTGCGCCTGCATCAGATCATTGGTCTTGGCCTTGATGGCCTCGACATCCTCGCCCTGCAGCGCGGCCTTCAGCGCCGTCGAGGCGGCTTCGATCGCGCTCTTGTCGGCTTCGGAGACCTTGTCGCCATATTCCTTCAGCGACTTCTCCGAATCATGGATCAAGGATTCCCCGTGATTCTTGGTGTCGATCAATTCGCGCCGCTTCTTATCGTCGGCGGCGTGCAATTCGGCGTCTTTCACCATCTTGTTGATGTCGGCTTCGCTGAGGCCGCCTGAGGCCTGGATGCGAATTTGCTGTTCCTTGTTGGTCGCCTTGTCCTTCGCGGTAACGTTGACGATGCCGTTGGCGTCGATGTCGAAAGTGACCTCGACTTGCGGCACTCCTCTTGGCGCGGAAGGCAGGCCGACCAGATCGAACTGGCCAAGCAGCTTGTTGTCGGCCGCCATTTCTCGCTCGCCTTGGAAGACGCGGATCGTCACGGCAGTCTGATTGTCCTCGGCCGTCGAGAAGACCTGGCTCTTCTTGGTCGGGATCGTCGTGTTGCGGTCGATGAGACGAGTGAACACCCCGCCCAGCGTCTCGATGCCGAGGGAAAGCGGCGTAACGTCAAGCAGCAGCACGTCCTTGACGTCCCCTTGCAGAACGCCAGCCTGGATCGCAGCGCCGATGGCGACGACTTCGTCCGGATTGACGCCCTTATGGGGTTCCTTGCCGAAGAATTGCTTGACGATCTCCTGCACCTTGGGCATGCGGGTCATGCCGCCGACCAGAACGACCTCGTCGATCTGACCAGCCGATAGACCGGCGTCTTTGAGCGCCTTGCGGCAGGGCTCGACCGTCTTCTGGACGAGATCGTCGACGAGCGCCTCGAATTTCGCACGCGTCAGTTTCAAGGTCAGGTGCTTCGGGCCGGAAGCATCGGCGGTGATGTAGGGCAGGTTGATTTCGGTCTGGGTAGCGGAGGAAAGCTCGATCTTGGCTTTCTCGGCCGCTTCCTTCAGGCGCTGGAGAGCAAGCTTGTCCTTGGTCAGGTCAATGCCCTGCTCCTTCTTGAATTCGCCCGCAAGATATTCGACGAGGCGCATGTCAAAGTCTTCGCCGCCAAGGAACGTGTCGCCATTGGTCGACTTCACCTCGAAGACGCCGTCGCCGATCTCGAGGATCGAGACGTCGAATGTGCCCCCGCCCAGGTCATAGACCGCAATCGTGCCGGATTTCTTCTTGTCGAGGCCATAAGCCAGCGCGGCCGCTGTCGGCTCGTTGATGATGCGCAACACTTCCAGGCCGGCGATCTTGCCCGCGTCCTTGGTCGCCTGGCGCTGAGCGTCGTTGAAATAGGCCGGCACAGTGATGACGGCCTGCGTTACCGGTGAGCCCAAATGAGCCTCGGCCGTCTCCTTCATCTTTTGCAGAATGAAAGCGGAAATCTGAGAGGGCGAATATTGCTTGCCGTCGGCCGTCACCCAGGCGTCGCCGTTGGATCCTTTGATGATCTTGTAAGGGACCAGTCCCATGTCCTTCTTTGTCATCGGGTCGTCGAAGGGGCGACCGATTAGCCGCTTGATGGCAAAGAATGTGCGCTCGGGGTTGGTCACACCCTGGCGTTTGGCCGGCTGGCCGACGAGACGCTCGCCGTCGTCTGTAAAAGCGACGATCGAGGGCGTCGTGCGCGCGCCCTCCGAATTTTCAATCACCTTGGGCGTCGAGCCTTCCATGACCGCGACGCAAGAATTGGTGGTGCCTAGATCAATGCCGATTACTTTAGCCATTGCTACATCCTCGTTAATTCGCGAGACCGCGAGGCCCCGAAGCGGCCCGGCCCTGGACGGCGTCGGATTTGGCCTTGCTCGGCCGCGTCCTGTCCGTCCTGTCCCCGATGGACTGTCCCAAATTCCGCACACTCGATTCCAGAAGAACCCCCGGTCTCGAAGAATCCATTGCGGTTGGCCGTTATATAAGAGGGGCCTATGCGAGGCGCAAGGCGCGCGCGGGGCCTTCGCCGCCCAACTTGTCGCCGGCGCGCCGCGACTTTCACCCTATCGCGCCGGCTGTTCATGGTCGCGCCGATCCCGAGCCGTCCAAGGCCTGCGGGATGGGATCGCAAAGCGACTTTCCCTTTTCATGGACCCGCTTTATTGGTCAGGGATGAAAGGCAAATCGGCAGCAACGGCCTTGGGCATCATTTTCGCCGCCGCCTCGCCGACGGCGGCGCAGCTTGCTCTGCCTGGCGCCATTGCGCCCAACCCGGCGGGGACGGTTGAAAAAGTCCCCAGCGTGAACAAGACGCCAAAACCCGCGGCCCCATACGCGCCACCGGGCGCCGATACGGTGATCGGGCGCACTCTGCTGCTCAACGGCGCGAATGGCGCGCTGCAATTTTCAGGGCGATCTGGCGCGCTGCGAATCGAACGCTTTACGATGCTGGGCGAAGTCATTTCAGACTCGACGCAACAATGCCGGATTGATGTCGGCGGCGGGGGGGCGATCGAGACCAGGAGCGTCGGACGGCCCGATGGACTGCTGCGTTTTGCGGCCGACATTCCCGCCTGCCCGTTCGAGTTCGACATCCTCGATGGGGCCGTACTGGTCCCTCCTCAATTGCGGGCCTGCATATTCGAGCAGGCCGACTGTCAGGCCAGCCCGTCGGGCCTCTGGGGTCCGGCCCCGACCAGTCTTGGCGCCGACGCCAAGGCGATCGAACATGCGCGGGCCCGCGCTGAGGCCGCCTTGGTCGCCAATTACCGGGCTTTGGACGCGCGTTTGCAGGATCGCTCGAAGGCGGACGATCTTGCCCGCGACGAGGCCCGCTTTTCCTCGGACCGCGAAGAGACGTGTCAGGATTATTCGCGCGAAAGCGCGCATAGCTTTTGCGCAACGCGCTTGACCGAGGCGCGGGCGGCGTTCCTCAAAGCGCGCATCGACGAATTGCCACAAGTAGCCGGCAAGGGCGAAATTCCCGCCAAACATCACCGCAAATCGCCGCAATGACCGGACCGGATTTTCTTAGCCCGGCGCAAACGCAGGCCTTGTCCGCGCGGTTGCGCGCCCGGGGCGAGGCGCGCGCGTCGTTTGCCCGGGTTGGCGAACGCACGGAGCCTGCGCGCGCGTTCGAGACAGGCGGCCTGCGGCTGCGCTTTCCCCGCGCGATCGCTGGTTGCGAGGCGGTTCTGATCAATACCGGGGGCGGGATGGCGGGCGGCGATCGCGCGGCAATCCAGTTTGTGGTCGGCGCGGGCGCGGAAGTTCTCTTTACGACGCAGTCGGCCGAAAAAATCTACCGATCCGAAGGCGAGACGAGCCAGATCGAAGCGCGCGTGGAGATCGGTCCGGCGGCGCGTCTCGAATGGCTGCCGCAGGAGACGATCCTTTTTGAGGGCGCCCGATTCTCGCGGCGGCTGGAGGTCGAGCTTGCCGCTGACGCCTCGCTCTTTCTGGTCGAGGCGATCATCTTTGGCCGCATCGCCATGGGCGAGCACAACATCGATGCCTATTTGCGCGATTCCTGGCGGATCCGGCGGGAGGGCCGGCTCCTCTTCGCCGAAGAGCTTCGTCTCGATCATGCCGGCGCTGTTCTCGATCGCCTCGCTGTGGGGGGCGGCGCCCGCGCCATCGCCACTATTTTGTTCATGGCGCCCGGCGCGCAGGCGCATTTGGATAATATTCGGGCGACGCTCGACAGCGTTTGCGATCCCGGCGAGGCGCGGCTGGAAGCGGGCGCCACCGCCCTCGACGGGCTGGTGCTGACAAGGCTCGCCTCCCCCTCGCCGGCCCGATTGCGCGACGCCCTCGTCGAGGTCATGATGGCGCTGCGAGGGCGCGCCGCGCCGCGCGTCTGGAGCTAAGGCCGGCGCCCGTCTTGCACAATCGTAAATCTTTCCGGAAGATGGGTCCGATCGAATGAACCTCACCCCGCGCGAAAAAGACAAATTACTGATCGCCATGGCCGCGAATGTCGCGCGCCGCAGGCTCGAGCGCGGCGTCAAGCTGAACCACCCGGAGGCGATCGCCCTCATCACCGATTTTGTAGTCGAGGGCGCGCGCGACGGGCGCACGGTCGCCGAACTGATGGAGGCGGGCGCGCACGTCGTGCGCGCCGACCAGGTTATGGACGGCATCGCCTCGATGATCCACGACATTCAGATCGAGGCGACTTTTCCCGACGGCACCAAGCTCGTCACGGTTCATCACCCTATCCGCGGCGATTCCTCGGCGCTGAAGCCCGGCGAGGTGCTAACCCCGCCCGGCGACATATTGATGAACCAAGACCGCGAGAACGCGACCCTCACTGTCGCCAATAGCGGCGATCGGCCCATCCAGGTCGGCTCGCATTATCATTTCTTCGAGACCAATCCGGCCCTCAAATTCGAGCGCGCCAAGTCGCGCGGCTTTCGCCTCGATATTCCCGCCGGCACCGCCATGCGTTTCGAGCCCGGACAGAGCCGGGAAGTGCATCTGGTCGCGCTATCGGGCAAGCGCGAGGTGTACGGCCTGCGCGGCGCCGTAGCGGGCAAGCTTTAGCCTGTCGAATAGGATCACTCTTCATAACTCGGCTTCGAGGCTCCGAACCATGGCGAAACTACGCAACGAACCGGCCCGGGCGTTCCTGCCGCGCGCGGCCTATGCCGACATGTTCGGCCCGACGACTGGCGACAAGGTGCGCCTCGCCGACACCGAATTGTTCATCGAGATCGAGAAGGATTTCACCACCTATGGCGAAGAGGTGAAATTCGGCGGCGGCAAGGTGATCCGCGACGGCATGGGCCAGTCGCAGGTTACGCGTAGGCGCGGCGCGGTCGACACCGTCATCACCAATGCGGTGATCCTCGACCATTGGGGCATCGTCAAAGCCGATGTCGGCCTCAAGGACGGGCTCATCGTCGGCATCGGCAAGGCCGGCAATCCCGACATCCAGCCCGGAGTTACGATCATCATCGGCCCTGGCACCGAAGTGATCGCCGGCGAGGGCAAGATTCTGACTGCCGGCGGTTTCGACACGCATATCCATTTCATCTGCCCGCAGCAGGCCGAGGAGGCGCTGATGTCGGGCGTTACCTCGATGCTGGGCGGCGGCACGGGGCCGGCGACCGGCACTTTCGCCACCACGTGCACGCCCGGCCCCTGGCATATCGCGCGCATGATCGAGGCGGCCGACGAGTTTCCAATGAATTTGGGCTTCGCCGGCAAAGGCAACGCCTCCAAGCCGGCCGCCCTTGTCGAGCAGGTCGAGGCGGGCGCCTGTGCGCTCAAACTGCACGAGGATTGGGGCACGACGCCCGCCGCAATCGATTGCTGCCTGTCGGTCGCCGACGATCATGACGTGCAGGTGATGATCCATTCGGACACGCTCAACGAATCGGGCTTCGTCGAGGATACGATCAAGGCTTTCAAGGGCCGCACGATCCACGCTTTCCACACCGAGGGCGCGGGCGGCGGCCATGCGCCCGACATCATAAGGGTCGCCGGCCTCGCCAATGTCTTGCCGTCCTCGACCAATCCGACGCGGCCCTTCACGCGCAACACGCTCGACGAACACCTCGACATGCTGATGGTCTGCCATCATCTCGACAGTTCGATCCCCGAGGATCTGGCTTTCGCCGAAAGCCGCATCCGCAAGGAGACGATCGCCGCCGAAGACATATTGCACGACCTCGGCGCGCTCTCGATGATGTCCTCGGACAGCCAGGCGATGGGCCGGGTCGGCGAGGTCATCATCCGCACCTGGCAGACGGCCGACAAGATGAAGCGCCAGCGCGGCCCGTTGCCCTTCGAGACAGGCCGCAACGACAATGGCCGCGCCAAACGCTATATCGCGAAATATACGATCAATCCGGCCATCACACATGGCGTGTCCAAGCACATCGGCTCCATCGAGAAAGGCAAGCTCGCTGATCTCGTGTTATGGACTCCGGCGTTCTTCGGCGTGAAGCCTGATCTCATCATTAAGGGAGGCGTCATCGCCGCCGCGCCGATGGGCGACCCCAATGCCTCGATCCCGACGCCCCAGCCCGTGCATTACCGCATGATGTTCGGCGCCTATGGGCGCGCGCGCACCGGCAGTTCGCTGACCTTCGTCAGCCAAGCGGCGGTCGACAATAAGCTCGCGAACAAGCTGAAGGTGCAGAAGCGGCTTGTCGCGGTGGAGAATACGCGCGGCGGCATTTCCAAGAAGAGCCTAATCCACAATGACGCGACGCCCGATATCAAAGTGGACCCGGAGACCTATTCCGTGACGGCCGACGGCGTCCTGCTGGTCTGTGAGCCCGCGACCTCGCTGCCGATGGCGCAGCGGTACTTTCTGTTTTAGATAAGAGAATTGAACTTTCTCACTGCGGCTTGTGGGCTTGCAAAAACCTTGGATGACGCGGGAATCGCTTGGGTCGCGCAAATCGCGATTCGGAAAATCTCTTTGTTTTCAGCGAACGCGCCGACGCCTCCAAATTTATTCCAAACTTATTCTTGGGACGGCTCAATCTAATCAAGGGATTGCGAGTGAAAAATTTGGAATCGTCGTTTTTCTAGTTCTGCTATCCAATCGCGACTATGGAGCCGCCCTCCGACTTCGCGTCACGGCATTTTACGTTCACCCATGGCCATACCATGAATCTTGAATTTCAGAAAAGCGGCCTCTTGCGAATGGTTAACGTTGAGCGCCGCAAAAGGACGCTGGCGCTTAATATATGGGCAGTGTTTTCCGTTATTTACCGGGTGCCCGATGACAGGCGTCATGCTGACGCTGGGGCTTTTAGAGAGAGATCATGATCGATCGAATCAAGGCGTTCCTCGCCAACGAATCCGGCGCGACCGCCATCGAATACGCGCTTATCGCCTCGCTCGTGGCTGTCGCAATCATCGGCTCCGTCACCGCGGTCGGCACGAAGGTCAAAGCTGTCTTCAATGAGGTCGCCAGCAATCTAAAGTGAACCGCATTCGCGCGGCGGCTACTCCTCGGCTCGACAAAAAGTGTAGGCCATATAGGGCGGCGTCAGTTTCACGGGCGCGGCAACCAGCCGTTCTCCGTTGAGGCCGATGCCTTCGCCCGTCAGTCCCTCGCGAACGCTGTGGGCTGGCGTCGCGTCGCCGCCGTCGGCGCCGAGGGTGCCCTCCCTGGTTCCGATCATCTCACCGGCGCTCGGCGACACCTGATGGCGGTGTGGCGGCAGGTTTTCCGGCTTTAACACAAAAGCCTCCGACCCTCCCGGTTGGCCATAGGGCCTGTTCTCCAAACCCGTTCCCTGCCCGGCGCCGATAAGAAACCGGCCGCGCAGTTCGGCTGCCTCCCGCCAGTTGTCTGGGCATTTGCCCGAGCCCAGCGCAAAGGCGACGATCGCGCCGGCCGGCAGCGCCGCGCCGCTCGCGTGGCGATGGATATCCTCCTCAAGCGTCGCGTACAGCCGCCACGCTCCAACTACCCCCAGCACGATCACGCTGAGCGCCCACCATGCCGGCTGGATCCCCGACCGCGCCTTCGCGGCGGGGGCGGGGCCGCTCGGATCGGAATCTCTGGCGGCGCTGTCTGGCGCATTTTCCACTATCCCCTCCCGCGTATGATAAAGGACGATATCACCGACATCTGTCTGACAAGGTTCTTGTCGGGGCAAGGATTGGCGAGTTCGAAGGGTTTTGGCAATGCCAAGTCGCTTCTGCGCTCGCCGCACTTCGCGCCGGCAAAGCCATCGTCGCAGGCAGGCTGCCGCTTTGGCGATTTTTGCGCCATACTTGCCGCGCCCGACCCCTCCCGGCGCATCGCAAAGCCTCCCGGAACCCCATGCCCCTCCCGCCCAAGACCGCTCTCGTTCTGGCCGGCGGCGGCAGTCTTGGGGCGGTGCAGGCCGGCATGCTGGGGGCGCTGACGGCGGCCGGCGAAACGGTGGATTTCATCGTCGGCGCCTCGGTCGGCGCGATCAACGCCGGCTATTTCGCGGCCGATCCTTCAGCGGCCGGCGCGGCTAAGCTCGAGGCAATTTGGCGCTCGATCACGCGCAACGATGTAATGCCCGTCACTATTGCCACCATCGCCAATGTCGTGCTGCGGCGTGGCTATATCTTCGACAATCAGGCGCTGCGCGCGCTGCTGGAGCGAAATATCCCCTATAAGCGTCTCGAGGAGGCGGCGATCCCGGTTCATATCGTCGCCACCGACGTGCTGAGCGGCGAGGAGGTCGTTCTTTCCAGGGGGCCGGTCGTCGAGGCGATTCTGGCAAGTGCGGCGATCCCTGGCATATTCCCCTCCGTGTCCATCGACGGGCGCGATCTCGTCGACGGCGCCATCGCCGACAACACGCCGATCTCGGCGGCGATCCGTTTGGGCGCAACCCGTCTCATCGTTCTGCCAACGGGCTTTGCCTGCGCCCTGCGCAGTCCGCCAAAAGGCGCGGCGGCCAGGGCAATGAATGCGATCAGCCAATTGGTGTCGCGCCAACTCGTCAAGGACATCGAGCACTATGCCGACAAGGCGCAAATATGCGTCGCGCCGAGCCTCTGTCCGCTGGCGGTCGCGCCCTACGATTATTCGGCCTGCGCCAGCCTAGTCGATGAGGGGGAAGCGAGTACGCGGGCGTGGATCGCGGCGGGCGGATTGCGTTCTGTCGGCGCACTGGGGGTGTTGCTGGAACACACGCATTGAGGGATGGGTGGTTTCTTTGGCCAGGCCGCGCCGCCGAGGCCGGCCGCGATACCGCGGAATTGGCGCGAGAAATGACGCTTCCGGCGCGGCCCTGACGCATAAACCGGCCTTCGGCGCTCAAAATGGACCCGAATTCTCGCAAAGAGTACGGGTAAAAAACGGGCCCCGAGGCGGTCCCCGGGGAGTCGGCATGTGTGGATATAAGCATGTCTTTATAAGTGGGGCCGCCATGCGAGCCATGGGCGCGATCGAACAGGCAACGGATCGCGCCGTCGAATTAGAACGGATCAGGCTGTTGCGGCGGCAAACTCCGGTTTCAATGCCCGGTAAAGCCGGCGAAACCGCTCGGCGCGCCCCCGGAACGCGTTGACCAATGCCGGCTCCGGCTCCGTCACATCGGCGATCTCCGGCGCCTTGCATAAATTCTCCGGCGCCTCGCTTGTCGTGGCGAGGCGGGCGAGTCGCGCCGCGCCGAAGGCCGGGCCCGCCTCGCCGTCGCGATAGCGGACGATTCTGCGCCCCAGCGCCGAGGCGATCATGCGCGTCCATAGCTGGCTTTTGGCGCCGCCGCCGATAAGGCCGATCTCGCCGATCGGCGCCGCGGCGCTTTCGACGCAATCGCGCGCGTCGACCAGCGTCAGCGCGACGCCCTCCATCGCCGCGCGGACAAAATCGGCGCGATCGGTCGAATTGGACAGGCCGAAGAACACGCCGCGCGCATGCGGGTCGTCGTGCGGCGTGCGCTCTCCGGAAAGATAAGGCAGGCAGATCAGTTCGCCCGGCCCGCGATAGTCCCTTGCCGCCTCGCGCTCGAGATCGGCGGGATGAGAGCCGAAGAGGCGTCCCAGAAAAGCGAGCGCGCCGGCGCCGTTCAGCATCGCCGCCATGCGATACCACCGCTGCGGCAGGGCATGGGCGAAGCTGTGCACGAGGCGCTCGGGCGCGGGGCGGTAGGAATCGGAGGCGACGATGAGTTGGGTCGCCGTGCCCAAAGATATCAGCGCCGCGCCGGGCCGCACGGCGCCGATGCCGATCGCCCCGGCCGCCGCGTCGCCGCCCCCGGCGGCGACGATCGCGCCGCGCGGCAAGCCGAAGCGATCGGCGATTTCATCGCGCAAGGCGCCGACCGCCTGCGAGCCTTCCGCAAGGCGTGGAACCATCGTGGAATCGATGCCGCTCGCCTCAAGCGCGCGCGCCGACCATTGACGGCGTTCCTCGTCGAGCCACCATGTGCCGGCCGCGTCGCTCATATCGGTGCGCTTTTCGCCGGTCAGGCATAGGCGCAGATAATCCTTCGGCGACAGGACGCAGCGAAGCTTCGCAAAAAGTTCCGGCTCATGACGCGCCAGCCAGATCAGCTTGGGCGCGGTGAATCCGGCCATCGGCTTGACGCCGACGACCGCGGCGAGTTCAGGGAAACGCTGCGCCAGTTCGCTCGCTTCGGCAAAGGCGCGCGCGTCGTTGTGCAGGATGGCGGGGCGCAGCGGCCGGTCCGCATCGTCGAGGAGGACGGCGCTGTGCATCTGGCCGGAAAAACCGATCGCCGCGACCTTGCGCATCGCCTGTGGCGCCTCGCGCGCCAGCGCGCCTAGGGCGTCGAACATAGCGGCGCGCCAATCGTTGGGATCCTGCTCGGACCAAAGCGGCTTCGGATGGGTTGGCAGATAGGCCCGCGTCGAAGCGCCGAGAATCTTCTCGTCTTCGTCGACAAGCACGGCTTTCAGCGCCGAAGTTCCACAATCGATGCCGAGGAAATTCACGACGTATTCCCTCCCCCGTTGTGGAGGAGGGTTAGGAAGGGGGCGCGCCGACCCATCCGGAAAAACAATCGCGCTTCGATTCGATAGGTCAGCGCGACCCCCCTCTCCGGCCCCCCCATAAGGGCGGAGGGGGAAATCGCGCGAACCCTTCAGCCTGGTTAACGCCGGTCACTATTCGAACCATTTGGCATAGATCGCGGCGAAAGAGCCATTTTCCATCGACAGATGCAGCCATTGGTCGACGAAGGCTCTTAAGGCCGAGTCCGGCGCCATCCAATAGGCCTTCTCGGCAAAATCGAACGGCTTGTCGGGATGGATGGCGCAGAGCACGTTTGCGTGAAGCTTCTGCTGGAAGCGCGTCTCCGACGCGTCGGTGATCATCACATCGACTTGGCCTTTGGCGATCTCGTCGAAAATCGTCAGATTGTCGGCATAGAGGACGATCTGCGCGGCATGAATATTGGTGCGGTCGAAGCGCTCGTTAGTGCCGCCGGGATTGGCGATGACCATAACGCCTGGCCGATCGATATCGGCCAGCGTCTGATATTTGTCCTTGTCGGCGCAGCGGGCGATCGGCGTCTTGCCTTCGCGCATATAGGGCGCGGAGAAAAAGCCCTTTTTGGCGCGATCAAGCGTCACGGAAACGCCGCCCATCGCGATGTCGAACGCGCCGGCTTCGAAATCTTTCATCAGATTGGGCCAGCTTGTCGCCTCGAACTCTATCCTGACGCCGAGCGCGGCGCCGAGCGATTGCGCAAGATCGATGTCGAAGCCGGAATAGGCGCCGCTCGCCTTGTCGAGCGCCGTGAAGGGCCGGTAATCCCCCGTCGTGCCGACCCGCAAAACGCCGCGGGCGAGGATTTCGTCGAGGCGCGAGGCCTGCGCAAGAGCCGGGGCGGCAAGGACGAGACCGGCCAAGACAATAAGACGGCGAATTCTATGCAAATATTCCTCCCTCGCCGCGGCAAAGCGGGCGAGGGATCAATCTTGCCTAGATCGGTTGCGGTGGCAAGGCGAGGCGATCTCGCGCGTCATGCGCACCAATGATTGGCCGGCGCGGCGCGTTGGACCCAGGGCGCGGAACAATCGTCTTCGGGCGAGCCGGAAGCGTTTTTCCTGCCGCGCAGGCCTTGGGCGAGAATATAGCGCAATCCCGACAGGATCGGCTGGTCGGCGCCGCGCACGGCCTCATCGACGCCGTCCCATTCCTCGTCGGCGGCCTTGATCGAGAATTCCTTGACCATGCGCGCGGCGAGCACACCCGCCGACATATTGCGGCGCGACGCCGTGGCGACGAAATGGGCGGCAAAGTCGCCGCCGATCGAGGCGAGCGCGGCGCGCGCGACATGAGCGTTGGAGCAGGTATGGACGATCTCGCGCAGTATCATGGGGTTCTCCTGCAGACGATCGAGACGAACGCCCCTGACTTAGAGGCCAATCAAGTCCGAGTTGTGACCGATGACGGTTGTCTTCGCGGCGTTTCACGCCGGCTTGTGACGGTAAACGGACGTATTGTTTGTTCCCACGCGAGCGCGGCGCTGCCATCGCCGCTGCTGGAACACAGCCCGCTCGCTAAAAATCGCTCGCCAGGCCCTTGACCTCCCAATCACCGTAGCGGACCGGGTCTGGGCCGTCGCGCCCGTTGATCTCGCGAGGAAGCGGCTTATCGGCTTTTCGGCGTCGCTCGTCCGCCTCCGCCAGCGCGCGTAGCGCCGCCGCGCTCGGCCGGCTCGGCGGCGCCTTTTCCTTGCTGGCGACAAGTTCGCCGGCCGTCTTTTTCGGCGGGAACGATTGAGATGCAGGCGCCAATGCGCGTTCCTTTCCAATGGCATGCAGTGGACATTTAAGGAACCCTTACATAGGGAGCGAGTTACTAATCATGCCGAGGTCACGATAGCGCGCGAGTTGACGTTGCGGAAATCGCGTGAGCGCTCGTGCTTATTTTTGCTATTGTCTGACGGGAGACCGCTCCCTGATTCGGCGAGGATGGAAAGCTTGAAACCCCGGGGCAGCTTGAACAACCCAAATTTCAGGCGAGGACCCGCCGGCCAATCGGCCTCGCCGCCCGAACCGATTGCGCCAGGGCTGGCGGCGCGAATCGCCGCCGCCCAGATTCTCGCCGATACGCTGACGATGGGCCGCCCTCTCGAGGAGCGGTTCTCCGGAGAGAGCGCCCATTCCCGTTTGGCGGGCCTCGACGCGCGCGACCGCGCGCTGACGCGCTCGATCGCGACTGTCTCGCTTCGCCGGCTCGGCACCATCCGCAAGGCGCTCGCGCGCTTTCTCGACAAGGGATTGCCGAAAAAAGCCGGCGGGTTGGAATGGACGCTGATCGTCGCCGTCGCGCAGATCCTGTTTCTCGACGCGCCCGATCACGCCGCCGTCGATCTTGCCGTGCGCGCGGCCAGAGCCGAGCCGGCCGCCGCGCCCTTCGCGGCGCTCGCCAATGGCGTGTTGCGCAATATCGCGCGCGAACGGCAGGAAATTCTCGACAGTTCCGATGCGCTCGACGACGATACGCCGGTTTGGCTCGCGGCGCGCTGGCGCGCCAATTACGGCGCGTCGACCGCCCATGCGATCGCCTTGGCCAATCGTGACGAACCGACGCTCGACCTCAGCGTCAAGAGCGACCCGCAAGGCTGGGCGCGCCGCCTTGGCGGCATCGTATTGCCGACCGGCTCGGTGCGGCTGGAATCGCATGTCGCAATCCCGGACCTCGAAGGCTATGACGAAGGCGAATGGTGGGTGCAGGACGCCGCTGCGGCGCTGCCGGCGCGATTGCTGCGCGCCTCCTCCGGCATGCGCGTCGTCGATCTTTGCGCGGCGCCTGGCGGCAAAAGCGCGGAAATCGGGCTGACCGGCGCGAATCTTACCGCCGTCGATCGCTCGGCCGAACGCTTGAAACGCCTCGCCGTCAATTTCGAACGTCTGCGTCTGGAGGCCGAGATCGCGGTGGCCGATGTGCTGTCCTTCGATGCGCCGCCGTTCGATGCGGTGCTGCTCGACGCGCCATGCACCGCCACCGGCACGATCCGCCGCCATCCCGACGTCGCGTGGACGAAGCGGCTCGGCGATCTCGCGCCGCTTGTCGCGCTGCAGTCCCAATTGCTGGACAAGGCAGTCGCGCTGACCAAGCCCGGCGGCCTCATCGTCTATTGCACGTGCTCGCTGGAGCCGGAGGAGGGCGAAGCCCATATCAGCGCCTTACTGCGTCGCAATCCCGATGTGCGGCGCCTGCCGATCGAGACGGAAGAGATCGGCGGCCTTGCCGAATGTCTCTCGCCAGCCGGCGATCTGAGAACCTTGCCCTGTCATTTGTGCGGGCCTTCGCCGCGTCTGTCGGGCCTCGACGGCTTCTTTGCGGCGAGGTTGCAGCGCCGGAAGTGACCGCTGGCTCGCCTCGCGCCTCGCAGCGTGCTTAACTGCCTGTTAAAGCACAAGCTGCATTTGTGCGTTGAGAGGCCGCTCCACGCGTGCGGCAAATAAGCGCCCGCGCGCAATCCCGACTTGTCGCAACGGCGGATCGCCGAGGTGGATTTGGGCTTCCAGTCAGCCAGTTTCGTGAAAATCCGTTTCCTGGCGTTTTCCGCCAAAGGCTCGCTCGCCCGCTTTCGCCGCATGTTGACGGCTCCCGCGAGGCTTGTTTTTGCGATGCGAGGCCGGCGATCCGAGCGTTTGTTAATCGCGCTGCAGGACATAAGGACCGCCGATCCGATCGCCGCCGAACATATTTACGCCGGCCATTTCTCGCTGGCGGGCAAAGTCGCCACCACGCACGGCCATTCGCCATTTGTCATTTCGCCGCCTTCGACGGCCTGGAGCGAGGCGCTGCATGGATTTGGCTGGCTTCGGCATTTGCGCGCCGCCGATACCGCCCTGTCGCGCGCCAACGCCCATGCGCTGGTCGAAGACTGGCTCAATCTCGACGCGCGCGGCGGCAAGTCGTGGGATCGCCAGATCGCGCGCGAGCCTCGCGTCGCCTCCCGCCGATTGATTTCCTGGCTCAGTCAGTCGCCGATCATCCTGGAAAACGCCGATCACTTCTTCTATCGGCGCTTCGTGCGCGCGATCGAGGCGCATGCGGCGGCGCTGGAGCGCGCGCTCGCCAGCGGCCTCGAGGCCGATTCGCGCCTGACCGCGATCGTCGCGCTGACGCAGGCGGGCCTTTGTCTGGAGGGCGCCGGGGGGCTGTTGCGCCGCGCCGCGCTCTTGCTGTCGCGCGAATTGCCCGAGCAGATATTGCGCGACGGCGGGCATGTCAGCCGCAACCCCCGCGTCCTGATCGAGCTGCTGGTCGACCTTCTGCCGGTGCGCCAGGCCTTTGTGGCGCGCGCCATCGCGGCGCCCGAATCGCTGCTCAACGCGATCGATCGAATGATACCGATGTTGCGCATGTTCCGGCACGCCGACGGGGCTTTGGCCGGGTTCAACGGCATGGGGGTGACCGAGCCCGACACTCTGGCGACGCTGCTCGCGCATGGCGATGCAGGCGGGGCGGCGGTGCTCGATGCGCCCTACTCGGGCTATCAGCGTCTCGAGGCGGATGGCGCGATTCTCATCGCCGATGTCGGCGCGCCGCCGCCCTGGGCGTTCTCGAAGGAGGCTCATGCGGGTTGCCTCGCGTTCGAATTCTCCAGCGGCCTCGATCGCCTCGTCGTCAATTGCGGCGCGCCGCAGGCTGATGCCGGCGAGTCGCGCGACGCCGCGCGGGCAAGCGCCGCGCATTCGACCCTGATCGTCGATGATCATTCGAGCTGCCGCTTCGAGCCGGCCGGGTCGAAATCGATCGCGGCGGGCGTGATCCTGGAAGGGCCGTCGCCGATCGAAGTCAAACGTTGGCATGACGGGGCGGCCCAGTGGATCGAGGCTCTCCACGACGGCTATGCGCGCCGCTACGGCGCGCTCCATCGCCGCGCCTTGCGCTTTGCCGACGACGGCGTCAGCCTTGTCGGCGAAGATCGTATCGAGTCGGCTGGCAAGACCGCCATGCCGGCGGAAAAATCATTGGCGATCCGGTTTCACCTTCATCCGGGGGTGCGCGCCGAGCCGGACGCCGAAGTCGGCTGCGTCCTGTTGGCTTTGCCGTCGGGCGAAGAATGGCGGTTCGAGGCGGAAGGGCGCCCGGCGGTTGTGGAGGAAAGCATTTTTTTCGCCGCTCCCGGCGGCGCGCGCCCGACGCTGCAAATCGTCGTGAAGGGCGCGTTGGTTGAAAACGAAAGCATTGCCTGGTCGTTCAACCGACGCAAGCCGGCCGAGAACGCTGCGGTCTCTTGAGCCGAGGGCGCCGCTTCGCGTCGCCGAGTTTTGTTTCTCGACAAAGCATGATATTGCGCCGCAATAAATCCAAAAGCGGCTCGTTCTTCGACTTCCCTCAGAGAGTTTGCATGGCTGGCGACCTGGCGCGGATCGGCCGCGCGCTGATTTCCGTCTCCGACAAATCCGGTCTCGTCGAATTGGGCGCGGCCCTCGCGGCGCGCGGGGTGGAGCTCGTCTCGACGGGCGGCACGGCGCGCGCCTTGGCGCAGGCGGGTCTGGCGGTCAAGGACGCGACGGAACTGACGGGCTTTCCCGAAATGATGGACGGCCGCGTCAAGACGCTGCATCCCAATATTCACGGCGGCCTTCTCGCGGTGCGCGAGGATCCCGCGCACGAAGCGGCGATGCTGATGCACAATATCGCCCCGATCGATCTCCTGATCGTCAATCTCTATCCGTTCGAGGAGACGCTGCGGCGCGGCGGCGACTTTGCGCAGATGATCGAAAATATCGATGTCGGCGGCCCCGCGATGATTCGCGGCGCCGCCAAAAATCACGGCGACGTCGTGGTGATCGTCGATCCCGGCGATTATCGCGCGCTGATCGAGGAATTGGCGCGCCATGGCGGCGCGACCGATTTGAAGTTCCGCCGCGCCCTGGCGCAGAAAGCCTATGCCCGCACGGCGGCCTATGACGCGGCCATTTCGAACTGGCTGGCGCGCGAGATCGGCGAGAGCGCGCCGCCCTGGCGCGCCTTTGGCGGCAAGCTCGCCAGCGCCATGCGCTATGGCGAGAACCCGCATCAAACGGCGGCTTTCTACCTTGGCCCGGAGACGCGCGCCGGCGTCGCCACCGCGCGGCAGGTTCAGGGCAAGGAACTCTCGTATAATAATGTCAACGACACCGACGCCGCTTTCGAACTGGTCGCCGAATTCGACCCCCAACTCGTGGCGGCGGTCGCCATCATCAAGCACGCCAATCCGTGCGGCGTCGCGCAGGGGGCGACCTTGCTCGAGGCCTATGAAAAGGCGCTCGCCTGCGATCCGGTCTCCGCCTTCGGGGGCGTCGTCGCGCTCAACCGGCGGCTCGACGCGGATGCCGCGCGCAAGATCGTCGAGATTTTCACCGAGGTCATTATCGCGCCTGCCGCGGACGAGGAGGCTTTGGCGATTGTCGGCGCCAGGAAGAACCTACGCCTGCTGATCGCCGGCGCGTTGCCCGACCCGCGGACGCCGAGCCTTATGGTGCGATCGGTGGCCGGCGGCTTTCTCGTGCAGGATCGCGACAATGCCGTCGCCGACGATTTGGAGCTGAAAGTGGTGACCAGGCGGGTGCCCAGCGAGCGCGAACTCGCCGATCTGCGTTTTGCCTGGCGCGTCGCCAAACACGTCAAGTCGAACGCCATCGTCTATGTCAAGGATGGCGCGACCGTCGGCATAGGCGCGGGGCAAATGTCGCGCGTCGATTCCTCGCGCGTGGCGGCGCGCAAGGCGGAAGACGCGGCGCGGGCGGCGGGCATGGCGGAGCCGCTGACGAGGGGCTCCGTCGTCGCGTCCGACGCTTTTTTCCCCTTTGCCGACGGCCTGCTGGCGGCGGCCGAGGCCGGCGCCACGGCGATCATTCAGCCCGGCGGCTCCTTGCGAGACAAGGAGGTCATCGCGGCCGCCGATGAGGCGACCCTGGCGATGGTTTTCACCGGCGTGCGGCATTTCCGCCACTGAAACCGCGCGCACCATCATCTCTCTTCTCGAGGGCGCGTGGCGCAAGGAGATTGGCACAGCGCGGCGCGTCGGATAAGGAACAGCGCTGTGGACGCCTTTGCGCGCAACGTCCCCGAAGGTTTGCCGGTCGAAGACGAGCATTCGCCTGCGACGGCTTTGAGAGAACGCAATGGTTGATGCAGCAGTGACCTCCGGCGGCGAATTGTCGTGCGACGGCCAAATTGTCGGACGCCTGCAAGGATTTCGAGTGACGCCCGAGGCCAGTCCCGGCGCCGAACCGGTCAGCCTCGACAATGCCGACTTTGCCGCCGCGATCGTGCAGGAATTCGAGGTGCGAGCCAATCGCTTGAGCGAAGCGGTCGACACCTCGCTCGTGCTGGCCAATGACGGCGCCATTCGCTGGCTGGGCGATCCGGTCGCCAAGATCGCCGCCGGCGAGACGCTGTTCGCGCCGCGCGCGCTCATCTTGGCCGATGAATCGCTGACCGGCGAAGCCCAGCAAAAGGTGCAGGCGCGCCTCGATCTATGGCTGGCGGCCTATGTCCAGCGGCTGTTGGGGCCGCTTTTTGAGCTGGAAGCCGGCGCGGGCCTGGAGGGCGCGGCGCGCAACGTCGCCGCGCGGCTTGCCGAGGCGCTGGGCGTTCTCGAACGCGGCCGCGTGGCTCAGGACGTCAAGACCTTGGACCAGAATGCGCGCGGCATGTTGCGCAAACTCGGCGTGCGGTTTGGGGCTTATTACATCTATATTCCAAGCCTTGTGAAGCCGGCCATCCGGGTTCTCGCTACTCAGCTATGGGCGCTGCGGCAGGGCGGCGCCGTCGTCGGCGCCGGGCTCGAGGAAATTCCCCAATTGGCCGCGTCCGGCCGGACTTCCTTCCTCGCCGACAGCGCGATTCCCAAGGAAACCTACCGCGTCGCGGGATTCCGCTTATGCGGAGACCGCGCCGTCCGCGTCGACATCGTCGAACGTCTGGCCGACCTCATCCGACCCGCCATCGCCTATCGGCCCGGCGCCAATGCGGGCGAGCCGCCCGCCGGCAGCGCGGACGCGGATGGATTTGTCGTCACCGGGGCGATGACTTCGTTGACGGGATGTTCGGGCGAGCAATTTGCCTCGGTGCTGCGTTCGCTGGGCTTCGTCAGCGAGCGCGTGAAGGGTCCGGCCCTCATGTTCGTGAAAGCCGCGTCTGAAGCGCCGGCCGCCGAGAGCGAATCGGCTCCCGCCACAGCCGAGGAAGCGCCCTCCGTCGAACCTCTGGAATCCGCGGCAGAGGCGGGTTCGGGGTGGGCCAAGGGCGAGAGCGCGGAGACGGAGGCGGCGAGCGCGGAGCCTGTCCAGCCCGTCGCCGATCCGCCGCTCCCGGTTGTCGGCGAGGCCGCGGTTGATATCCTTTCGCCGGAGGCCTTTGCCGAAGTCTCCGTGGAAAGCGCGCCGAGCGCACCAGCGGACGGCGAGGTTCGCGATGAAACGATCGCGGTGGCCGAAGAAGTTCTCATCGAAGTCTGGCGTCCGCGGCCGCCGAATCGGCAGCACCGCCCGCGTCCGCGCGCAAGAGAAAGTGCGCACGCGCCGGCCAGGGAGGCTTCCGAGGCCGCCGCGCAGCCGGATCGTCGCGAGGAGGCGTCCGAAGGGATCAGAAACCGCCGTCGCAGGCCCGCTCCGCGCCCGGCGCCGCAAGCCGGCGCCGAGGCGGAGCCGCGGCCCAGGCAAGAGTCCAATAGATTTCAAACGGCGCGGGGAAATCGCCGGCCATCCGATCCTTCCAACAATGCACAAGCTGCCATCGAGCGGCGCCCCGGCCATGGCAAAGGCAGAGCGCGGGAGGAGCGCGAACCCGACGAGCGCCGCAAAGAGGGCTCCCCTGGCCAGGGAGCGCGGCGCGAGGCGCCCATCGACATGAATTCTCCCTTCGCGAAATTGCTTGCGCTAAAATCGCAACTGGAGAAGGGCAAAAACGGTTAGCCTTCGACGTAACCGGGATGAGCGAAATGCGCCGCCGGCCGGCGCCTTTGCGCCTCGTCTGGAGAGGTAACCCGATCCGTCGACTTTCTATTGCGCGCAAACGCCAACGAAAGTAACGCTGGGGCGCCTCCCAATCTCTTTTGACCAACCTTCGCCAATCGACGATAAGAACGCCGCGAGGACATAAATATGACCTATGTCGTGATCGAAAATTGTATCAAGTGCAAATATCTCGATTGTGTCGAGGTTTGCCCGGTCGATTGCTTCTACGAAGGGGAGAACATGCTCGTCATTCATCCGGACGAGTGCATCGATTGCGGCGTCTGCGAGCCAGAATGTCCCGCCGAAGCGATAAAGCCGGATACCGAGCCGAATCTCGATAACTGGCTGCGGCTGAATACTGAATATTCGAAAGTTTGGCCCAATATCACGACAAAGCGCGAGCCGGAGCCTGACGCAAAGGAATATGACGGCCGGCCCGGCAAGCTCGAAGCCTTCTTTTCTCGCAAGGCTGGCCAGGGCGATTGATGGGGATTAATGCTGGCGCCGCGTCGTCGGAATTAACCAAATGGGCGAACGTCGCCTCGCGCCCGGACGCCGCCTTTGATTTCTCATGCATTTTGTGCTAAACCTTGATTTAACGAACCTTTACCACGGGCAAGCGATTGTCGTGGCGGGCATGAGGGTGGTCGCGTCCTTTTGCTGTTTGGAACGTCAGTCAGCGCGATCAGGCCGTCCGATCAGGATCGGCCGCAATTTGGATTACGAGCGATCGAGCCGCGAGTGACCGAGCCGCAAGGGCCGTGAACTTATCGCATGCCCGAGGCGCTCGGTTTCAGGAGAAGGTCGGCCATGTCGACTCGCAAGAAGGCGCCGAAGAAATCAGCCAACCGACCGTCGAAGGCGACCAAACGGCCGTCCAAGGCAAGTTCTTCGGCCAAGAGCAAGGACGCGAAGATTTCCGCCAAGAGCCAGAAGTCGGTCCGTCCCGCCAAAAGGGCGGCGGCCAAGGGCGCGAAGGTTTCGAGCCGTGCGCCGGCGGCCAAGGCCAAGGCCAAGGTCGAGCGCGCCAAAGCAAGGCGCGTCGCCGCGCCGGCGAAGAGGACCGTCAAGCGGAAAGTCGCCGCGGCGTCAAAGGCTCCGATTGCGAGCCGGACGCCGCATGCGTCGGCAAAGCGCGGCGCTCCACAGACGAAAGAACGCGCGATCGTCAGCGCCGCCAAGAAGAAATCCGAGAGCGTCAAGAAGGGACAAGACAGATTGTCGACAGCGGGTTCGTCAAAGACAGTTCACACCAAGTCGCCCGCGATCAGCGAAGCTCAGGCCAGCCCGCGCGAGCTGCCCAAGGCCGTCAATCCGCCTGCCGCGATTGTCGGCCTGGAGCCGGCGGCCGCTACGGCGAGGCCCGTAAAGGTTCCGGTCGTGGAAAAACCGGCGACGCCCGATTCGGAAGAGGCGATCGTGCAAAAGGCCGCCAAGAGCAGCGCGCACCGTCAAGGGTTCAAGACGAACGAATTCATCGTCTATCCCGCCCATGGCGTCGGGCAGATCGTCGCCGTCGAGGAGCAGGAAGTCGCGGGTTTCCGGCTTGAGCTCTTCGTCATCACCTTCGTGAAGGACAAGATGACCCTTCGCGTTCCGACCGGAAAAGTGGTCGGCGTCGGCATGCGCAAGCTGGCCGAACCGGAGGCGGTGAAGAAGGCGCTCGAAATATTGCTTGGCCGCGCGCGCATCAAACGCACGATGTGGTCGCGGCGCGCCCAGGAATATGAGACCAAGATCAATTCGGGCGATCTTACGGCGATTGCCGAGGTCGTGCGCGATCTCTATCGCTCCGAGGCGCAGCCGGAACAGTCCTATTCCGAGCGCCAGCTCTATGAGGCGGCACTCGATCGCATGGCGCGCGAAGTCGCGGTGGTGCAGAAGCTGACCGAGAGCGAAGCGCTGAAGGCGATCGACGCGCAGTTGCAAAAGGGCCAGCGGCGCGGCGCCAAAGTGGAGCCGGACGTGGCGGCGCCCGGCGCTGGAGATGCGGACGTCGAAGAGGCTGCGTAGCGCTCTTCGTTTCTCCTTTGCCCTGTCCCGGAAAATGCCAAGCGTGTGCCGGGACAGGATGGGGAGACATCCATAGTCCCGCCGATTTTGCTGGCCAGCGCGAGGAAAGTCCGCCGTGTCGTTGCAGCTCTATGCCACCTTCATCGCCGCGACCGTCATCCTCATCCTTATCCCCGGCCCCAACGTCGCGCTCATCGTCGCCAATAGCGTGGCTCATGGCGCCCGTTACGGATTGCTGACCGTCGCGAGAACGAGTTCGGCGATGATCGTCCAGCTCTCGCTCGCTTTTATTGGGCATGACGACGATGCTCGCCGAGCTGGCCAATGGCTTTGCGGCGCTTCGCTGGATCGGCGTCGCCTTATCTCATCTACCTCGGCCTCAAAGCCTGGCGCCCGCCGGAAGTCGACCTGACACAGGCGAGGCCTCAGCCTCGCTCGGTCCGCGCGATCTATCTGCACGGCTTTCTGGTGTCGCTGACGAACCCGAAGACGCTGCTGTTCTACGGCGCGTTCCTGCCGCAATTCGCGAGCCCCGGCGCCGATCTGACGGGGCAGCTCGTTTTGCTCTCGGCAACCTTCTTCGCGCTCGCGCTCCTAGGGGACGGAGCTTGGGCGCTGCTGGCGGCCCGATTCGGAGCGTTTCTGGCGGTGAATGGGCGATTGCGCAACCGGCTGACCGGCGGCTTGCTGATGGGCGCGGGCGTTGGCCTTGCGCCCGCGCGCAAATCCTAAAGCGCTGCGCCGGTGACTTTGCGCTAAGCGCGCCGCAGGCTCAAGTGGCTTGATTGCCGGATGGCGTCAGGGTTGCGTAAAATAAGAACGCGCATCGCAGCTCGCGTTGATGAAAAGCACCGGCTTCGGGACCCTCCGGATCGCCGGAAAAGGCGCCCAGGCTCTGCGCCTTCAAGAAAAACCCGGGGCCGGGAAGGCCGGTCCGCGCCTTGCTCGCGCAAAGCGCCGCCAGCATGGGGCGGCCGGCGGCGATATCCTCTTCCATGAGGGCTTCGAGCGCTTCGGCAACGCGATGAATGGTGTGCGGCGGCTTCAACCCGAGCCGATCGGCCAATTCTCGATAGGTCGTGGGCTTGCCGATTCGGGCCTGCTCCATCAGCGCCCGGCGGAGCGGCTCGTTCAAAGCGGCGACCCAAAGCGGGCGATCATCGGACGCCACCCGAGCTCGCGTCCGGGCTCGTCACGCCTTGCGGCGCGAACCGCTTTCATCCTTTTCGTCGCGTTTGCGAAAGCGCAGCACAGCGCCCGAATGATGGACCCGCCCCGCGATGCGGCGGCGTCCCGTCAACGTCAAAACGTAGCGGCCACGGTCGCTGTCCCAACGCATCAGATCGTCCTGAACGGCGATCTGCCGGATGATCATCGTGGTCGGGTCTTGCACATGGGCCGGCGCGATGTCGCCGAAAGTGTCCAGATTCTTCAGCGCTTCCACCAGCTTATTCCCAAACGAATCTGTCATTTGCGTTCTCCACCCTAAAGATGATGCCCCCGCGCGCGAACTGCAAGGTCGAAATAATCCCAGGCGCCTGTGCAGCGAGCAATTAATACAATTAATGATCGTAAAAGCCTCGATTGGCGCGTCTTCTGGCCCTCGATCGTGGATCGGGAGCGCGCCAAACTGTTGAGCCAGACCAATATCTCGGCGCGCTTTTAAGCCCCGTCGCCTTTCGCAGGTAACGAACGCAATCCGCGCTTTGCGTCGAGTAGCGGCTCCGAAAAAACGAATCTTGTGGAACTTCCAGCAGTCGCGCCGGTTATCGGCTCACGATACTCGAACATGTCGCTCAAGTATCCGGGGTAACCAAGGAGAACTGCCATGGGACTCGGTCGCGGAGCTTTGCTCTGGCTAATTGGCGTGCCATTGCCGGTCATCATCTTGATCGCGCTTTTCTGGCACCATTGACGGAATTCGCCCCCTCGCTTCCCCTAGGGAACAATTCCGCCAACAAATTTCCAATCAATATTTCCAACAGTCTTTACGCGCTTCAACTCGATGGAGAACTCTCATGACCGGTACGACAGACAAGGCCAAAGGCATCGGCAACGAAGTGGTCGGCAACGCCAAGCAGAATATAGGCAAGGCGGTCGGCTCCGACAGGATGCAGGTCGAAGGCGCGGTCCAGCAAGTCAAAGGCAAGATGCAAGAGGCGGTCGGCGACGCGAAAAACGCCGCCAAGGACGCCGCCAAAGAGATGGACGACGCGGCTCAGCACAATCTGTAGTCGAACGTCAGTTTTTCCTGACCAATCGAGCGCCGGTCCGAACGGGCCGGCGTTTTTGCGCGTCGCCCTTATTCACCGCTTTGACCTCCTGCCGTTCCTCGCACGATCGCCTCTGGACCGGTTCCGCGCGTCGCCTCACCACAGCGAGGTGACGATCATCGCGACGATCGTCAGCCCCATTACGACGGTGGCCAGCCAGCCGATCGCCTGAAGCGGGCGCGGCAGCGTAAATCCGCCCATTATGTCCGACCGCATCGTCAGGATCATCATCATCGCCATGATCGGGGCGGCGGCCACGCCGTTGACGACCGCGCTCCAGAACAGCGCCTTGATCGGATCGATCGGCGTGAAATTCATGATGGCGCCGATGAGCGTGGCGACCGCAATCGTCCCATAAAACGCCTTGGCCCGACGCGGCTCCCGCGCAAGTCCGACAGGCCAGCCCCGCGCTTCGCCCAGCGCATAGGCGGCCGAACCGGCCAGAACCGGCAGCGTCAGAAGTCCAGTCCCGATGATGCCGGCGGCAAATACCGCGAAAGCAAAGTCGCCGGCGATCGGCCGCAGCGCTTCGGCGGCCTGGCTAGAGGTTTGAATGTCGGTGATTCCATGCGCGTTGAGTGTGGCCGCGGTGGTGATGACGATGAACAAGGCGATCAGATTGGACAGCGCCATGCCAAGATAGGTGTCAATGCGGATGCGCGAAAGCTCGGCCGGCGCTTGTTGCGGCGCCTGTTTGAGCGGCTTGGCCTCGGGCCTTTCCTGTTCGTCCTCGACTTCTTCGCCGGCCTGCCAAAAGAACAGATAGGGACTGATCGTCGTGCCCAATACCGCGACGACCGCGACGATATAGTCGGTCTTGAACGAAATGGACGGGACGATAAGAGCATGGCCGACATCGCCCCAATGCACATCGACCACGAAGACCGTCGCGACATAGGCGAACAACGAAAGCGTCAGCCATTTAAGCACCGACACATAGCGGGAATAGCGCACGAATATTTCCAGCAGCGCCGTCGCTACCGCGAAAAGCGCGACGTAAATCAATTGCGGGCCGCCGATCAATAATTTCAGCGCCGCGCTCATCGCCCCGAGATCGGCGCCGATGTTAATCGTGTTGGCCAGAATAAGCAGCCCGACGATGCCGTTCAGCAACCAGACCGGATAATATTTGCGCAGGTTGCCGGCGATCCCCGCGCCCGTTACCCGCCCGATGCGAGCGCTGATTTCCTGAATGGCGCACATCAGCGGATAGCTGAAGAGCAGCGTCCAGGCCAGCCCATAGCCGAACTGAGCGCCGACTTGCGAATAGGTCGCAATGCCGCTGGGATCGTCGTCCGACGCGCCGGTAATAAGGCCCGGGCCCATGATCTGGAGCAGTTTCGGACGTTCGGGTTGCTTCACGAGAACAGGAGCGACCGATTGCATGGCTGGATCCTTGGGGCGGTTCTAAGGGTGCGAAGGCCCGATTCAGCCACAAACGTCTGTCCCGGACTTTGGTTCCAAAGGTCAGACGCCTGCCGCTCGCTTGGGGAGGATCAGGCGTGCGTCATAGATATTTTGGCCGTCGAATCGCGCCTCGCCGCCGAGGCTCCTCGTCAGTTCCAAGATGATCCTGGACGTCAGCAAGTCGAGCGGCTCTACGTACTCGCCGGGCGCGAAATTGGCGTCTCGCACCGACAGAACGATTCGTCCGGCCGTGTCGAGAGAAATTCTCACCACGATCCGATTCGAAGCGTCTTCGGGCGGCGTGCGCGAATAAATGTTGCTGAGCAACTCGGCGAAGATTTGTCCCATCGTCGCCAGCGTCGGCTGATCGATGGCGATATCGCCGATAGCGAATTCGCACTGCCTCCCGTTTTGCGATTCATAGACGCGGGCGACGATTTTCTCGATCGCCGCGAACGTGTCTCCAACCGTCGCCTTTTGTTCCGAAGCGGCAATGGCGAGCAGGAACGTCTCGGCCATCAATTCCATTCGCAGGCGTAATTTCTTGATAAAATCCGGTATGTTCGCGCTCTCTTCGTATTTGGCGTGTAGATTAAGCAAGCTGATGACGATCTGGATATGACTGCGGAAACGTTGAGCGCTTTCGTCCATCTTGCCTGTTCCCGTGGGGTTCATGCAGCGCCGAGGTCCAAGCCCGGTCGAGCGGCGCTCAACCTTCGAATCCGGCTCTGCGGGTTTTCACACACAGGACATATATTGACGGCTGATGGCCTCCACTGTGTTCTTTGACATAGCGGGAATAAATCAGCGTAGGATCACGGCGCCGGAGGCCCACGCATGCGCGTACCCTGTCGTGACTGCCCACTCAGAAGCCTATCGGCATTCACGAAATTGCCGGTCAAAAAGATCGATTTCATCCAGTCGATCAAGAGCAATCATTTGCATCATGATGCGGGGAGTTGGATCATCCACGCCGGCCAGGCCGCTGAACTGTTCACTTTATTCTCCGGCTGGGCGTTCCGGTTCAAGACGCTGCCCGACGGGCGCCGGCAGATTCTCAATTTCATCCTGCCGGGCGACCTTCTGGGCCTCCAGGCCTCGATGTTTTCCGACTCCCTTTATGACGTCGTGGCTTTGACGGCCGTCGAGCTATGCGTTTTTCCGCGCAGCAAGATCTGGCTGCTGTTTGAACGCATGCCGGAATTGGCCTTCGACATGACGTGGCTGGGCGCGCGCGAAGAGAGCCAGGTCGACGACAATCTGACGACGGTGGGCGCCAGAAACGCTGTCGAAAGAGTCGCGGCGCTTATCATTGGCCTCTATCGGCGCGCCAATCTGCTTGGCATGGTGAGCGATCAGACATTGCTGTTTCCGCTTAGTCAGCAACATATCGCCGACGCGCTCGGACTTTCGTTGGTTCACACCAATAAGACGATCAATCGACTGCGCCGGATGGGGGTGTTCGATCTGTCGCACGGCTTGCTGAAGCTCCACGATTTTCACGTTCTCGAACACTTGGCGCAGGCCTTCGATGTCGAAATCTCGCCGCGGCCGCTGATTTAGCGCGGGAGGCGATAGGCGGGATTTGCTTGGCTGTGGAACTTTCAGGCGGCCGACGCGTTAGTCCTCGCGCTTTCAGGCGTGGCGTCTTCGTTCGCCGGGCAACCGGGCAACCCGACCCATCGCCGGCCCTCGGGATGGTCGTGTAAGAAATGATGCCTCCCAGGGAATCTCGCGGCATTCTGGATCGGCTTTGGAGCACCGGTCAGGACCGCGCCAAGCCGACCTTATCTCTAAGCCAGCATCTGGGGCTGCTGACGCTGCTTGTCGTCTTGCCGCTGATCGTCGTTCCCTTCTATCTGGTGGGACAGTTCGCCGATTCCGAGCGTCAGGCGCGACGCGCATTCCTGGACGCGGCCGCACATTCGCTTGTCGGCGTTGTCGAAAGAGAGCTCGACCGGTATTTTGTCATCTCGAACGCGCTCTCGCATTCGAGATCGTTGCGGCGAGGCGATCTTGTCGAATTCGGGCAAGCGGCCGCGGAAGCTCTAAACAGCCTTCCCGGCGCCTCGCTTGATATTTTCACGCCGGACGGCGCGCCGCTTCTGGGTGCGGACGTCCGTCTGCGCGATCAAACGGACCTGGCGCGGACAGCTCTTGCGACAGGCGCTCCGTTCGTGTCGGACATCGGCTTCGATCTGATCGCGCAAGCGCCGTCGGCGGCGGTCGTGACGCCGATATTCCAGGACGGAAAGCCGCTTTACGTCATGGTGCTTACAATGAGCCCGCAGCGGTTCTCAGCGCTTCTGCAAGGGCAGCAATATCCCCCCGGCTGGATCGCCGCCATCGTCGACCGCACCGGAAAGTTCATCGCGCGCGCGCCTGCGGGCGAGGCTCGCGTGGGCGACCTGGCCGCTCAGCCGTTTCGCGCTTCGATGCAGCGCATCCCGGCATCCGTCATCGACAGCGTTTCGCTAGAGGGCGATCGCGTGATCTCCGCCTATATGCCGGTCAGTTACGGTTGGACGGTCTCGGTTGCCGTCAAGGCGGCCGTGCTCGATGAATCCCTGTCGCAGGCCCTTCTCATTTTGAGTCTGGTGGCGGCCGGCTCCCTGGCGGTCAGTTTCGGACTATCTTTGCTGGCGAACCGCCGACTCGCCTACGGCGTGCGCGCCCTGCAAGAGACAGCCAAGGACATTGGCGAAGGCAAGCCCGTCGTCTCCAAGCCGACGGGCGTTCGCGAATTCGACCAATTATCGCTCGCCTTCGCAGAGGCGTCGGCGCTACTGGACGAGAGGGCAGTCCAAAAAAAAATAGCCGAGAGCGAACGCAGCGCGAGCGAAGAGCGGTTTCGCGTCCTGGCCGATAGTTTGCCGCAGCTGGTATGGACCGCCGGCCCGGACGGGGGCGTCGACTACACAAACGCCCGTCGCGAGAAATACGGCAAGGTCGGCCTGAGCCGGACGGACTGGAATGGCGTCATCCATCCCGAAGATCTGCGAGGCACGGTCGCGGCGTGGCGCAAAGCGAGCGAATCAGGCGAGCCCTATGAAATGGAGCATCGCCTCATGGTCATCGGCGAGGGATTTTCCTGGCATTTGAGTCGCGCGATCCCTGTGCGCGATGCCTCGGGAAAGCCGGTCAAATGGTACGGAACGACCATGGACATTCACGAGCACAAGACGCGGGAGGAACATATTCGCGTCCTGATGACGGAGGTCAATCATCGCTCAAAGAACCTGCTCGCGGTCACGCAGGCCATCGCGCGCCAGACCGCCTCCTCCAGCGCGACGGCCGCCGAATTCGAGCAGAAATTTTCGGGCCGCCTTCTTGGCCTTGCTGCAAGCCAGGACCTGTTGACGGAATTGAACTGGCGCGGCGTTCAATTGGACGCTTTGGTTCATTCGCAAATCCGTCATTATCATGATCTCGATGGCGGCCGGTTTCGCATCGCGGGCCCCAATGTCCTGCTGGACTCGACAGCGACGCAAGCGCTCGGCATGGCCTTGCATGAGCTCTCCACCAACGCGGCCAAATATGGCGCGCTCTCCAACGACGGCGGCCATGTCGCGGTGAGTTGGCGGGTCGACGGTTCGGGCGCCGAACCGATGCTTGAAATGGACTGGGTCGAACGAGGCGGGCCGGCCGTTGCCGAGCCGCTGGCGCATGGTTTCGGCCGCGTTGTCATCGAAGGCATGTTGTCGCAACGTTTGAACGCCGTCGTGCGCTTGTCGTTCGATGTCGAGGGGTTGACGTGGCGCGTCACCGTGCCGCTGAAGAATATTGTCGCTAGCGAGGATTTCGACAATGCAACGGTTTTTGCCCGCGCGCCTTGATTAATTGTCAAGGTTGGGGACCCGGCCAATTCTCTCGCCGCGACTATTTTGTCCCGGACGGGCAACTTTCCTCCCTCGCCGACGTTGTTGGTCCGCGCCCGGGTTGCGCTACGCCCGGCTCGGAAGGGGAGATGGCGATGACATGGGAGGAACTGAGAGGCAACTGGCACTTTCTGCGTGTCAAGGTCCAGCAGCAATGGGACAGGCTGTCCAACGAGGATACCGACTTCATTCAGGGTCGGCGCCCCGAATTGGCGGAGAAACTGCGCGAGCGCTACGGCTTCACGGAAGACGAAGCAGAAAAGGAGATCGAGCAATGGCGCGCGCGCCTTAACGGAGTTAACGCCTGAGCCAATTCTCGTCGCCCGCATTCGCGTTGCCCTCGCGCCGGCGTCGCAGCCATCAATTCAGGAGCCAACGCAATGTCGATCGGCACAATCCTACTCATCATCGTCGTTCTCTTGCTCATCGGCGCTCTGCCGACCTGGCCCTATAGCCAACCATGGGGCTATGCGCCGTCCGGCGTGCTCGGAACGGTTCTCATCGTTCTTCTCATCCTCTTTCTGCTTGGGCGGTTATAATGTCGTCCGCCGAGCCTGTTTTTCCTTACGTCCCCGACCAAGATCAGGAGATTTCAATGTCGAATAAGACAGGCGACGCCGCCTCGGATTTGTCCGCTGACCTGGCGGCCTTAAGAGCCGATATTACGCGGCTCAGCGATACGATGACCGCGCTTATGCGCAGCCAGGCCGATGCGGCGGGCGCGGCGGTGCGAGGTGCGGTCGGCGAGGCCCGCGACCAGCTCTCGCAGGCGGCCGCCCAGGCACAGGACAGCGCGTTCGGCGCCGCCGCCGATCTCGAGCGCCGCATCGAAAGAAATCCCCTGACGGCCGTGCTGATCGCGGCGGGCATCGGCATGGCGCTCGGGATGATGAGCAAATCGCGGGGATGAACGGCATGAGATTTCTGTCGGCCCTGACCGCGGGCTCGCAACAGCTTGCGCGGCGCTTTTTCCTAGGCGCCGCGCTCGCTTGCGCTTGCGGTTTGTCGGGAGCGGTTGGACTGGGTTTTGCCACCCATGCGCTCTACCGTGCCTTGGCGCTGCAATATGGCGTCGTCAACGCGTCGATCGCAGTGGCCGCGATCTATCTCATCCTGGCGGGCATTTTATACCTGTGCTATCGCCGCGTCGCCGCGCCGGCCGCCAAAGCGCCTTCCCGCTTGAGCCGAGCGCTGCCGGACGACGCCGAAGCTCTCAGGGCGGCGACGCAGGCGAGCGACGCGCCGCAGGCGGCCGCAGTGGCGATGGGCCTGGAACTCGCCAAGCAGATGACGCCTCTCCAGCTTACCATGGTCGCGGTGATTTCCGGCTTCGTCGCGGGCCGCAGATTATAGGCGCGGCAAGGAGCGAATCTGCTCCTTCGACGCCAAATCTCATCGCCGGCTGCCGACGCTTGCCTCGATGCGCTGCGATTTTCGGTCGAAAAACAACGCCTGGCTGATGATGGCCTTGACCGATTCGGCGCTGAACGGTTTGGCGATGAGAAAGGCAGGCTCGGGCGCATGGCCGGTAAGAAATCTTTCGGGGAACGCGGTGATGAAAATGACCGGCGCGTCGAGCGAGCCCAAGATCTCGTTGACCGCTTCGAGGCCCGAACTGCCATCGGCAAGTTGAATGTCGGCGAGGATCAAGCCGGGGTGGCCCTTGACGGCCGCGCGGACGGCTTCGGTATGGGTGCGGGCGATTGTGGTGACCTCGTGGCCCAATTGTTCGACCAGATATTGAAGGTCGAGAGCGATCAGGGGCTCATCCTCGATGATCAGCACTTTGGTGCGGATCTGCGCCGCGATTTCCCGCCCGGCCTGATCGATCAGATCGCGCGCTTGCGCCTCCGTGCATTCGAGCGTCTGGGCGATTTCCTCGATCTTGAAGGATTCGACCGCGCTGAGAAGAAAGGCGATCCGGGACGCGACCGGAATGGCGGCGAGGTTTCTGACTGCGGCGGCTTCGGCGCCCTCTAGGGTCCGATCCACGGCATTATTGGTCGGGACCGCGCGCCATGTGCGCAAAAATATCCGGTAAAGCGCGATGCGGGGGGCCAATTTGGTATTGAACAAGCTCTGATCGGCGAGAATGGCCTCGAGCGTCGCCGCGACATAAGCGTCCCCCGATTGCTGGGTTCCCGTGAGGGATCGGGCGAATCGGCGCAAAAACGGGATGTAGGGAGTAATAGCCGCGGAAACCGACATCGATGCCTCTGCTTTCATTGTTTGATGCGCTCACGAACGGTTAAACGCGGCATGGTAAAAATTGTTCCCAAAGCATGGAACTGAATTCGTCGGCGCGGGTTTGCCCTTACCGGCGGGTGTTTTCCAGACGCATCGGGGCAAATTCGCAATGCCGCTCAGGTTCTACACGATCTCGGGGCGGGGCTGGAGAATTTTCAATGGCTGACAAGAAAGCACCGGGACCTCCGCCAATGAACCCCAACCTACCCATCGTCGATCAGCCCAGCCCCCCGGTAAAGAAGCGCTCCCCCGACATCAAGGACCATATCGGCCGCCAATTGCGCGCCCTTTATGACGAGGTGGCCAACCAGCCGGTGCCGGATCGATTTATGGATTTGCTCAATCGCCTCGATGAAAAGAGCCGGGACGAATGATGCACGACACTGCCTTGCCTGTCGGCGTGCAAATCAAGCGAGATATGGTCGCGGCGATCCCGCGGTTGCGCGCCTTCGCGGTTTCGCTATGCGGCAACCCGGACCGGGCGGACGATTTGGTGCAGGAGACGCTTGCCAAGGCGCTGCTCAACATCAATTCGTTCACCGTGGGCACGAACCTGCTGGCGTGGCTGTTCACGATTTTGCGCAACGCCTATTATTCGGAATTCAGAAAACGGCGCCGCGAAGTGGCCGACATTGATGGGCGCCTCTCGGGCGCCCTGGTCTCCAAGGCCAATCAGGACGACCATATGGAATATCTGGATTTCCGCCAGGCCCTGCAGAAAATTCCCGCTGATCAGCGCGAGGCCCTGATTCTTATCGGCGCCTCAGGCCTTTCCTACGAAGAGGCGGCGGAAATTTGCAAATGCGCCGTCGGCACCATGAAAAGCCGCGTTTCGCGCGCGCGCAGCCGGCTCAGCGAATTGCTGGGGATGGACGCCGATTCCGTTCGATCGCCCGCCGTCATTTCCGATTGAGAAAACCGGCGCCGGCGTGACACAAGCCGGCGCTAATATTCAGCCGACCTTCGATCGGAATCGCAGGAGCCGTCGTTTGAGTGAGAATTCGTCGCGCGTCAGCGAGGGCAGTCCTTTTCCGTTGGGAGCGACCTGGGACGGACAGGGCACGAATTTCGCGGTCTTTTCCGCCCATGCGACAAGAATCGAAGTTTGCATTTTCGACGGCGACGGCAGGCGCGAGGTCGAGCGCTTCGAACTGCCGGAATTCACCGACGAGATTTTTCATGGGCGAATTTCCGATATCGGTCCGGGCGCCTTCTATGGCTTCCGGGTGGATGGACCCTATGAGCCGGAAGCGGGCCATCGCTTCAATCGCAACAAGCTGCTGCTGGACCCCTATGCGCGCGCCCATGTTGGCGCGCTCGAATGGAATCCGGCCGTCTTCGGCTATACGATCGGCTCCAAGGGCGGCGATCTGACTTTCGACAAGCGCGACAGCGCGCCGTTCACGCCCAAATCGGTGGTCGTCGACCCGAATTTCGACTGGCGCGGCGAGTCGAGCCGGCGTCACACGCCATGGGACCAAACGATCATTTATGAGACCCATGTTAAAGGCTTCACCAAGCTGCATCCGAGACTCGATGAGCATTTGCGCGGTACCTATGCGGGCCTCGGCGCGAAAGAAGTGATCGATTACGTCAAATCGCTTGGGATCACGACCGTCGAGTTGCTTCCCGTTCACACGTTTCTCAACGACAGCCATCTTCTCGAAAAGAAACTGACGAATTATTGGGGCTACAATTCGATCGGCTTCTTTGCTCCCGACCCGCGCTACGCGCTCGACGTCGCTAATTCCTTGCGCGAATTCAAGGAGATGATCGCGCGGTTCCACGACGCCGGCCTCGAAGTGATCCTCGACGTCGTCTACAACCACACTGCCGAGGGCAATGAGCGCGGCCCCACTTTATCCTTCAAGGGGATCGACAACGTCTCCTATTACCGGCTGATGCCGGACAAGAAGCGTTTATACATCAATGACACCGGCACCGGAAATACGGTCAATCTGAGTCATCCCCGCGTCATCCAGATGGTGACGGACAGCCTGCGCTATTGGGTGAGCGAGATGCATGTCGACGGCTTCCGTTTCGATCTGGGCACGATCCTGGCCCGCGAACCCGACGGCTTCAACACCGAGAGCGGCTTTTTGAAAGCGGTGGGCCAGGACCCCGTGTTGTCGCGCGTCAAGATGATCGCTGAGCCCTGGGACTGCGGTCCCGGCGGCTATCAGGTCGGCGGCTTTCCCCCGGGCTGGGCCGAATGGAACGACACGTTCCGCGACACCGTGCGCGATTTCTGGCGCGGCGAGTCCAACGCCAAGGGGCTGGCGCCGCGTCTCTGCGCCTCGCCCGACCAGTTCAACCATCGCGGCCGCAAGTCCTGGGCGAGCGTCAATTTTGTCACCGCCCATGACGGGTTCACGCTTTATGATTGCGTTTCCTGTAACGACAAGCATAACGAAGCCAATGGCGAGGACGGCAAGGACGGCAGTTCGTCGAACCGGTCTTGGAATTGCGGGGCCGAGGGGGAGACCGACGACGAAGCGGTCAACGCCTTACGCGAACGGCAGATGCGCAATATTCTGGCGACGCTGATTCTGGCGCAGGGCACGCCGATGGCGCTTGCCGGCGACGAATTCGGGCGCACGCAGAACGGCAACAACAACGCCTATTGCCATGACGACGAGATCAGCTGGGTCAATTGGGAGCTGGAGGAAAAGCACCGACCGCGCATCGACTACTTCCGCAAGTTGGTCGGCTTGCGCAATCATTACCCGATCCTGCGCCGCTCCCGGTTCCTGACTGGCCAGGCCAATAAAGATATCGACGTCAAGGACGTGACCTGGATCAACGCCGACGGGTCGCCGATGGAGGCGCAAGTCTGGGACGATGATCGCACGCAATGCCTGGGAATGCTGATGGACGGGCGCGCCCAGCCGACCGGCATCCGCAAGCGCGGCGGCGACGCGACTTTGCTGATGGTGTTCAACGCCCATCATGACGTCGTCAAATTTACGCTGCCGCCGTGCTTTGAAGGCCGCGGCTGGGTAAGACTGCTCGACACGAACGAGCCGGATCTACCGAACGCCGAATTTAAGACCGGCGCGGTCTATGACGTCACCGGCCGCTCCCTGCTGCTGTTCGAGCGCGCGCCCGAGAAGAGCGGGTAAGGCCCCAAGGCGGCGCCGCGCTCGATCCATCGCTGATTGACAATATCGTTTTTAGTGTATACACACTGTTCATGACCGACCCCTCCTTTGACTTTCGCGCTTGCCAGCAATGCGTCTGCTCGGCGGTGCGCAAGGCGAGCCGCGCCATCACCCATCATTACGACGCGGAACTGCGCAGCTCCGGGCTCCGGGTCACGCAATTCACGCTGTTGGCGACGCTGGCGCAGACTGGTCCGATGCCGATGACCCGCCTCGCCGCCTTTTTGGGTCTTGAACGGACCACGCTCACGCGTAACCTCAAACCACTGTTGCGCGACAAGCTCGTGGAGCCCCGCGATGAAAAAGACGGCCGCATTCGGCGGATCGCCATCACTCCCAGAGGCGAAGCGGCGGCGCGCGAGGCCTTCCCGCTTTGGAAGAAGGCGCAAGACAGCGTGAAAAAACTTACCGCAGCGTTTGATATCCGACTTTCCGACGCCCGATAAATTTTCGACTTAAGAGTGTATATACACTTCTTTTTAGTCACAACCCCGGAGAACGCCATGCTCTTTGAAATCCTCTCGACAGTCGCGGTCACGGTCAGCGCTGCGCTCGTCGTCGCGACGCTCTCGTTCGCCTTGGCGACAACGGCGACGCGGCGGATATGGCTGGCCGCTCTGCTGACCGCATGGTTTGTCCTAGTCGTGCTATTGGGCGCAACCTTGGCGCTCGATTATCGAGTTGGCGTCGGGGCGCCGGGTCTCGGCGCGGCGACAGCCTTACCTGTCGCGCTGATCTGTTTTGCGTTTTTCGCCGTGCCGACGGTGCGCGCTGCGCTCTTCGCAATCCCGCTGCCCGTGCTCGTGGCGGCGAACGCCGCGCGCGTATTGGGCGTTTTGTTCATTCTGCAATACGCCGCCAACCGGCTGCCCGCCCCATTCGCGCCGGCTGCCGGTTGGGGAGACGTTTTCGTGGGACTCACGGCGATGCCTGTCGCATGGCTCGCCTGGCGATACGGCGCGCGAACGCGAGGGCTGGTATTGGCCTGGAACCTGGTTGGCATTGTTGATTTGGTCGACGCCGCCGGATTGGGCGCGACCTCTTCGCCAGGGCCGCTGCAGATATTCACGGTCTCGCCCGACAGTTCGCTCATGACGACCCTGCCATGGATACTCATCCCTTGCTTTCTCGTGCCGGCCTTTTTCGCCTTGCATGTGGCGATCTTCTATCGATTGAGTGTCGCCAGCGCGTCCACGCCCGCCTCGAGAGATAGGCAGGCGCCAATTTCGGCGGCCTCCGTTCGCACATCTATCGCCAATTCGATCCTTGGCGCCGGGTTGGTGGGCTTTTTGAAAGCGCTCTATCGCACGCTCGAACATCTGTCTGCGTGAGACCCGACATCCTCGCCAGATCGCCCGGAGCCGCCCCGCGTTGGCGGTGCCTATTCGCCGGCCTTGAATTCGACCGTCACGAAGACGAGCTCCCCGTCGCCCACATTCTCGATGTCGTGGACGAAGGCGGTGTCCGGCGTCAGATCAGGGAAATAGGCGGTGTCGCCCGCCGCGTAGATACGGTCGAGGACGCGGCCGTCATCGTATCGCGAGCGGGCGCGCCCATCGGTGACGACGCTCCAGAAATAGGGCCGCTCGTGCCGATGGAAGCCAAGGCGCTCGCCGGGCGCGAGACGCAAATGCCAGACCAGCATCACCTGCGTTTCGAGCACCAGCGAACTGCCGATGCGCCGGCTGGTCTGATTGGCGACAAAGTCGGCGGCCATGTCGGGATCGAAATCCGTCGGCGTCGCAAAATGTTTCATCGTTGGCCTCATTGTCTTGCCGCTGGGCCGAGTGCGGGCGGCCGGTTTCGCTTCAGGCTGGCGCAAAGACATAGACGGCGTGCACCAGGCCAAAAGCGAGGGCCGCGTACCAACCGGCAACCGCCGCGACCATAATGGCGCAAAACACGCGCCCACCGGTCCCCATCTTCGGCGGGTCGAGGAAAGTGCGCTGAGGATAGGCGCCGAACGCCCGCGATTCCATCGACATGACCATGATCGAAGCGCGCCGCAGGCTGCCCACCAGCAGCGGCATCGCGTAGCGCTTCATATCCCTGATGCGGCCCGCCAGCCCGCGCTGCTTTGCGACGCCCCGCACGGCCTGCGCCGACTGGATGATCTTGATCTCCTCCTCGATCGTCGGAATGATGCGCAAGGCGATGAAAAAGGCATAGGCGATGCGATAGGGAATGCGCGCCTGCGTCACCAGCGCGATCGCCAGTTCTCTTGGATCGGTCGTGCGCACGAAGACCAGCGTCGAAAGGATGATCGTGTAGATGCGCAGGGCCGCTGCCAGCGCATAATCGGCGCTATCGGCGTAGATCGACTTGCCCAGGATATGGAAGAATTCCACCTTTCCGGGCAAGGTCAGGCTCTGGATCAGAAAGAAGCTGAGGCAGGCCAGAATGAACGGCCAGGTTCCCTGCCGGATCTCGGCGGGCGTAATGCGCGCGAGAAACAGGGCGGTCCCCAGCACGATCAAGGCGATCAGAATTTGAATCCAAGCGATATAGGCGCCAAAAGCGAGCAGCGAGATCGACAGCAGCCAGGCGAATTTGGTCATCGGATCGAGCCGGTGAAACGTCGAGCTCCCCGAGCGAAACTGGAAGACGGTGGCGCGCGACATTTTCGTTTCCTCTCGATCAGGCGACGAGCGATCGCACGAGCCCGGCCACCGATAGGGTGGGCGCGGATACGCGGCTGGGATGGCGCGCCGCTAGTTGCGCGCTTACCTCGAAAATCGGCGGCTGCAGCAGGCCGCTCGTCGCAAGAAGCGCGGGCTGGCCGAAGAGGTCGTGCGGCGCGCCGTCGAACGCCAGCGCGCCCTCGTGGAGGACAAGCGCCCGTTCGGCCCATTCAGCGACGAGGCGAACGTCATGGGTGATCATCAGCACGGTCGTGCGATAGCGCTCGCGCAGGCGCACCATCAGTTTCATCAACTGCTGCGCGCGCTCGTAATCCTGGCCGATGGTCGGCTCGTCGAGTACGAGCAGGCGAGGCTCGAGCACCAGCATGGTGGCGACGCTGAGTCGGCGGCGCTCGCCAAGGCTGAGGCTGAAGGGCGAGCGCACTCGATAACGCACGAGATCGACGATCTCCAGCACGTCGGTGACGCGTTGCTCGATGGCCTCGTCGGAATAATCACGCACGCGCAGCCCGTAGGCGACTTCGTCGTCGACGCGGTCGGTGACGAACTGATGGTCGGGGTTCTGGAAGACATAGCCGACTTCGGCAGAGATTTCCTTAGGGCCGAGTTCGGAAATATCCTTGGCCCCCAGCATTACGGCGCCTTTGGGCGGCGGATTGATGCCGATCAGCGTGCGCGCCAGCGTCGTCTTGCCCGAACCGTTGCGGCCCATCAGGGCGATGATCGCGTTGGAGGCAAGATCGAGCGTTATGTTCCTCAGGATCGGCTTGTCGCGCGCATAGCCGAATGTGAGATTGCGGATCGAAACGAGAGGCTGGCCGGGCTCCACCTCCTCAGCGGGCGCCGTGGCCGGCGTCAACGTAATCGTTTGGACTTGCCCGACAGGCTCCGCGAGCGTCCGCTCGGCAAGCGCGACCGCCTCGCGCACATTTAGGGGGATCGATTCTGGAGCGATTTCGCGGCCCGTCGCGCGCGCCATGTCGAGCGCGAATTCGGAGACCTGCGGGAACCAGGCGCTGGTCGGGACGATCTCGGTCTCCTCCGAATGCGCCTCGCGCCGGCGCGAGAAGGCGGCGCGCGGCGCCCCGTCGAACAGGATGCGGCCCTGGTCCATCATGATGACGCGCGACACTTTATCGGCGAGTTCGTCGACGCGATGCTCGACCATCAGAATCGTCACGCCAAATTCCTTGTTGAGCCGTTCGAGCACGGCGAACACTTCGGCCATTCCCACAGGATCGAGATTGGCGGTGGGTTCGTCGAGAACCAGAAGGCGCGGCCGCGCGGCAAGAACCGCCGCGATGCTGACGCGCTGCTTCTGCCCGCCCGACATGTCGAAGATCGAACATTCGCCGGCGTCGCCAAGGCCGACGAAATTGAGCGCCTCGGCCTGGCGGGCGAGGATTTCCTCTACGGGACGACAAAGATTCTCGAGCCCAAAGGTGACTTCGTCGCGCACCCTTATGTTGATGATCTGGGCTTCGGGGTCCTGGAACACCATCCCGACTTCGGTCGCAAACGAAGTCACCTTGGTGGCGGCGACCTCGCGGCCGCAAATTTCCGCTTTCCCCTCCAACCGGCCGCGCAGGGAATGGGGGATCGTTCCGTTCATCACCTGCAGCAGCGTGCTCTTGCCGCAACCGCTCGGACCCAGGATCAGCACGAATTCGCCGGGCTTGACGCTGAGGGAAACGTTTTCGAGGACGGGATTTCGCTCGCCCTCATAAGTATAGCTCAGGCCAACGATATCGACGAGCGGCGCCGCGTCGATTGAGGGTGACGGCGGCACGGCTTCCGGTTCCGGCGCTTGAGTCGCATGCGAAACGGCGCGCCTCGGCGCGCCGCCATTCGGCTGTCCGTCTTTGAGGGGTAGATCCGGCGTGCTGCGAGCCAACATTGCCGAATCCCTCCGCAAAACGCGTCAGACTGGAAGTTTGCCGCTGATGCGAAGCCCGGCTTCCTCGTCGCCGACCGCCGTGCCGCGAAGAACGCCCGCTTTGGCAAGGCCATGGGCGATGGGCTTCACGAGGATGATCGCATAGACCGCGCCGCTCGCCATGCGAATGGCCAGCGCCAGCAAGTTATAGGCGATGCCCAGATCGCCGACGCCGAAGAAATAGACTTCCGGCACTTGCTGCAGGATCGGCGCGAGCGCGCCCGACAGCGCCACCACGCCAAGCGTCCAGCGCTTATAGCCGAAATAGGCATAGGCGAGATCGGACATGAAGCCCTGCAGGAAGCCGGCCGCCAGCACCATCACGCCGTTGGGATTGCCCGACAGCACTTGCGCGACGCCGTTCATCGTCTCGGCCAAAGTCGCGGCGCCGGGCTTGCGGATGATATAGCCGCATAGCGGGCCCGAAATGTAGAAGCCGCCGCAAATCGCCGCGAAAGCAAGGAATCCATAAGAGCCGGAGAAGGTCATGAACAGGCGGCCGAGCATCGCGTTGGGCGTGCCGAGCACGCCGTTGATGACCCCGATGATCGCCATGATGACGATCTCCATCAGGGTGAAGCCGACGACCATGCTTCCGGAATTCTTGTTTTTGAAATAAGCAACCAGCGCAAGCACTATGCCTATCGCGACCACGATGAGGTAGAGGACGGTTACGGACATCGGAGGCTCCTCTCATGATTGTGAGAGCCGTGTTCGCGGAACAGGACGAAACGCGACTTGCGATCAGGCTCGGTTCACAATTGTGACGGAGCATGAAGCGTGCCATCGCCTCGATTTCACATCACAGCTGAGCGGAATCCGTCTGGAACAACAGGATCAATCCTGCACGGGGCGTGAAGCAGTTCGTTTCTTGGCGGTTTGCGAGGGCAAGGCAAAATTACACTTGAAGGGCGGCCATTGGATCGCGGAACGATCGCCCGCGGCCTAACGGGCGCGCCGAATCAATTGCTAATTATGAATGCAGTTTGCGACTTTTGCATGCAAACCGCCGGAGCCTGATGAAATACGCCCCAATTGCAGCTATGCCAATCGGCGACCTCCCGCCTATTCCCGCTCCCTATATTTCTCGCCGCAACTGGGACCAGGTGAACCAGCCAAATACATTCCGACGATAATAATCGCGGCGCCAAAAAATTGAGCCAGCGCGCCCCCGGAAACGCCCCCTTGATAATCGATCATGACGCCAGCGATCATCTGACCGCTAATTACCAAAAGCACCGTCTTGACCGCGCCAATTCTTGGCAGAACGTAGCTGTTCGTTGCGACAAAAAGCACCCCGAAAATTCCACCGAGATAGCTGAAAGTTGGGGCGCTGGACGCGTCGCCGGAGGATGCGCCTCCGATCGCGATCAGGAGCGTTGTCAGAAACAAGAATCCCACAAGGTGGTTCCAAAAAGAGGCCGCTAGGGGTCCGATTTCGGGTCTGACTCACATTCGATGATGTTTACGTGTGGCTTGGTTCTTTTCGCGGAGAATCAGCGCCATGCCATCCAGCTGCCGGATTTCATCCTTTATTCCCCGGGGTCTTATCGTCGAG
>Ga0182024_10002170_pt1 | contig 49308 bp, 23 predicted proteins | sample P32metaG_FD_120480 | JGI IMG/M metagenome (GOLD analysis project Ga0182024, IMG submission 120480) | Permafrost microbial communities from Stordalen Mire, Sweden - P3-2 metaG (Illumina Assembly) | ecosystem: Environmental > Terrestrial > Soil > Wetlands > Permafrost | place: Sweden: Stordalen...
CGCCGTTGATCTGCGCGAAGGCGTTCATGGCGGCGCGCTGTTCCGCTTCCTTCTTGTTGCGGCCCCAGGCGCCGGCGTAGGTGTGACGGCCGATCCGGGCGGCGATCTTGAAGCATTTGCCGTGGTCGGGGCCTTTCTCGTCCAGCAACACGTAATGCGGCGTGGCGTTGAACTGACGCTGCGCCGCCTGTTGCAGCTGCGACTTGAAGTTGCCGCCGTGACCGTCTTCGGCGACCTCCTCGATCTCCGGGTTGAGTTGGCGGAGGATGAACGGCCGGGCGGCGTCCAGTCCGCCGTCCAAAAAGATCGCCCCCACCAGTGACTCGTAGACGTCGGCCAACAGGCTGGCCGGGACGTGGTCGGTGTGGGCGTCCATCCCGCGGCCGAGGAACATGTAGGCGCCGAGGTTCATCGCCTTGCTGAAGCGGGCGCAGGTCCGCCTGCTGACCACCACCGACTTGATCTTGGTCAGGTCGCCTTCCTGCAAGTCGGGAAAACGCGCGTAGAGCTGGGCGACCGCCACCAGACCGAGGACGGAATCGCCGAGAAATTCCATCCGTTCGTTGGACGCAAGGCGGGTGTTGGCGCCGGAGGCGTGGGTCAGGGCGGCGCGGAGTAATTCGGGCTGGCGAAACTGGTAGCCGATGGCGTTCTGGCACTCTTCCAGAATCTCGGCTTCCCGGCTGGTGGTGAGTTCCTGCTGCATGTCTAGGTCGATCGGGGAAGAGGCGTAACTTGCTTGAACGTATCAAGGCTGTGGCAAATTGTCAACGCCATGCCGGCCCTTTTGCGCCCCCCAGGCGTGGGCTTCCGATTCGGATAATCGTGTGGGGCAGGGCGGGGAGACCCCGCCCCTACGGTTGCGGCGCGAATGCCGCCGGGGTAAGGTGGATGCCGCCGCCCGAACCGGCCTGCCGTCTGGAGATCCGCCTTGAGGAGTCCTACCATGCGCCGCCTCGCCGTCCTTCTGCTCCTGACCTGTCTCCCCCTGCCGGCCGGCACCGTCCGCGCCGCCGACCCGGCCGACGTCCGCGTCACGCAGACCGACGATTACGTCCAGATCGACACCGACGCCTTGCAGGCGCGCATCAACAAGAGGGGCTACGTCAGCGGCGTCGCCGCCGGCACCCTGCTCGACAAGAAGACCGGCACCCGCGACGCCGGGTTCGGCCTGCACGTCATGGACTTCCTAATGGCGCCCGGCTGGACCGACGACGGCTACCCGCGCGACGCCAAGCTGCACGGCGACCTGCCCAAGCACTACGTCGAAGGGCCGCAGATCTGTACCCAGGCGAAGCAAGTCACGCCCGAGATTACGGAGGGCAAAGGCTTCGTCGCCGTCCGCCTGAACTACCGCTTCACCAAGCCGGCGGCCGGTCTCAAGGCCGGTTCGCTCTGGGAACAAACGCTGGTGTTCCAGCCGGGGCTGCGCTACTTCCTCGGCGGCGAACGCATCACCAGCGTCAACGACGTGGACGACCTGTTTTATCGCATCGACATGCCCGGCCACATCCGCCACAAGGGCGACGACACGTTCGCCCAGGTCTACCTCAGCTACCGCGACAAGCCGATCCCGGCCTCGGAGTTCGCCGACGACTTCGCGCCGGACGCGAAATTCCTCTACCGGCGCGACGACGACAAGGTCCCGCCGTACATGATCCGGGCCTACCAGGATAAGGTGGACGGCAAGCCGGGGCCGTGGCTGGGCGGCCTGACGTTCGACCCGGCGGAGGTCGCGGAGGCGTGGTGCCACGAGCGCGGCTACGTCTGCTTCATCCAGGAGATGCACCGCCGCAAGGTCAAGGCCGGTGAGACGTTCGGCGCCGCCTACGCGGTCGGCTACTTCGACGACGTTGCGGCGATGAAAAAGGTTTGCGACCAGTACAAGAACGCCCGCACGTTGGTCGTGAAGGACGGGACGTTTCGCGTCGAGTGAGCCGGTCGCGGCGGTTGATCGTGAGCTAAGCTATCGCCAGAAGGCGGGCGCCCGCTTCCGACAATTGGCCGCGTTTCGGACCTCCGTAATGGTCATTGACAGCGTTGACAGCTTGCTCACCGCCCTCCGCCGTCTGCAAATTCTCGGCCCGCAACAGGTGGACGAGATCGCCCGCGAACTCGCGCCGCGGTACCAGGATCCGTTTGAACTGTCGGAGTACCTCATCGAGATCGCCTGGCTGACGGCCCACCAGCGGCGTCTGCTTTTTGAGGGCCGCTGGAACGAGCTGGCCGTCGGGCCGTATCAAATCCTCGACCGGCTGGGCGAGGGCGGCGTCAGCGAGGTCTTCAAGGCGTGGGACACGGTGCGCGGCCGCGACGTGGCCCTGAAAGTGCTGCGAAGGCGCCTCGCGGGTCGGCCCGACGCCGTACAGCAGTTGCGGCGCGAACAACAAGCGGTCGTCCGGCTCGTCCACCCCAACATCATCAAGACCTACGACGCCGATCAGGTAGATGGTCTGCATTACTTCGCCATGGAATGCGTCGAGGGCATGGACTTGCACCAGTACGTCCAGCGGTACGGGCCGGCGCCGGTGGAACAGGCGTGCGACTACGTGCGCCAGACCGCCCAGGGGTTGCAGCACGCCCACCAGGCGGGGTTGGTACACCGCGACGTCAAGCCGGCAAACCTGTTTTTGCTCAACCCGCCGCTGCCGGACGGCGAAGGGCCGGTGCGGTCGCGGCCGGCGGAGCCGGTGGTCAAAATCCTCGACTGGGGGTTGGCCCGTCTTCGGCCGGCGTCCGGCGAGGCGACCGATGCGACCGCGCAAGAAATCGACGCCGAGAAGGGGCTGCTGATCGGCACGGCCGACTACATCGCCCCGGAACAGGCCCGCGACCCGACGCTCGTGGACATCCGAGCGGATATTTATAGTCTTGGATGCGTCTTCTACTACCTGCTGACGGGCCGGCCGCCGTTCGCGGGGCCGTCGCTGATGCAGAAGCTGTTGCAGCACCAGGAAGAACCTCCGCCCTCGGCGCGGGCGTTGCGGCCGGACGTGGGCGACGAGTTGAACGTCGTGCTGCTGCGGATGATGGCTAAGCAACCGGAGGAGCGTTTCCAGATCCCCCTGCTGGCGGCGGCGGCGCTGCGGCGCTTCTGTAGCGGGGCTGCCGTGGGCCTGACGGGTCTGGCGGGGGCGGTCGGGGCCGCGTTCCGTCCGTCCAGTTCGGCGAGCCTGCTGCGGCCGACCAGCGGGGCCAACTTGCCGCGGCCGGGAAGCTCCGCTAACCTGTCGCGCCAGGAGGCGAAAAGCCACGACTACCCGCCGCTGAATCGGTGACAACCCGCCGGCAACTGCTGGACAACTCGCGTTCGGCCCATTAGACTTGGCCTCGCCGTCCGCCGATCCGCCGCCCCTGTTGCGGATCGGAACGGCCCCACCGACGAGGCCAGCCATGCCAAGCCGTCCGTTTCTCGCGGCCGCCGCGCTGTTCGCGCTGACTTTGCCCGCCACGGCGGCCGAACCGCTGCCCGAAACCAAACCGCTCACCGACCAAGGCGACCTCGCCGCCAGGATGGTCGAGGGCATCGACAAGTACCTGATGCGCGAACTGGCCGCTTCCGTCGAGAAGCGCAAGAAGTACTGGAAGCAGGACTTTTCCTCTCCCGAAGCATTCCGAAAGTCGATTCTGCCTAACCAAGAGCGTCTGAAAACGATCCTCGGCGTCGTCGAGGACCGCGTGCCCTTCACGGACATGGAATACGTCGGCGGCCCGAAGACGCCGCCGCTGATCGCGGAGGCGGACGGTTACAAAGTCTTCGCCGTGCGCTGGCCGGTGTTGCCTGGCGTGAACGGCGAAGGGCTGCTGCTGGAGCCGAAGGGCAAAGTCGTGGGACGCGCGGTCGCCATCCCCGACGCCGACTGGACGCCGGAAATGCTCGTCGGGCTGGCGCCAGGCGTCCCGGAAAAGGCGCAGTTCGCCCGCCGGCTGGCCGAGGCGGGCTGCCGCGTCGTCGTGCCGGCCCTTATCGACCGCCGGGACGATTGGTCGGGCAACTCCGCCCTCGGACGCATGACCAATCAGCCCCATCGGGAGTTTATTTATCGCATGGGCTACGAGGTGGGCCGGCACGTCATCGGTTACGAGATCCAGAAGGTGCTGGCCGCCGTCGACTGGCTCCGCCTCGACAAGGGGCGTCTGCCGGTCACCGTCTACGGATACGGCGAGGGCGGACTGCTGGCCATTTACGCCGGGGCGCTCGATGAGCGGATTGGTCAGACCGTCGTGAGCGGGTATTTCGGCCCGCGAGAAGAGGTCTGGAAAGAACCGATCTACCGCAACGTCTGGGGGCTGCTCCGAGAGTTCGGCGACGCCGAACTCGTGGGGAACGTCTTCAACCCGGCCCCCGTGGTCGGGGATCGCGGAAGAATCCGCCGGCTGTTGATCGAAAACGGCAAGGCGCCCGTGGTGGACGGGCCGCCGGCGCCGGCCGCCGGCCGCGCCGGCGCCGCGCCGGGCCGGTTGTGGCAGCGGCCGATTGCCGAAGTCGAGGCCGAGTTCCGGCGCTCCCAGAACTTGGTCGCCGGGAAGACGATAGAACATCCGCCCTACTACACCGCCGACCCCGACGACCCGCCCGGCGCGATGGTCTACGAGACCACGCTGGAACAGCTGGTCCATGCGAAGGCGGTCGGCAAGCCCCCGGCCGATCTCCGTAGGGACTTCGACCCCAGAGAGCGCGAACGCCGCCAGTTCGATCAGCTCGTCGCCTACACCCAGAAGGTGTTGCGCGACTCCGGGCGGAGCCGCGACAACTCGTTTTGGGCCAAACTCGACACGTCTTCGCTCGAAAAGTACGAAGCCTCCTGCAAGCCGTTCCGCGAACAGCTGGATGAGCAGGTCATCGGCAAGCTGCCGAAGCCGACCGAGCCGATGAACCCGCGCACGCGGCTGCTCTACGACGAGCCGAAGTACCGGGCCTATGAGGTCATGCTGGACATTTACCCCGACGTGTACGCCTACGGCATCCTGGCGCTGCCGAAAGGCCTCAAGCCGGGCGAGAAGCGGCCGGCGGTCGTCTGCCAGCACGGCCTGGAAGGCCGGCCGACCGACGTAATATGCCCCAACAAGGACTCCAATTACTACCATTCCTTCGGCTCGCGCCTGGCCGAATTGGGTTACATCGTCTACGCCCCGCAGAACCCGTACATCGGCGGCGACAAGTTCCGCGTGCTCCAGCGCAAGGCCAACCCCCTTGGGCTGTCGCTCTTCTCGTTCATCGTCCGCCAGCATTCGACGACGCTCGACTGGCTGGCGACGCTGCCGAACGTGGACGCGAACCGTATCGCCTTCTACGGGCTGTCCTACGGCGGCAAGACTGCTATGCGCGCGCCGGCCGTGGAGACGCGCTACTGCCTGTCGATCTGCTCCGGCGACTTCAACGAGTGGGTGGCCAAGAATGCGTCGGTCGATTTCCGCGGCAGCTATATGTTCTCGCCGGAATACGAGATGCCGGAGTGGGACCTGGGCCATACGTTCAACTACGCCGAGATGGCGGCGCTGATCGCGCCGCGGCCGTTCATGGTGGAGCGCGGCCACAACGACGGCGTCGGGATCGACGAGATGGTGGCCTACGAATACGCCAAGGTCCGCCGGCTGTACAGTCAACTCAAGATACCGGAGCGGACGGAGATCGAGTATTTCGACGGGCCGCACGAAATCCACGCCGTCGGGACGTTCGGATTCCTCAAAAAATATCTGAAATGGCCGCCCGAATGAACGACGCCTCGTCCGAACCGACGCCCTGGATCCTTGGGCCGCCGCCTGACCGGGAAGGTGGGGGCGGGGAAACCCCGCCCCTACGCCTGTTCTGCTTTCCCTATGCGGGGGGAGGGGCGTCGGTCTTTCACGGATGGCAGGCGGCGCTTCCGGCGGGCGTCACGGTATGCCCGGTGCAGCCGCCGGGCCGGGAGAACCGACTGCGAGAACCGGCCTTCACCGCGATGGGGCCGCTCGTCGAGGCGGCGGCGACGGCCCTCCGGCCCCATTTGCGACCGCCCTTCGCGCTGTTCGGTCACAGCCTCGGCGCGCTAGTCGCCTTCGAGTTGGCGCGTTGGCTGCGGCGGGAGGGGATGACCGCCCCGGCCTGTCTGTTCGCATCGGGCTGCCGGGCGCCGCAGCTGCAACGGCCGCCCGAACGCCCGGCCCACCGGCTGCCGCGGGCCGACTTCATCGCCGAACTGCGGCGCTTCAAGGGCACGCCCGAGGCGGTCCTAGACAACGCCGAACTGCTGGAAGTGTTGTTGCCCGTCCTCCTCGCCGACTTCGCCGCCGCCGAAACCTACCGCTATACGGAGGAAGGACCGCTCGAAACTCCCATTACCGTTTTCGGCGGCGCCGAAGACGAGCGGGTGGACGACGACGGCCTGGCGGCCTGGGCGGCGCGGACGGCCGGGGCGTTTCGCCTGCACCGCCTGCGGGGGGGACACTTCTTCTTGCGGACGGATCGGGCGTTTTTTCTCCAAAGCTTGTCCGCGTCGCTCCAGGCAATCCTTCTCAACCCGTCGTGACGTCTTCCGACGGAGAGGCGAGCAGCCTTTCGACTTCGGCGAGGACCGTGGCGGTAAGACGCTCGATCATTTGCCTGCGGTGCAGGTTCACGCTATACGTGAAACCGAGTTGCAACCGACCGTCCGCCACGTGGGCGTTGAACTCCAGGACGTACCGGCGTCGGCCGCGCAGGCGGTGCAGGTGGTTGGCGGATTGGATGGCGAGTGCCACGTCCGCGGCGGTCGGAAGCCCGGCGTCGATCTGGCCGACGTAGTTGAAGCAGACTTCCGCTTGCGGCGCCATTCGCAGCCGGCGCGACGTTTCCGCGTCGCCGAGATAGCGCAGGACGCCGTAGCCGACGCCATGCTTGGGAATGCGTTGCAGGCTCTCGCGGACGGCCCCGAGTGTGATCGAGTTCGCCTCCAGCCAGACCGGATGGATCGCGGCCAGCCAACCCACGGTGCGCGTCAGGTCCATATCTTCCAGGGCGTCGCGTCCGTGCCCTTCCAGGTCGATGAGCAGCCCCGGCCCGCCCGCCCAACTCTCGATGGCGCGCGCCACCGCCGTGAGTAGGGGCGGGGTCGCCCCGCCCGGCCCAGACCACCGCCGCAACAACTCCGCCGTCTCCGCGGCGCCGAGCGAGGCCCACGCTACGTCGGCCGACTGTCGCGTGTTCTCGCCGCCCGGCGTGTCCGTCGGCAGCGGGGCCGGCCGGGCGCGTTCGCCTTCCGCGATCCAGAAAGGCGCTTCTTCCCGCGGCGCCGGCGAATGCGCGTATTCCTCCAACCGCTTGGCATACTGTCGGAAAGAGATCGTCGTAGAAGGCAACTGGACCGGCCGGCCGAGAAGGAGTTGCCCGTAGGCCGTGACAAAGTCCTGTAACAGGATTCGCCACGATACGGCGTCGATGGCCAGGTGATGCACGGCCAGCAGCAGCCGCGACGGCCGGCCGCCGCCGCGCTCGGCCAGGGCGACGCGCAACAGCGGCCCATCCGTTGGGTTCAGACCGGCTTGCAAGTCCGCCGCCAGCGCCTCAAGCGCCGCCGATTGTTCCGCCTCGGGTATGCCCGACAGGTCCACGCGGGTGAACGGCGTCGGCCCTTCCGGCGGCGCGACCATCTGCCGCCAGCCCGCCTCATCGCGGCGAAAGCGGAGACGCAGCGCGTCGTGGTGGACGAGGAATTGCTCCACGACCCGCGCCGCCAGCGCCGCGTTTAAGTCCGCGGGCACGTCCATGCCGACGACCTGACTCCACCCTTGGAGGTCTTCCAACTCCTGCTCCAGGAACCAATGCTGCACCGGCGTCAGCGGTACGGGGCCGACGGCCGAGACTTCTTGCGCCTCGACCTGCGGCGCAACGACCGCCGCGGCCGCCAACTCCGCCACCGTCTGATGCTGGTACAGCTGCCGCGGGACGAGTCGCATTCCGGCCTGCCCGGCCCGCGAGAGCATTTGTAGTCCGAGGATCGAATCGCCGCCCAACTCGAAGAAGTTGTCGTGGACGCCGACGCGCTCGACGTGCAGAACGTCGGCCCAGATGTCGGCCAGGGTGGTTTCTTCCGGCGTGCGCGGGGCCGTGTACGGCCGCTCCGGCTCGACCTGCTCCGGCGCCGGAAGGGCGCGGCGGTCGATCTTGCCGTTCGGCGTCAGCGGCAGCGCGTCGAGCACCACGAACGCCGACGGCGCCATGTACTCCGGCAGCCGGTCCTTCAGGAAGGCGCGCAACTCCTCTGCGGCCGGCGCGGGGCCGTCCGTCGTCACATACGCGATCAGTCGCCGATGGTCCGGCGCGTCGCCGCGGGCCACGACCACCGCCTGACGGACGGCCGGGTGCTGTGCGAGCAGCGTTTCAATCTCGCCCGGCTCGATGCGCAGGCCGCGGATCTTTAGCTGGTCGTCGCCGCGGCCGAGCAACTCCACGCAGCCATCCGCCAGGTAGCGGGCCATGTCGCCGGTGCGAAACAGCCGAGCACCGCCGAACGGGTCCGCGATAAACTGCTCCGATGTCAATTCGGGCCTTTTGAAGTAACCTCGGGCCACGCCGGGGCCGCCGATGTGCAACTCGCCCGCCACGCCGATCGGGACCGGCTGGAGGTCGCGGTCGAGAATGTGGATGCGTGTGTTGGCGAACGGCCGGCCGATCGGGACGGGCCGGTCCTCGGGCAGATCGAGGGCCGTACCCTCGAAGTAGGTGCTGTCGATCGTCGCTTCCGTCAGGCCGTAGGAATTGATGAGCCGCGTCCGCGGGCCGCACATCCCGCGAATCCGCCGGTATTCGCCGGCGTACCAAATGTCGGAACCCGCCACGAGCAGGCGCATGAACGACAGGGATTGTCCGGTTTCCTCCAGGTGCGTCACCAGGTTCCGCAGGACCGCCGGCACGAACTCGGCGCAGTCCACTTCCTCGCGGCGCATCAGGTCGTACAACTTCGGGCCGTCCAGCAAGATGTCGCGCGGGCACAAGACCAGCTTGCCGCCCGAACAGAGGGCGCGCGTCCAGTCGCCGGCGAACACGTCGAAGGCGCAGCTGGCCATTTGCAGATGGCTGGTCGCCTCGGTGCGCAGGCGGTAGGCGTCTTCCCAGGCGCGGTAGGCGTTGCACAGACTGCCGTGCGCGATCATCACGCCCTTGGGCTTGCCGGTCGAGCCGGAGGTGTAAACGACGTAGGCGAGATTTTCGGATGTCGCCGAGCGGGGTAGGGGCGGGGTAACCCCGTCCCTACGGCCTGACGCCGATTCTTGTTCCGAGGAGTCCAGGAGGACGATCTGCACCCCGTTCCGTGGCAAATCGCTTTCCAGAGTGCCCAGGGTCAGGATTACGCCCAAGCCGGCGTCCGCCACGACGGCCGCGACGCGCTCGCCGGGGTACGCCGGGTCGAGCGGCACATACGCCCCGCCCGCCTTCAGGACGGCTAACACTCCGACCAGGAGGTCCGGGGAGCGTTCGAGGTACAGGCCGACCAACGCCTCCGGGCCGACGCCCATGCCGCGCAGCCGAAGGGCCAATCGGTCGGCGCGGCGATTCAATTCGGCATAGGTCAGACGGTGTTCGCCGCCGACTACAGCCACCGCTTCGGGTGTCCGCGCCGCCTGGGCCTCGAACAGGTCGTGAATGCATTCGCCGACGGGATAGGCGGCGTCCGTCCGATTCCACGCGGCAAGCTGCTCCCGCTCCGACGGCGTCAGCAGCGGCAGCCGGGCGACCGGCGCGGCGGGGTCGGCGACGATCCCTTCCAAAAGGACCTGCCAGCGCCCCAGCAGGCGGTCGATGGTCGCGGCGTCAAAGAGATCGGTGTTGTATTCGATGAGGGCGGTGAGGCCGTCGGCGCCCTCCGCCGTCTGCAGCGTCAGGTCGAACTGGGCGTTAGACTGGTCCAGGCGCATGGCCTCGATGCGCAGCCCCGCGAGGTCGATTCGGGCCTCGTTCTGCTCCATGAGGAAGTCGGTTAGCCCCTCCTTCTGGAGCAGCTGGGCCTTCTGCATCACGAACATGGTCTGGAAGATCGGCGACCGGCTCGGGTCGCGGCGCGGCTGTAAGAACCTTACCAGCTCGGCAAAGGGATAATCCTGGTGGTCGAAGGCGCCGAGCACCGCGTCGCGGATGCGGCCCAGGAACTCGACGAAGGTCGGGGCGCCGGCCAGGTCGCCGCGCACCACGACCGGGTTGACGAAATCGCCGACCGTGGCGGCGAACTCGGCGCGGCTGCGGCCGGTGGTCGGACAACCGACGAGGACGTCGTCCTGGCCCGCGTGGCGGTGGAGCAGGACGTGGTAGGCGGCCAGCAGCGTCATGAAGAGCGTGGCCCCGTTGGCGTCGCCCAGCGCCTTGATCTTCCGCGTCAACTCCGCGGATAGCGGCCGCCCCAGCCAGGCGCCGCGGTAACTCTGCACGGCGGGGCGCGGCCGGTCGGTGGGCAGGTTGAGGGCCGGCAACTCTCCGGCCAGCCGGTCCTTCCAATACGCCCGCAGCCCTTCGCCCTCCGGCCCGGCCAGCAATTCGGCCTGCCAGCGGACGAAGGCGGCGTAGCCCCCGGCCGGCGGCAATGGCGCGGGGACGCCGGCCCGCTCGGCCGCGTACAGCAGCGAAAACTCCTGCGTGATCTGCACCAGCGACCAGATGTCCACGATGATGTGGTGCATCAGGAAGAGCAGCACGTGGTCGTCGTCGGCCCGGCGGTAGAGCACCGTCCGAACCGTGGGGCCGTTTTCCAGGTCGAACGGCGTATGGCTTTCCTGAACCAGACGCTCTTGCAACGCGGCCTCTTCCCAGTCGGCGGCGTCCACCTCGATCACCGACACTTCCTGGCGTGAGTGGACGCGCTGGAACGGCCGACCTTCAGCCTCATGGAAGGTGGTGCGCAGCGACGGGTGACGGTCCACCAGCGCCTGGAAGGCGTGGCGCATGGCCGACACGTCCAGCGGGCCGCGCAGGCGGACGGCGTCCACGACGTTATAAGCGGTGTCCGTCGGCGCCAGCCGGTAGACGAACCAGAGGGCGCCCTGCGCCGCCGACAGGGGGAACTCGGCCGGCGATAGTGGGCCAATCGCTCCGCGATTGGCCGGCGACTCGCGGAGCGAGTCGCCCACTTTCGCGGCCGGCGCCTCCGGCATTGGGACGTCGCCCAGCCCTTCCAGCACCAGCGCCCCCAGTTGAACGAGACTCGGCCCCTCCAGGAAGCGGGCGATCGGCAGCACTACGCCCGTATCGGATTCCAAAAGGTTCTTTAGCTCGATGACCATGAGCGAATCGAGGCCGAGGGCGTTGAGCGGCGCCCGCGGGTCGATGCGTTCCGGTTCCGTTTCCATCACGCGCGCCAGCCGGCCGACAAGGTAGATTTCCAGCAGCGCGGGACGTTCGGCCGCCGGCGTCGTCAGCAGTTGCCCGCGCAACTGGCCGCCGGACTTGTTCTCCTTCGGCGCCGCTTCGGCCAAATCGCGGAGCAGCGACGGCGCGCCCGCCGGGTAGAACGACAACAGCTTGGGCCAGTCCACCGACTGCACCGCGATTTGCGGGGCGTCGCTCGTCAGCAGACGTTCCAGCACGCGAAAGGCCTCTTCCGGCGGCAGAGGTTCGATGCCGCGTTCCTGTAGACCGGCCGCCCGCGCCGCCATGCCGGCGCCGGCCCACGGCCCCCAGTTGACCGACAGGGCCGGCAGACCGAGACGGTGGCGGTGGTGCGCAAGCGCGTCGAGGAAGGCGTTGCCGGCGGCGTAGTTGCCCTGGCCGGGCGAACCCAACAGACACGATACGGAGGAGAAAAGGACGAAGAAATCGAGCGGGGCGTCGCGCGTCGCCTCGTGCAGGTTCCAGGCGCCCTGCACCTTCGGGGCCAACGCCCGGGCGAAGCGCTCGCGGTCCAATTGCAGCAGCACGCCGTCGTCCAGCACGCCGGATGCGTGGAACACGCCGCGCAACGGCGCCGCCGCCGGCCCGCGTTCCGCCAGTACCCGCCGCAAGTCGTCCGGCCGCGTCACGTCCGCCTGGGCCGTCGTGACCTCGACTCCTTCCGCGCGCCAGCCGTCCAGCACGGCCCGCGCGTCCGGCGACGGCGCCTGCCGACCCAGCAGCAACAGATGACGCGCACCCCGGTCGATCAGCCAGCGGGCCGTCTGCATTCCCAGCGCGCCGAGGCCGCCGGTAAGGAGATAGGCCCCGTCGGGACGCACCGGCCCCGACGGTTTCTCGTCCGCGTGCGATTCGTCCGGCCGCATGGAAACGACGACTTTGCCGATGTTTTTTCGCTGCGCCATGTAGCGGAACGCGCCGACCGTTTCCGACGCCGCGAACGCCTTCAGCGGCAGCGGCCGATAGCGGCCCGCCCTGAACTGCTCCATGACCTCCAGGAACATCGGCCGCACCACCCGCGGCCGTTCGCGCAACAGGCGGTCGAGGTCGATGGCGAAGTACGAGAGGTTGTTCTGGAACGGCGCCAGGCCGAGCATCCGGTTCTGGTAAATGTCGGTCTTGCCGATCTCCAGGAAGCGGCCGTAAGCCCGCAGCAGGCCGAGACTCTTGGGGATGGCCTCGCCGGGCAGCGAGTTGAGCACCACGTCCACGCCGTCGCCGCGCGTGACCTCGCGGATTTCATCGGCGAAGGCCAGCGACCGCGAATCGAAGACGTGGGCGACGCCGAGCGACCGGAGGAAGTCGCGTTTCTCCGGGCTGCCGGCCGTGGCGAAGACCTCCACCCCGACGCTTTGGCAGATCTGCAATGCCGCCAGACCGACGCCGCCCGCGCCGGCGTGGATCAGGACGCGCTCGCCGGCGGCGATGCGGCCCAGCACGTTCAGAGCGTAGTGGGCGGTGAGGAAGGTGATCGGGATGGTCGCCGCTTCCTCGAAACCGATGTTTTCTGGCTTGCGGACCACGGCCGCGGCCGAAGTGGTCGTGTGCGAGGCGAAGCTGAAGGCGGCCACGCCGACGGCCTCATCCCCGACGGCCAAGTCCGTCACGCCTTCGCCGACGGCCGCCACGACGCCGGCGCACTCGATGCCGAGCGGCACGGCGCCGGGCTTGAGGCCGGGGTAGAGGCCCATCGCCTTGAGCACGTCGCTGAAGTTCAGGCCCGCCGCCCGCACCTCGATCTCCACCTCGCCGGCGCCGGGCGACCGCCGCCGCGCCGGCCGCAGCGTCAGGCAGTCCAGCGATCCCTTACCGGCCAATTCCAGGCGGTACGGTTCACCGTATGGCACGGTCAACCGGCCGCCGTCGGCCGCAGGCGCGGCGAAGGCCTTGGGCGGCACGCGCTCCAGTCGCGGGGCAAAGCGACGCCCGCCCCGCACGGCGAGCTGATCCTCGCCGCCCCGGTCGCACAGCACGGCCGCCAGGTCATCCGCGGCGCCTTGCGGGTCGAGGTCCAACAGAAGACAATGCAGCTCCGGATGCTCGACGGCCAACACGCGGCCGAGTCCCCATAGCGGCGCCTGGGCGATGCAGACGGTTTCTTGTGCGTCAACCGCCTGCGCCCCCCGCGTGGCGATGCAGAGGAATGGCGGCTTCTCCGCCCGCGCCAGCGCCTGCGTCAGGTGCAGTACGGCGTCACAGCCGCCGCCCTTGTGGCACAAGCTTAAGCTTGTGCTACCAGGCGCCGCCGTATCGAGACCCCACAAGTGGACAACCTGGGTCGCGCTGATGGGCGCCGCGTCCGCCAGCAGCCGCGCGAAGTCGGCCGGTTCCTCGGGGTTGACCCGATAGCGGTCATCGCTCAGCCGCCGATAGTCGGCGCCCGGCGCGGCGACGAGGCAGCGATGCCCCCGCGAACGCAGAAGGCCGACCAGCTTTTCCCCGACGCCGTTCTCGTCGGCGAAGACCAGCCATCCCGTCGGCGCGAGCGCCGGCGTGGGCGGCGTCGGCTCGCGCTCCAGCCAACGGACCTCGTACAGCCATTCGGGCAGCGCGTCCTCCGCGTCGCGGGCTTGCGACTTCGCCAGCCGACGAAACGACAGGCCCTCCATTTCCAGGAAGATGCGACCTTCCGCGTCCCGCAATTGCAGGTCGCCTTCCAGGTGGTCCCAGCCCTCCTTTTGGTAATCCGTGGTCATGCGGGCGTGCATCCACAGTACGGGCGGGGTAACCCCGCCCCTACAAGGTGGGGCGTGGACGCGCAGCCGTTTCAGACCGGCCGGAAGGTAGGTGTCGCCGCTGCCGGCCCGGATGAAGTCCTCCGGGATGGTCGCCGCCACGGTTTGCAGGCAGCCGTCGAGCAGGGCCGGATGTACCAGATACTTCGACGATTCGCCCATTACCGACTCGGAAAGGCGGATTCGCGCCACCGCCTCCCCGGGCCGCTTCCAGACATAGTCGAGGACCTGGAACGCGGGGCCGTAATCGAGGCCGCGCTCGCTAAACAAGCGGTAAGTGGTGGGCCGATCGCGCTCCTCGGGGCAGCGCGCCTGGGCTTCGCCCAGGTCGGCGCACCACGGCCGCGGCGGGGCGTCGTCCCAGGCGCGGCGCACGGCGCCGGTGGCGTGCAGGGTCCACGCCGCCTTGGGGGCGCCGTCAACCGGCGCCTGGAAGAACTGGAACGGCGACCGGCCCGACGCCTCCGCCTCCAGCACCAGCTCCACGGCGTGCGGTTGGCCCTCCGAAAGGAACAGCGGCTGCGCGAAGGTCACGTTTTCCAGTTCGTGCGCCCCGTCGCCGAGGACTTCCCGCGCGGCGGCCAGGGCCGTTTCCATGTAGGCCGCGCCGGGGGCGACGACGGCGCCCTGGACCTTGTGGTCCGCCAGATAAGGGAGTTTGCGGAGACCCCATTGCGCCGTGAACTGCGCGGCGGACAGCGCGGACGGCAGCCGGACGCCGAGCAGCGGGTGGCCGGCGCCGTTGTGGCACAAGCTTAAGCTTGTGCTACGGGCCTCCAGCCAGTAGCGTTCGCGGGCGAACGGGTAGGTCGGCAGCGACACGCGGTTGCGCGAATAGGGCCGGTCGAAGCCGCGCCAATCCACCTTCACCCCGTGGACGAACAGCGAGGCCAGACCGTCCAGCAGCACGGCCCAGTCGTCCTGCCCCTTGCGCAGCGACGGCAGTAGGGGCGGGGTCGCCCCGCCCTTGCCCGTTGCCCCGCCCTTGGCCGCCGGGAGACATTTGCGGGCCATCGCCGTGAGGACCGGCGCCGGCCCGGCTTCCACGAACACGTCGCAGCCGCGCTCGGCCAGCGCCCGAATGCCGGCCTCGAAGCGCACCGCCTCGCGGCTGTGCCGCCGCCAGTACGCGGCGTCAAGGCTCTCGCCTTCCGCGAAAACGCGGCCCGTGACATTAGACACAAGAGCGATCCGTGGAGGCAGAAAATCGACGCGGCCGGCCGCGCGTTCCAGGCCGTCGAGCATCGGGTCCAGCAGCGGCGAATGGAAGGCGTGCGAGACGGTCAGCCGTTTCGCGGCGAACCCTTCCGCTTCCAACTCCCGCAGGGCCGCGTTCAGGGCGTCCTCGGCCCCGGACAGGACGACGTTGCCCGGCCCGTTGAGGGCGGCGACGGCCAGCCGATCCGGCGCGCGCGCGACCAGGGCGGCGACGCGCTCCTCGGGCGCCAGCACGGCGGCCATCGCCCCGCCGCGCGGCAACGCCTGCATGAGCCGGCCGCGTTCGGCGATCAGCCGTAAACCGTCCTCCAAACTGAAGACGCCGGCGAAGCAGGCCGCGGCGTACTCGCCGACGCTGTGGCCGAGCACGACGTCGGGCCGCACGCCCCACGACTCCCAGAGCCGGGCCAGGGCGTAATCCACGGCGAACAACGCCGGCTGAGTGTACTCTGTCTGGTCGATCGGCGACTGTCGGCCCTCTTCCGGATAGAGAATGGGCAAAAGCGGCACGCCCACGCAGTCGCGCAGGATGTCGTCGCACTCGTCGAGGACGCGGCGGAAGACCGGCTGCGTCTCGTAGAGGCGGCGGCCCATGCCGGCATACTGGGCGCCCTGGCCGGTGAACAGGAAGGCGACCTTCGGCCGCGCCCCGGCCTTCACCAGCGCCGATGTCACGCCCGGCGCCTTGCCGTTCTCGGCGAACGCCCGCAATTTCTCCCGGAGTCTGTCCGAAGAATCCGCCGCGATGGCGAGCCGGACGGGCAACGCCGACCGACCGGTGTTGGCGCTAAAACAGAGGTCCGCCAGCGGCGTTTCCGGCAAATCCGCGTATCGGAGGGCCAGCTCGCGTAGCGCCGCGTCGGTCTGCGCCGACAAGGTAAGCAGGTGGGCCGGCCGGTCCTTTCCCTCCTCCTGCGGGCGGTGGTCGTGCGGCTGCGGCGTTCCTTCTTCGAGCACCACATGGGCGTTGGCGCCGCCGAAGCCGAAGCCGCTGACGCCGGCGAAACGCCGCCGATCCGCGCGGGCCGGCCAGGGCGTGACCTCGCGGGCGATCCGCAGCGGCGCCCCGCCGTCGGGGACCTTGGGGTTGATCGTGTTCAGGTTTCGTTGCGGCGGGATTTCGCCGTGACGCAGCATCAGCACGACCTTGATGAGGCTGGCGATCCCCGACGCGGTTTCCAGGTGGCCGATGTTCGCCTTGACGGACCCCATATAGATCGGAGGCGAGTCCGCAGGCCGTCCGGCCTGCACGGCCTGCAACGCCTGCACCTCAATGGGGTCGCCGAGCGGCGTGCCGGTGCCGTGGGCCTCGACGTAATCGACCTGATCGGGGGCCACGCCGGCGCGGTCCAGCGCCTGGCGCATGCACGCCTCTTGCGACGGGCCGTTGGGCGCCGTGATGCCGGCCGTCTTGCCGTCCTGGTTGACGGCCGTGCCGCGCACCACGGCCAGGATTTCGTCGCCGTCGCGGCGGGCGTCGGCCAGCCGCTTGAGCAGCACGAACCCGCAGCCCTCGCCCCGGCCGTAGCCGTCGGCGTCGGCGTCGAACGGCTTGCAACGGCCGTCCGGGGCCAGCATCCTCGCCTTGGAGAAGGCGACCGAAACCTCCGGCGACAAGATCAGGTTGACGCCGCCGGCCAGGGCGTAGTCGCACTCGCGGTTGGCCAGGCTCAGGGCCGCGAAGTGCAGCGCGGTCAGCGACGAAGAACAGGCCGTGTCGATCGCCAGACTAGGACCTTTCAGATCGAGGATGTAGGATACCCGGTTAGCGGCAATACTGAGGGCGTTGCCGGTGCCGCAGTAGGCGTCGATGCGTTCGAGGTAGTCGTCGTCGCCGCGCGACAGGTGGGCGTAGTCGGTTCCGCCGATGCCGACGAAGACGCCGGTGCGGCTGCCGACCAGGCGTTCCGCGGGCAGGCCGGCGGCCTCCAGCGTCTCCCAGGCCGTTTCCAGCAGCAGCCGTTGCTGCGGGTCCATGCGCGTCGCCTCGCGCGGCGTGATGTTGAAGAAACGCGGGTCGAAGCGGTCCACTTCGTCGAGAAAGCCGCCGCGGCGCGTGCTGATCTTGCCGGGCGCGTCGGCGTTGGGGTCGTACAGCCCCGCCACGTCCCAGCGGTCGGCCGGCGTCTCGCGGGTGGCGTCGCCGCCCTCGCGGATCAGCCGCCAGAAGGCGTCCGGCCCGTGGGCGCCGGGGAAGCGGCAGCCGACGCCGACGACGGCCAGCGGCTCGGCGGCCGGCGGCCGGTCGGCCGACGCGGCTTCACCTTCCGGTGCCTCCTCGCCGGACAGCCGGCGCGACAGGGCGTCGATGGTCGGGTAATCCCAGGCCAGCGTCGGCGCCAGGCCGCGGCCCAGCCACAATTCCAGATCGCCGATGAGGCTGACCATTTGCAGCGAATCGAGGCCGAACGAAGCGAACGGCTGCCGGTCGTCCAACTCCTCCGGCGCGACGCGTAGCTTTTCGGCGAGATGCGTCGTCAGCCAATCGCGGATGTCCGCCGTCGAGCGGGCGGAGGGGGGAGTGAGGAGTGAGGAGTGAGGAGTGAGGAGCGGAGGGGTTGCCGCGGAGGTTCTCTCCTCACTCCTCACGGCCCGCAGAGGCGCCTTCTTCATCGTCAGCCGCAGAACGTCCAGATAGCCCGCCTCCAGGCAACGGAGGGTGGCCTCGAAATAGCGGCAATAACGCTCCACCACCTCCGCGCCATAGCGTTCGCCGGCCGCGCCGCGGCTCGCCTCCAACCGTCCCAGCCAAGCCCGCGCGGTCTTTTCCAGGTCGCCGGCGGCCGACCGGGTTTCGGCCGCCTCGAACAGGCCCAGCGCCGCCGACAGCACGTCGTCCGCGGACGGCAGCGACGAGTCCGGGAACATGCGGGCCAGGAACGCGAAGTCGTCGCGGGACTGCGGCGTGTCGGCGTGGCGGGCGACCACGAGCGTCTGCAAGCAAAGGCGGGCCGAGGCTGCGGCCAGGTCGTGACACTTGCGGAAGAACCGGCGGTAAACGTCGCGCCGCCGGCCGCGGGCCAGGTCCTGCAACGAAGCGAAGTGCGCCAGGGAATCCAGGCAGAAGATCGCGTCAAACCTCTCTTGAGTCTCATATTCCGCCCAGGAGCACAGGTACACGTCCTGATCGGCGCTCTCGCCCGCCAGGTGCTCAAATTCGCGGGGGTTGCGTGTCAGGCCGACGACGTGAGCGGCGCCCACGCCCTCGCGGCAGAAGCGGAGGGCGCCGCCCCACCCACAGCCGACGTCGAGGACGCGCCGGCCCGGCCGCAAGCGGGCCTCTCCGGCGAAGCGGCGCAGCTTCGCTTCCTGCGCCGCCTCCAGGGTCTGGGCCGTCTCCCAGTCGCCGGCCCCCTCCGACAGATATTCCGCATCCAGAAAGAGGCGGAAAAAGTCCAGGTCGAGGTCGTCCCCCGGCCGCACCGTCTCGGGCAACGGCCAGGCCTCGCGCCGGTGTTCGCCGTTGGTCTTCGGCGGTTCGGCGGCGAGGGTCGAAGTCGTCGCGTGTCCGTTGTGTCCACCGTCGCCGTTTTGCCCTTTGACCGCCGCCCGACGCCTAGCCCTGCGGGCCTCGCGCGACGGCCTCAACGACTCTTCGCGCCCCGCCCGCCAGCTCGCCAGGACGCCGGCCAAACCGTCCTCCAGAAACTCCGCCCGGCAGGCGGCGCGCTGGATCTTGCCGCTCGTGGTGCGCGGGATGCGGCCGGCCCGGACTAGCACGACGGCGTAGGCCTGCAACTCGTGGGCGTCGGCCACGGCATGGCGGACGGCGGCGAGCACTTCGGCGGCGGCGTCCGGGGCGAGCGCCTCGACTTCCTGGACCACCACCAGCCGCTCCTCGTCGTCGGCCTCGATAGCGAACGCGGCGGCGCCGTCGGGTCGCAGCGACGGGTGGCATTCGCCGACCGTTCGCTCCACGTCCTGCGGATAAACGTTGGCGCCGCGGATGATGATGAGGTCGCGGATGCGGCCGGCCACGAACAGGTCGCCGTCGCGCAGGAAGCCCAGATCGCCGGTACGTAGGAACGGGCCGTCGCCGTCGTCCAGGCGGGCGTCGAAGGCGGCCGCGGTTTCCTCGGGCCGGTCCCAGTAGCCGCGCGCCACGCTCGGGCCGCGCACCCAAATCTCGCCCACCTCGCCCGCGCCGCGGCGTCGGCGCGTTTCCGGGTCGGCAATCACCACTTCTTCGTCGTGGGCCACGGCGCCGCAGCTGACCACGTCCTTTCCGCCCGGGTCGTCTGCCGCTGCCTCGACAACGCGGTGGTGTTCCAGGGCGCGGGCGGAAAAACGGCCGACCGCGGACGGGCCGGCGAAATGACCGCCGGACACCAGCAAGGTCGCCTCGGCCAGGCCGTAACTGGGGAAGAACGCCTCGCGGCGGAACCCCGCCGGCGCGAAAGCCTTGCTGAAGCGCTCCAGGGTCTCGGCGCGGATCGGTTCGGAACCCGTGACGGCCACGCGCCAGCTGCTGAGGTCGATTCCGGCGAGCTGGTCCGGTGGTATGCGCTCCACGCACAGCTCGAAGGCAAAGTTCGGGCCGCCGCTGGTGGTCGCGCGGTAACGCGACACCGCCTCCAGCCAGCGCCGCGGCCGCTGGATGAAGGCGCCCGGCGTCATCAGCACCACCGGGAAGCCGGCGTACAACGGCTGCAACAGGCCGCCGATCAGGCCCATGTCGTGGAACGGCGGCAGCCAGATGACGCCGCAACTGTCCGGCCCGTGGCGAAACAGGCGGCGCATCACTTCGGAGTTGTGGAGGAGGTTGCCGTGACTGACCATGACGCCTTTCGGCGTTTGCGTCGATCCGGAGGTGTATTGGAGGAAAACCAGATCGTCCCTGTCCGTCTTCGGCGCCCGCCAGGCGTCGGCGTCGCCCGCCTCGTCGGACGCCAGCCAGCGCAGCCGCGTCAGTTCGGCGATTTGCGGGTAGCGCCGCGTCAGGTCGGTCTGGAGCTTGCGCGTCGTCAGCGCGAAGTCGGCCCGGCAGTCGTTCAGGATGGCCTGGAGACGGACGGGGGGCCGACTCAGGCGCGGCAGGTGCGCGGGGACGGCGACGACGCCGGCGTAAACACAGCCGAAAAAGGCGGCCAGGTAATCCGGGCCGGGCGGGTAGAGCAATACGGCCCGCCGGCCCGCGGCGCCCTCGGCCTGGAGCCGGGCGGCGATGGCCCGGGCCTGGTGATCCAGCTGCCGATACGTCAGACAAACCTCTTCGCCCTGCCCGTCCGCGAGGAAGACGAACGACCGCTCGACTGGCTCGCGGCCCGCGCGGAGGCGGAGCAGATCGACCAGATTCGAGGCTTCGACGTTGAAACCGCGCGAGGTTGCGTTCACCATGCGAATTACCCTGCAAGAGGAGACAAGGAGGAGTCGGAAATTCCAGACGCCGCCATAAACCGGGCGGATGAAACATAGTCGGTTCTCCTTGTCTCCTTGCGCGGGCGTCCTGCCCCGCCCGCCCGACGGCGACCACCTATGCCAATGCGTTCATCCGAACACCGCTGCGCAATTCTTTTCCCAGAACACTCAAATTCTCTAGCTTCAACATAGTTGTTATTGTGTAGGTCACTATCGTCGATGGCAAGATGGCTCTAGGTTTTCTTGCAAAGGAAAGCCCGCGGCCTAACCGGGCTACCGTACCACGACGCTCCTATCCACATGAATAGGAGCGTCGTCGCGCGGCCGTGGAAAGAAAACATCGGCCGGTCCCCACGGCCGAACCGGATAGGCCATCTCATGGGCAGGAGGTGAACCCCCTTGATCGCCACAGACAAGGAGACAAGGAGATGGGGCGGAACAAGTGGTCGTTTCATCCCCCTCCTTGCCTCCTTGCCTCCTTGTCTCCTTGTCTCCTTGTCTCCACGGCACGGCAGCCAGGTCGGCATTTTCCCCGACGCCCGGCCGCCCGCCGATTTTTACCTCCCGTTGACCGTTTGAATCGTCTATGATACCGAGAAGTCTTTCGTACCCGGTGTACCCACGGAGCCATCCGTTATGTCCGTCGGTTCATTCGTCATTCTTCTCGCCTCCCTGTCGGCCGGGCAGCCTCCGGCCGTCCCCCCCGCGTCCGCCCCCACCCCCCCCTCCGCGGACGAACAAACCCTTAAAGCGGCCAATCTCGCCGCCACCGGGCCTGCCCTCCTCGATTTCCTCCACAAACGAACCTCGGCGCCGGCCGACAAGGCCCAGATCGCCGCGCTCGTCAAGCAACTCGGCGACGCCGCGCCGGCCACCCACGAGGCCGCGGCGGCGCAACTGACCGCCCTCGGCGAATCCGCCGTTCCGCTCCTGCGCGAGGTCGCCAACAACCTCGACGATCCCGAATACGCCGGTCGGGCGCGGCAGTGCATGCGGAACATCGAAGGGGCGCAGGGCGCCGGCCTGACGATGGCCGTGGTCCGCGCCCTCGCCGTCCTCAAGCCGGACGGGACGGCCGAGGCGTTGCTGGATTACCTGCCCTACGCCGAGGATGACAAGGTGGAGCAGGAAATCGAAATCGCCCTGGCGGCGGTCGCCTTCCGGGACGGCAAACCCGAATCGGCCCTCGTCCGCGCCTTGACCGACAAGACGCCGATCCGCCGATCCGCGGCCGCCGCCGTCCTCTGCCGCGTCGGCGGACCCGAACAACTCGCCGCCGTCCGCGTGCTCCTGAAAGACCCCAAACCGACCGTCCGCTTCCGCGTCGCCACGGCCCTGTCCGACGCCTACAGCGCCGACGCCATTCCGGTCCTCATCGACCTCCTCGCCGAGTTGCCGAACGAGCAGCGCAAGCAGGCCGAGGATTACCTCACGAACCTGGCCGGCGAATGGGCCGTGGCCGGGCCGTCCGGCAACGACGCCACCTCCCGCCACCTGCGCCGCGAGGCCTGGAACGCCTGGTGGCACGGCATCGACGACAAGGTGCTGCTCGACGAGTTCAAGACGCGGACCATGACCGACGACCAGCGCGACCAGGCGCTGGCCCTGATCCAGAAGCTCGACGACGCTTCCGCCGACGTGCGTCAGAAGGCGTCCGCCGATCTGGTCGCGATGGGTCGGCCCGTGACGGGGCTGCTGCGGCAGGCGACGACCAATTCAAACCCGCGCATCGGGCCGTTCGCCCTCAAGTGCCTGCAACTAATCGAAAAAGACTCTCCCAACCCGCTGCCCTCGGCTGCCGGCCGCATGTTGGCGCTGCGGGCGCCGGAGGGGGCGGTCGAGACGCTGCTGGGCTACCTTCCTTACGCCGACAACGACGCCTCGGAACAGCAACTCCGCGATTTGCTGTCGTCGCTGGCCGTGCATGACGCCAAGGCCGTGCCCGCCCTGGTCAAGGCGCTGGACGACAAGATCGGCGTCCGCCGCAGCGCCGCCGCCGTCGCCCTGTGCAAGCGCGGGGCGGGTGAAAATCTCCCCGCGGTAAAGAACCTCTTTAAAGACGCCGACACCGACGTCCGCCTCCGCACCGCCCTGGCGGTCCTGACGCTGGCGCGCGACAAGGACGCCGTGCCCGTCCTCATCGGCCTGCTGGCGGACCTCCCCGCCGACCGGGTATGGGAGGCGGAGGAAATGCTGACGTTCCTGGCCGGCGACAAGGGGCCGTCCGTGTCGGTGGCCGGCGACGCCGACGTCCGTAAGAAAGCCGCCGAAGCCTGGACGCGCTGGTGGGCCGACAACAACGCCGCCGTCGATCTGGCCAAGCTCGACTTCAACGAGAAGCGCGAGCTGGGCTACTTGCTCGTCGTCGAGAACACGAGCTTTGTTCCGGGCAAGCTGCTCGGCCGCGTCGTCGAGTTCGACGCGGCCGGCAAGCAGCGCTGGGAAATCGACAACCTCGCCGGCCCGATGGACGCGCAGGTGGTCGGCGGCAACCGCGTGGTGGTGATCGACAACAACGGCATGCGCGTCTGCGAACGCGAGACGACGGGCGCCAAGAACATCCTCTGGGAGGCGAACGTTCCGCAGGCCTTCCGCGTGCAGCGCCTGCCCAACGGCAACACGTTCGTCGCCTGTCACAACGTCCTTGTGGAATTGGACCGCACGGGCAAGGAAGTGCATAAGCTGCAACTGCCCGCCGAATGGCTTTTCGACGCCGTGCGGCTGCGCGACGGCCAGACCGCCCTGTTCGACAATCAGGGCATTTACAAGCGCCTGGACGCCTCCGGCAAGGAGGTCAAGTCGCTGCACGTGCCGTTCAATTTCGGCCTCGGCATGAACGCCGCCGAGGTGCTGCCCAACGACCACGTCATCATCGCGTCGTGGGGCGCCGGCAAGGTGTACGAGTACGACGCCGACGGTAAGGCCGTCCTGGAGGCCAACGTCCCACAGGCGACCGGCTTCTTCCGTCTGTCCAACGGCCATACGCTGGTGGCCTGCCAGAACCAGGGCCACGTCATCGAGTTGGACCAGGCCGGTAAAGTCGTCCATGAAATGAAAGACCTGAATTGCCATCCGTTCCGCGCTTCGCGGCGCTGACGAATCAGAAAGGGCGAGCGGGGGGTGTCAGCCCCCTGATTTGGCATTCCGTCGGTGACAATGCGAAGAATCAGGGGGCTGACGCCCCCCGCTCGCCCGACCGAAATAAAGGACCAACCTTCGACCTCGCATCCGAGACACTCTCATGGGTAAACGCCTTCTCTTTACGATGCTTTGCGGGGCCGGCCTGTTGCTGGCGGCGCCGCGGCCGGCCGTGTCCGGCGACAGCGACAACGTCCTGGCCGACGAACTCGCCCTGAAGTCGGCCGGCCTGCCCATCGACGGGGCCGGCCTCCTGGAGTTTTTCCGGACCCGTACCAAGGGCGAGTCGACCCCCGACCGTCTGGCCGCCCTCGTCGAGCAACTCGGTTCCAAGAACGCCGGCGAGCGCGAAAGGGCCGCGGCCGAACTGGTGGCCATCGGGCCGCCCTCGATCCCGTCGCTGCGCCCGGTCGCCAAGGACCCCGACGCCGCCGACGCCGCCGGCGTCGCCCGCCGCTGCCTGACCGCGCTGGAAACCAACTCCGCGGCCGTCACCGCCGCCGCCGTGCGCCTGACCGCCCAGCGTCGGCCCGAAGGCGCCTCCGCCGTGCTGCTGGCCTTCCTGCCCTACGCGGAGGACGATTCGGTCGAAGAGGAAATCAAGTCGGCCCTGACGGGCATGGCCTACCACGACGGCAAGGCCGACCCCGCGCTTCTCAAGGCGCTCGAAGACGATTCGCCGCTGCGCCGCGCCACCGCCGTCGACGTGCTCTGCGAGAACGGCCTGGCCGAACCGCGCGACGCCCTGCGCAAGCTCCTGGCCGACCCCAAGCCGACCGTCCAACTGCGGGCCGCCCTCGCCCTCGCCCAGGTCCGCGACGCCAACGCCGTGGGCACGCTGATCGACCTGATCGGCAAGCTGCCGGCCGGCCAGGGCCACAACGCGGAGGAATACCTGTCGAACCTGGCCGGCGATCAGGCGCCCAAAGACGCCGCCTTGACCGACGACGCCTCGCGGGCCAAGGCCCACGACGCCTGGGCCGCGTGGTGGAAGTCCACCGAAGGGACGGCCAGCCTGGACGAGTTCACCAAACGCACGCTCACCGAGGCGGATCGCGAAAAGGCGGAAAAGCTAATCCATCAGCTCGGAGACGACCTCTTCGACGTACGTCAGAAGGCCAAGGCCGAACTGAAGAGCATGGGCGTCGTGGTCGTGCGGATGCTCAAGACGGCGGCGAACGACCCCGAATTTCAGGTCAGCGAAAGCGCCCGTGCCGTCCTGCAGGACATTGAGGCGGACAAGGCGGCGCCACTGTCGCCGGTGGCCGCCCGCGTCGTGGCCTTGCGCAAGCCGCCGGGGGCGGCCGAGACGCTGCTGGCCTACTTGCCCTTCTGCGACGACGACGGGCTGATGGCCGACGTGCAAACGGCCCTGAACGCCGTAGCCTACGCCGACGGCAAGCCGGCCCCGGCACTGGTCAAGGCGCTGGGCGACAAGGCCGCCGTCCGCCGCGGGGCCGCCGCCGAGGCCCTGTGCGCCGGCCCGCTCGGCGACAACCTGCCGGCCGTAAAAAAACTGCTCGCCGACGAACAGGCCGCGGTGCGTCTCCAGGCTGCCCTGGGGCTGGCCGGCGGACCCCACGACCGCGACGCCGTGCCCGTGTTGATCGCCCTGGTGGGCGAACCGAACGGCGACGCGTCCGGCCAGGCCGAAGACTACCTGCTGCGCGTGGCCGCGGATCGCGGCCCAAGCAATCTGCCGGTCGGCGACGGCGCCACGCGCCGCGACCGCTGGGCCGCGTGGTGGAAGGACAACGGCGAGCGCGTCGCCCTCGTGGACCGCTTCGGGCCGTCCTCGTTCCAGCGCTACCTCGGCTACACCCTGCTCGTCCAGCCTGGAAACAATCAGGTCGTCGAACTCGGGGCCGACAACAAGGAACGCTGCCAGCTGACCGGCCTGGCGAACCCGCTGGACGCGGAGGCGCTGCCGGGCGACCATTACCTCGTGACCGAGGCCAACGCCCAGTGCGTCACCGAACGCAATGCCAAGGGGGACGTGCTGTGGAAGAAGACGCTCCCCAATTTCATGCCGGTCAGCGCCCACCGGCTGCGCAACGGCAACACCTTCATCGTCTGCCGCAACCACATCGTGGAATGCACGCACGACGGCAACGACGTCTACACCATCAACCGTCCGAACGACGTGCTGACGGCCCAAAAGCTGCGGAATAACGAGATCGTCGTCATCTCCAGCCAGGGCGCCGTCCAGCGCATCGACCACACGGGCAAGGTGCTGAAGTCGTTCGCCATCCAGAACACCTGGATGGTCGGCAACGACGTCCTCCCCAACGGGCACGTGCTGATCGCGTTCCAGCCGCCGGCGAACAAGGTGGTGGAGTACGACGCCGAGGGCAAATCGGTCTGGGAGTCGGGCGCCGTGATGAACCCGATGGCGGCGGCCCGCTCGCCCAACGGCAACACCCTCATCACCAGCCAGCAGTGGCCGAACAAGATCGTCGAAGTGGATAAAAGCAACAAGCAGGTCGCCGAGATCACGCTGACGACTTACACCGTGCGCGTCCACCGCCGCTGACCGAAAGAATGGCGAGCGGGGGGCGTCAGCCCCCTGATGCTTCATAGAGTCAGTAATCGCATGAAGAATCAGGGGGCTGACGCCCCCCGCTCGCCCCCCCGCTCGCCCTGTGAGAGGAATGCTCACATGTGCATCTCCCCCGCCCTGGTCCTGACGGCGCTGTTCGGGCAGGTCGCCCCGCCCGCGCCTCCCCTGCCCCCGCTGGCGCCGACCCCGCCGGTCGTCCATGAACTGCCGGCGGCCGGCTCCTTCGACGTTCTGGACGAAGACATTCTCAGAGGCGACAGGGCGGCGACGGACGGCCCCGGCCTATTGCAGTTTTTCCGCCGGCACGCCGTCCAACCGGGCGACGACGTTCGCATCAAGGGGCTGGTCCGCCAACTCGGCGACGACGACTTCGACCGGCGCGAGGACGCCTCGCTCCAGCTGACCGGTCTCGGCCTTCGCGCCCGGCCGTTCCTCCAGAACGCCGTCGTTAGCCCGGACGTGGAAGTCGCCCACCGCGCCCGCGAGTGCCTCAAGCAGATCGATGAGAGTTCGTCGGCGGCCGTCATGGCGGCCGCCGTCCGCGTTTTGGCCAAGCTCAAGCCGGAAGGGGCGACGGCGGCGCTGCTGGACTACCTGCCGTCGGCCGGCGACGAGAGTTTGGCCGAGGGCGTGCGTCTGGCCCTGTCCGGGCTGGCCGTGCGCGACGGCAAGGCCGATGCCGCGCTGGCCGGCGCCCTGACGGATCGGTCGGCGGAAAAACGCGGGGCGGCGGCCTACGCCCTGGGCCGGGCCGCGGCCGCCGGTAGGGGCGAGGTTACCTCGCCCCTACTGCCGGCGGTGCGAAAGCTCCTGCATGACTCCGATCCGATCGTCCGCTACCGGGCGGCGCTGGGTCTGGCGGCGGCCCGCGATAAGGACTCCGTACCGGTGCTGATCGCCCTGTTGGGCGAGCTGCCGCCGCCCGAAGCCGGCTGCGTCGAGGAGCTGCTCTACCGCATCGCGGACGACAAGGCGCCGCCGACCCCGGACTCCTCGGACCTGGCCGTCCGCCACAAGTACCGCGACGCCTGGAAGGCGTGGTGGGACGACAACGGCGCCAAGGTGGACGACGCCAAGCTGGGCGACGCGGCCCGCACCCTCGGCTACACCCTCGTCATCCTGCTCGACCAGGGCCGCGTCCTGGAACTCGACGCCGCCAATCAGACTCGTTTGGAGGTCGAGCAACTCGAATTTCCGCTGGACGCCCAGATGCTGCCGCACGACCACGTCCTGACGGCCGAGCACGGGGGCAACCGCGTCACCGAGCGCGACGCCAAGGGCACGGTCGTCTGGGAGGCCAAGATCGAAGGGCCGCTCGCCGCCCAGCGGCTGCCCAACGGCAACACCTTCATCGCCACCCGGACCCGAGCGCTCGAACTCAAGCCGAACGGCGACGAATTGTACGGCTTCGACCGGCCCAACGGCGAGATCATCATGAAGGCCCAAAAGCTGGCCAACGGCAACATCGCCATGATCGTGCAGTTGGGCATCGCCCGATTCGTGCTCCTGGACCCGAAGGGCAAGGAGCTTCGCGGGTTCAACGTGGACCTCAAATATTCCGGCGGCCGCATCGACGTGCTAGCCAACGGCAACGTGCTGGTGCCGGAGGCCGAGAACAATCGGGTCGTCGAACTCGACGCGCGCGGCGGCGTCGTCTGGGAAGTCGCCGCGGAGCAGCCCATCGCGGCCGTGCGTTTGGCCAACGGGCACACGCTCATCACGTCGATGTCCGAACATCGGGCCGTGGAGGTGGACCGCGAAGGCAAGGAGGTCTGGCAGTTCCGGCAGGACACGCGCGTGACGCGGGCGTTTCGCCGCTGAGAAGAACGTGGCGCATGATGCGTGGCGCGGGGCGCGAGAAGACAGGTTTAAGCGACTCGTCTTCTCGCGCCCCGCGCCACGCATCACGCGCCACGCCTTGAGGAGCGTGGCATGTCTCCCCGCCGTTGGCTCCTGCCGTTGCTGGCCCTGATGGCGCTCGGACTGGCCCGCGCCGCGGCCGCCGACCCCGATCCCGCCGCCTCCGACGAGCAAACCCTGCGCACCGCCGACCTGCCGACCGACGGGCCGGGGCTGCTCGACTTCCTCCGCAAACGGACGCTGCCGGACGCCGACCATTTCCGCGCTTTGACGTTGATCGGTAAATGGGGCGACGCCAATTTCGACGTGCGCGAACGGGCCTCCGCCGACCTGCGGGCGATGGGATCGGCGGTGCGGCCGCTGTTGCGCGACGCCCTGAGCGATCCGGACCCCGAAGTCGTTTTCCGAGCGCAACGCTGCCTGGCCGTCATCAAGCAGTCCGACAAACCGCCGGCCGCGCTGTCGGCCGCCGTCCGCGTATTGGGCCGGCTGAATCCGCCGGGGACGGTCGAGGTCGTGTTGACGAGTTTGCCGACCTTTGAAGACGCCGATGTGGCGGACAACGCCTGTCGGGTGCTCGCGGCGGCGCCGGTGCTCATGGGGAAACCGGATCCGGCGCTGGTCCGGGCGCTCGGCGATCACACGGCCGTTCGGCGGGCGGCGGCGGGTGAGGCGCTGGCGCGGGCCGGCGCCGACGTGCGGCCGGTCGTCTACAAGCTTTTACAGGATTCCGACCCGGCCGTGCGCCAGCGCGTCGCCCTGGCGTTGCTGGAGTGCCGCGACCGCGAGGCGGTGCCGGCCCTGATCGGGCTGCTGGCCGACCTGCCGCGTGAGCGCGGCGAGGCCGTCGAGGAATCGCTGCGGCTCGTGGCCGGTGAACAGGCGCCGGACATTTTGCCCGGCGACGACGAGGACTCGCGCCGCAAGTGCCGCGACGCCTGGGACGACTGGTGGAAGCGGCACGGCGCCGCGATCGACCTGGCCAAGATCGATTTCGCGTCGCGCCGCCTCGGCTACACCCTCGTCGCCGAAATGGACCTGCGCGGCATCAGCGGCCGCGTGATCGAGTACGACGCCGCCGGCAAGGAGCGCTGGCAGATCGCCGGACTTCGCTACGTCATCGACGCCCAGGTGCTCGGACCCGACCGCGTGCTCATCGCCGAATACGTCGACCGCCGCGTGACCGAACGCAACCTCAAGGGCGATGTGCTTTGGACGTACCGGACCAACGGCCTGGTGCTGGGGGCGCGGCGGCTGGCTGACGGCAACGTCTTCGTCGTCACGCGCAACCAGTTGGTGGAGGTGGACAAGGACGGCAAGGAGGTGTCCAACCTGCCGAGGCCGAACGACGTGTGCGCGGCCGCCAAATTCCGCGACGGGACCATCGCCCTGCTGTCCAACGGCGGTCAGGTCATGCACCTGGACGCATCGGGCAAGGAGATCAAGACCTTGCCGTTGAACGCCCCGGTGCTGGCCGTCGGCACCAACATCGAAGCCCTGCCCAATGGGCACGTGTTGGTCCCGCTCTATTCCAGCAACCGGGTCGTGGAGATCGACGCGGACGGCAAGACGGTTTGGGAGGCGACGACCCCGCAGCCGACCTGCGTCGCGCGTCTGCCCAACGGCCACACGCTGGTCGGCAGCCGGCTGGCCATGACGGTCGTGGACCTGGACCGCGGCGGTAAGGAAGTCAAAAGCATGAAGATGGAAGGCCGACCGTTCCGCGTGGGGCAACGCTAGGAATGACGAACCGCCAAGAGCGCCAAGAGAAGACCTTTCTAAATCTTTCTTGGCGCTCTTGGCGTCTTGGCGGTTCGTCATTCCTCCGTCCGCTTCTGGCGTTCGCCGAACCGGAGCGTATTTCTCCCCACCCGGATCTCGTCGCCGGAACGCAGCGGCGTCGGCCCGTCGATGCGCCGTCCGTTGAGGTACGTGCCGGCCGGCGTGTCGGCGTCCACCAGCAGATAGCGGTCGCCCTCGCGGAGGATGCGGGCGTGGGTGCGCTCGACGGCGTTGTCGCCGAACAGGCCGATGTCGCACGACTCCGCCCGGCCGATCACGATTTCCCCCTTCGACACGATCAGTTCGCGGCCGGGCCGAAAGCCGGCTTCGACCTTGACCCACGCCTCCTTGAGGATCACCTGCGCCAGCCCGACCAGCAGGCCGATGCACAGTCCCAGGGCCACGAAGCCCGCGGCGCCGGGCGTCCACATCTTATCCAGGTCTACTTTGTCGCCGAAAACGCCGCCGAGCGCCCCGTAGAAGAGCAGGTAGAGCAGGCTGCCCAGCAGTCCGCCGATGGCGCCGCCCGACAGGCCGTGGATCACCTTCCGCAGCGGCCCGCCCACGTCCTGTTCGCGCGACAGCGCGACGAGCAGATCGAACACGCCCACCGAGGCGCCGATGAGCAGGCCGGTCATCGTCCAGCCGAGGATCGTGCCGGCGATCTGGAGGGGGAGGTAGCTCAGCGACCGGGTGATGGCGCCGCCGATCAGGCCGCCGAAGAAGCCGGAAACGGCGCCGACCAGCCCGGCCGTCGCCACGCGCTGGGCCGCGGTGAAGGCCTGCGCCCATGAAAAGGATATTAGCGAGTCGATAAATGACAATACAACGCCGAGCATCAGGCCGACGCACAAACCCTTGAGCGCGTCGAGCATGGCGCTCGGCCCGAGGGGCGGAACCTTGCCCAAGGCCCAGCCGACGAAGGCCGCGCAGCCGCCGCAGACGGCGCAGTAGTAAATGAACCAGCGAAAGGACATCGCCGCCCCGCTCACAAGGGGCCAGGGGTCAGGGGTCAGGGGTCAGAAGACGGGGCAAATAAAGGGAGCAAGTCTCCCGCCTTCTTTCTGACCCCTGACCCCTTTCCCTCAGTTGTCGCCGAAGATGCTCCTCGTCTTGATCGTCACCTTCTTGCTCTGCGAGGCGCCGTTGCTGGAATCGACCTTGACGGTGTAGTCGCCCGCCCCGCCCGCCTTGACCTTCCACGACACGGGACTCATGCGGCTGGCGGCGCCCGGCGCCGGCGCCGGAACGGCTTGCGTCGGGTCGCCTTCGGCGAGCTGGAAGCCCGCGGGCAAATGCAACGTCACGGTCTGGCCGGCGATCGGATAATTCATGTAGGCGGTGACGCTGATCTCGCCGCCCGGCGTGAACGAGCCGCCGACGCTCAGGCCGAGCTTGCCACCGCCCTCACCCGCCGCCACGTCGCCCAGGCCGTAGGTGAAGCCCAACTCCCGGCTCGCGCCGGGGTCGATGGGCCGTGCGTCCCAGTACATCGCCACGGCGGAATCGTTCAGGATCGACAGGTCGTATAGCGGCACGTCCCACATCGTTTTTTCCTGATTGCAACGCGGGTCGTTCATCTGTTTGCCGAGGTCGAGGGACGGGTAGGCGCCGAGAGTGACGCGCTGCGGCGGTTCGATGTTTCCGCCCAGCCGCAACTGGAGGCGGGCGATCGTGCCCGGGTGCGCCAGGTCCTGATTCTCGCAAGCCTGGATGTACTGCGGCACGGAGCCACCTTCCATGACCTGTTGGGTGTCGCAGAACCGGTCCTGACCGGGGATCAGGAACGGCACGCCGTCGTTGGCGCCGATGTAGGTGTCGAGCAGGAAGCGCAGGCCGACGGAATGCCGGACGCGGTCCTTGTTGTCGATGCGATAGCGCACCAGGCAGGTATCCAGTTGGCCCGACTCCTGCCCGGCCACCAGCTCGACCGTCTGCGTGATGGGGACGTTCGGGGCATTGTTGAAAACCCAGACGGAGCGCTTGCCCTGGCGCGGCATTCCGGCCGCATCCTTGCCGAGATCGCCTTCCTGTTCCAGCCAATGGCCAATCTGGGGACGCTCCGGCTCGCCGATGACGCGGAACGGTTGTTCGCCGAAGAGTTGATCGCGGCCGTCGATGCGGACGCAGCAATTATTCGAGAGGCCTTGTTCGTCGAACGTGAGCCGCTTGTGTAGTTTCGGGTCCTTGGGATCGGTCTGGTTGAGTATGACTAGGCCGAAGCGCATGGTCGGGTCCCAGAACGCCTCGCCGGTAATTTCGCCGCCGGACTTCAAGCCGCTGTCGCCGAGCTGGACCCTCGACACCTTATCGAGGAACTGAATGCCGATCAGCGGGGCGCCGGGTCCGGCCGCCACGCCGGGCACGTCCGGCCCGGCCTCCTTGGGGCTGAGCGCCCAGGCCACGAGGTCGCGGCTGGCCGTCACGAACAGTCCGAAAAGGATGAACGCGACCGGCAATAGCGGCAAAATCATGTTCAGCGCGGTGGGCGTGCGCGGGCGGGGCGCGGCGTCCTCTTCTTCGAGCGGCAGGACTTCCATCACGGCCGGCGGAGGCGAACCGCCCTTCGCCCGCACGCCGTCCGGCGGCTGCCACGGCCGGGCCGGGTCCGGTATGGCTGCGGGGAACGTCCCAGCAACGGGCAACAGCTCCGCCACCCGGACGCCGGGGTAGACGGCCGCGCTCGGGCGGGCAACCGTACGCGGCTTGCCGAGGACGCGCAGCGACACCGGCACGACGAAGCGCTGGTTGCCGTTGGCCCGGACGGTCAGGTTGGCCGTGAGCGTCTCGCCCGGCCGATCCGGCACGGGGTCCACGGCGAGTTGAACGTGGGCGGTGCGGCCGTCGAGGACGACCTTGCTCACCCTCAGCCAGGATTGATCGCTGACGGCGGAGGCGAAGACCGGCCGCTTTTCCACGGCCGCCACGTCCAGTGTGTGCGATACCGCGGTCCCGGGCTTGCCCTCGAACAGCAACGACGACTCGCGCACCTCCACCTTCGGCGGCGTGGTGAGGCCGAGCGCTTCAAAAAACTGTTGCACGGCCCCCAACCCCGACGCCGACGGGCCTTGGACGGGATACGTCCAGCCGTTCTGGATGTACCAGCGGGCGACGGCGCCGCTCTCGAACAGCGGCGCGGCGATCTTGGGTGCCCCCTTGGCCTTCTCGGCGATGTTGCGCGGCGTGATCGCCCCCGCCAGGACGCCCTCGGAAAACGGCTTGACGGGGACCTCGGCGGTGACGACCACGGTGGCCGTGCCGCCGTTCGTCTCGACGGCCAGCAGCCCCTTGATCGGCTTGGCGGCGGCGCGGAGCAGTTTGCCGCGGACCTGAACCGGGATGACCGTGCCGCTTTGAAACTGAAACACCTTGCGCGGCGAGCCGCCGCCTTCGCCGAGCGCCAGCCAGTCGCAGTCGGAAGCGATGGTCCCCGACAACAGGCGCATGCCCTGGTTGCTCAGGCGCACTTCCCAGCGGTGGTCCTTGCCGACGGTGAGTTGGCCGAGGTTGACCTGGAGCGTTTCGACGTGCAGCTTCGCCGGCTCGATGGTGTTGGCGGGCAGCTGGCCGAGGAGTTGGTCGAGGGCGCGGTCCTTGTCGTCCTGACGCGACGCTTCCCGAGCGGCCTTGGCCAAATCGGCGCGGCCCAGTCCGGCGAGGAAGTTGGCGAGATCCCCGGTGCGCAACAGTTCCAACGCCGTGGCCCACTCGTTATGACAGGCCAGCGCCAGCTGGTCGAAGTTGCGGCAGGCGGCGCCGTTGGGGAAGACGAACGGGTGCGGGAACGGCTGCTGACCGGGATCGACGGGGCCGGCCTGCCCGGCGCGGCCGCCGAGGGAGAAGCCGTCCTCGTAGCAGTAAAGGGCGTCGGCCGGGTTGGCCCGATGACACTTGGGGCACGTTTGGGGCATGTCGCTGCGCTCCAGTAGTCAGTAGTCAGTAGTCAGTAGCCCAAGGGGAGGCAACGTCCTTCCCCTTGGGCTACTGACTACTGACTACTGACTACTTCATTTCTGTCCGATGCCGCCGCGCAACGGCGTGGTGCGCGGCCGCGGCGGCGCGGCCGGCGTCTCTTCCTCTTCCGGCTCCTCGGCGGCCGCCTCCGGTTCGGGTTCCTTCGGCAGGGCCGCCTTCAGCGACAGCGAGATGCGCCGCTGCTCCGGGTTCACGCCCTGCACCATCACCTGCACGTCCTGGCCCGGTTGCACTACGTCGATGACGCGCCGCACGCGCTGCGGCGACAACTCGGAGATGTGGATCAGACCCTCCACCGCCGGCTCCAGCTCCACGAAGGCGCCGAAGTCCATCAGCCGCGTCACCTTGCCCGTCACGACCTGGCCGACGTGATACTTCTCGCTGATGTCGTCCCAAGGGCTGGCCATCAGCTGCTTCATTCCCAGGCCGACCTTGCGGTGCTCGCGGTCGAGCTTCAGCACCACCACCTTGACCTTCTGGCCCGGCTGCACCACCTCCGACGGGTCTTTCACCCGCTGCCAACTCAGTTCGCTGACGTGGATCAGGCCGTCCGCGCCGCCGAGGTCCACGAAGACACCGAATTCGCGGATCGAACGCACGATCCCCTCGCGGACCTGCCCCTCTTGCAATTCGTGCCACAGCTTCTCGCGGTTCTCCTCGCGCTCCTTCTCCAAGAGCGCCCGCCGGCTCACCACGAGATTGCGCTCGGACGGATCGACCTCCGTGACGAGGCAGAGCAATTTTTGATTGACGAACTGGCCGGCGTCGTCCACCCGGTACAGGTCGATCTGGCTGATCGGCATGAAGCCGCGGATGCCGTTGACGTCCACCGTCACGCCGCCCTTGTTGACCTCCGTGACGCGGGCCTCCACGATCATGCCCACGGCCACGCTGGCCCAGTCGGCCTGCACGGCCGCGCCCTTGCGCGACAACAGCAGCACGCCGTTGGCGTGGTCGAAGCCCTCAATGTGGACGTCCACCTCCGTGCCGATTTCCGGCGGCCCGTCCGGGAACTGCAACAGCGGCAACACGCCCTGCGTCCGCCCGCCCGGCAGGTCGATGAACACGTCCGCCCCGTGAATGCGGAAGACCTTGCCCTTCTTCGGCCCTTCCTCGCCTGGCTTGGACCGCCTACGCGCCTGCTCGGCCGGGTCGCCGTACAGGTCCTTGTCGGAAAGACCGCCCATCGCCTCCTGGAGCTGACGCTCCATGTCGTCGTCGAAGGCGTCGATCTTTTTGCCGAAACCGTAGGTCTGTTCGTGCTCCAGCGACGGCGGCCTTTGGTTGCCGCCGACCTGGAAGCGCTGCGGCTTTTCGCGGGGCGGCTTCTCACGTTGGGGCGGTTCGGGCGGCGTCGCGGGGACGGCGGGTTGGTCGGTGTCGCTCATGGGAGAACCTCTGTGGGGCAACGTCATTATAGCGAAGCCGGACCAGCCCCGAGCGCGAGCGAGGGGTTAAGACGAACCCCCTCGCTCGCGCTCGGGGCTGGTAGGCCCGTCACTTATTCTGATCGACGAAGTCATACACCTGAACCGTCTCAAAATACTTGTCGTAGGTGTGGACGAATTTCAGATGCGTCTCGTGGACCAGGTAGGTCTTCAGGCCGGCGGCGTCGTCGAACAGGACGGTCAGCGCCACGTCGTAGTCGTGGGCCGCGACCTTGGGGGTGGAATCGTCGACGGACGCGGGCCGGCCGACCTTGAGGAGCCGCACGGTCGGGATCGCTTCCAGCGTGTGGCAGCCGGCGATGATTTCGCCGACGGCGTCGGCCGGGGCGTCCTTCTTGACGTGGAAGATGACGACGTGGACGTAGGAAGCGGCGGCCTTGTCGGTGGGGGCCTTGGCCGGCTCCGCGGCGAAGGCGGCGCCCGAGGCGAGCGCGGCGATCCCCAGTGCGGCGGCGTACAGGCGGGTGCGGTTCATGCGGGTTCTCCTTGGGGCCAGAGTGTGACCTATACTTGTCAGACAACCTATCAGACCGCCCGGCGGCCCGCAACCGCCCGGCCCGCCGAATGCGCGAGAGGAACACCCCATGACCGAACCCGCGTCGCCCGGAAGCAACCGCCGCCTCGCCGCGCGGCGCCCCGCCAAGAGTCGCGTCAAGATCGTCTGCCGCCGCGGCGCCCTGGACCTCGGGCCGAACGTGGCGGTGTCGCTGCTGGACGTCTCGGAAACCGGGGCGCGCCTGATCGTCAAGGACGCCCTGCAACCGGGCCGCGAAGTGTCCATCAGCCTGGAAGGGCAATCGACCATCCGCCCGATCCCGCGCGTGGGCGGCGTGGCCTGGTGCGTCCCCGCGGCCGACGGGAACTTCTGCGTCGGCGTGAACTTCCAAAAGCGCTTGCCCTACCGGGACTTCCTGGAAATGAGCCGCGAACCCGCGAAAGAAGTAGTCAGTAGTCAGTAGTCAGTAGCCCAAGGGGGCGGACCTCTACCATCCCACGGACTACTGACTACTGACTACTGACTACTGGAGCGAAGCGACATGACACAAGAACGTAAAAAGGTCTGGATTCACGGCTTCCAGACCAAAATCTTCCTGCGCATCGGCCTGTACTGGCTCTTGTACATCGTAGCCTTGTGGAACCTTTTGTTCGTGTGGCGGATGCTGGTGGAGGGACCGGGAAACCTGCCGGAGCAGTACGGCCGCTTCCTCCACGATTACTATCCGCCCCTGGTGCTCTTTATCGTCTTGCTGCCGATCGCCGCCTGGGACGCGGTGAAACTCTCGCATCGCGTGGTGGGGCCGCTGGTCCGCGTGCGCCACGCCCTCCGCGACCTGACCGCCGGCCAACCCGTCCGGCCGATCAAGTTCCGCGAGGGGGACTATCTGTCCGAACTTCGGGACGAATTTAACGCCATGCTGGAGTCGTTCCAGCGCCGCGGCCTGCCGGTGCTCAAGCCGGCGGAACCCGACCAGCAAACCGCACAACGCGAAGGCGCCTGAGACACCCGTCCACCCTATCCCATCGGAGTCCGTCATCCATGTGGGTATCTCAAGACGAGCAAGAGCCTGAAGCCGCCGCCGGCAAGGGATCGCGAGTCCGCCGAAAGCGCCGCCGCGGGGCCACCAGCATGGAATACGTCGTGATGGCGTCGTTCATCCTGATGGTCGTCATCGGCGCCGTGCAGTACTTCGGCTACAGCGTCGGCAACCTGTTCACCTACGACGCCGCCGCCACATCGAAGGTCGATACCACGTCGCAGAATCCGCCGTAATACGGGCCGGCCAGGGCGCCGCCGGCGTTCAGGGTCCCGCCAACTGGACGGAGAGAATTTCCAGCACGCCGTGTACGGCGGCCCGCACGTCCACCACGAAAATGAACTTGAGGGGATCGCCATTGTCGCTGGGAAAAATGAGCGGCCAGACGATCTCGGTGGGACCCGGCCCCGTGCGGTTGGCGGAGTCGTCGCGGAAGGCGTCCGGGAGGCGACTCAGCCGTCTGTGCAGACTCAGGAAAAGTCGGACCCTCTCCCTCCGGGAAAGGCCGGGCAGGAGCCGCAGCTGCGACTTCGCCTCGTCCTTGAACTGTAGGGCATACCCTTCTTCGGAGGCCACGGTCAGATTTCTCCCCCGGATCGCAGCCGGCCAATAATGTCCCGCACGTCTTCCGTGCGCCCGGCGGCGGCGTCCTCACGGCCCCGGCGTAGGCTCTCCTCATCGAGAGGCGGGAGCGGCGCCTTGGCCTCCCGCAAGAATTTCGCAAGGTAATCCCGCGTCTCCGCCACCTCGTCCTCGATCCGGCCCAGCCTGGACGCGAGCCTCTTCGCCAGCCGTCCCCCGGCCTTCGCCGAAATCCCGGCGGCAAGGAGGCGGACTTTTCCCGATAGCACGTCCAGCGACTTGGCCACCGGCCCGTATTCCGCCGCGAACGCTTTGGCCTCGACCCCGTCGGCGATCTCGCGCCGGATTACGGATCGCAGGGCGCGAACGGCCCGGCGCAGCTCGCCGGTCAGGAAGAGGAGCACCCCAGCCTTCCGGCCCGACGCCGGCGCGGCCTGGACGTGGTCGAAGGCGCGGCCGACGGCGTCCGCCGTGACGCCCAACCACTCAGGTAGGACTTCCGCCAACATGTCCGGTCCCGCCTTCCGAGAGAATAAAGGAGACTACGGTGTGAGATTCGCTTTACCCACCCGAAACATTTTACACATTCCGCCTTCTTGCGTCGTGGTGCGGAGGGTCTCCCCGATCCGACGGAGAGATCATCCCGGTCGGTCGGTCAAACGGCCGTCACCCTCGCCGTGCGCGTGGTCATCGGTCGGAAAGGCGTCCGGGTCCGGCACGGCCGCCAGCGCTTCCTCGACGGCCGGCCCCCGCCAACGGTCGGTACACCACTGGAGCACGTAGAAGAACACCGGCGTCAGGAAGATGCCGAACATCGTCACGCCGAGCATCCCGGCGAACACGGCCGTGCCCAACGCCCGTCGCATCTCGGCGCCGGCCCCCTCCGAAATCACCAGCGGCACCACGCCGAGGATGAACGCGAACGACGTCATCATGATCGGCCGCAGCCGCAGCTGCACCGCGTCCAGGGTCGCCCGCCGGGCGTCCGCCCCCTCCTCGCGTCGGGCCTTCGCAAATTCGACAATCAAGATGGCGTTTTTGCACGCCAACCCGACCAGCACGATAAAACCGATCTGCGTGAAGATGTTGATGTCCATCTTCGCCATGACGACTCCGGCGATGGCGCAGAGCAGGCACATCGGCACCACGAGGATGACCGCCAGCGGCAGCGACCAGCTCTCGTACTGCGCCGCCAGCACCAAAAACACCAGGATCACGGCCAAGAGGAACACCCACATGGCCGTATTGCCGGTCTGGAGTTGCAACAGGGCCAGTTCCGTCCACTCGGTTCGCATCGTCGGCGGCAGGTCCTTTTTGGCGTCCGCCTGAAGGTGTGCGATGGCCTGGCCGGAACTGGTCCCCGGCGCGGCGTCGGCGTTGACGGCCGCCGACGGGTACATGTTGTAGCGCATCACCAGCACCGGCCCGCTCACGAAGCGCCAGGTGGCGAAGTCGCCGAGCGGGACCATCGCGTTCTGGCTGTTGCGCACCTTGAGCTGCTTGATGGCGTCGGCCCCCTGGCGGAAGGCGTCCTGGGCCTGGACGTTGACCTGCCAGGTGCGGCCGAACTTGTTGAAGTCGTTGATGTAGTACGGACCCATCGTCGATTCCAGCGTCGTCCGCACGTCGTCGATTGACACGCCCTTGTCCTTGGCCTGCACGCGGTTGATGAGCAGTTCCAACCAGGGGGTGTCGGCCCGGAAGCTGGTGAACGTCCCCTGCAAGCGCCGGTCGGCGCCGCCGGCCGCCACCACCCTGTCCGCGTTCTTCTGCAACGCCGGCAGGCCGTTGTCGCCGCGGTCCTGCAAGATGATTTTGAAGCCGCCGGCCGTCCCGAGACCCTCCACCGGCGGCGCCCCGAAGATGTTCACCGTCGCCTCCGGCACGTCCTTTTCCAGCTGCTTTTGCAGGTCGGCGGCGATGGCGTCGCCGGACTGCGACGGCTTGGTCCGTTTGCCGAAATCGTCGAGCATCAGATAAAGCGCGCCGAAATTGGGCGAATTGGCGTTGAGCAGGATCGACTGCCCGGAGATGGCGACGGTGTCGCGGACGCCCGGCGTCTTGCGGGCGATCTTCTCGATGCGCTGCACCACGTCCTCCGTGCGAACCACCGAGGAGGCGTCGGGCAGCTGCACGTTGACCAGCAGATAGCCCTTGTCCTGCGCCGGGATGAAGCCGGTCGGCGTGTGCGTGAAGCCGAGGTAGGTAAGGAACAGCAGGCCGCCGTAGACCACCACCACCACCGCGCTGACCCGCAGCAGGCCGGACACCACCCGCGTGTAGGCGCCGGTCGAGTAATCGAAGGCGCGGTTGAACGCCCGGAACGCCCAGCCGAGCAGGAAATTGATCGGCCGGACGCCGAGTCGGCCGAGTACGATTTCGACCAGGCCCACCGTCAGGCCGACAACGGTCCCGAGGACGATCGGACCCCACAGGCGCAGGGCGTCCAGCGTGGCCGGCGAGGCGTGCAGGTGCAAAGCGGCGATGGCCGGACCCGCCCAGGTGAGGCCGATCTTGTGGCCGAGCCACGCGCCCATCGGCGGGAAGGCGAACCACGGCAGCGCCTCGAAACTCCCCTTTTCGCGGCGCTTCAGCAGCAGGGCGGCCAGGGCCGGGCTGAGCGTTAATGAATTGAAGGCCGAGATCACCGTGGAGACGGCGATGGTCAAGGCGAACTGGCGGAAGAACTGGCCGATGATGCCGCTGATGAAGGCGCACGGCACGAACACCGCCGCCAGCACCAGGCCGATGGCCACCACCGGGCCGGACACCTGCTCCATCGCCTTGTAGGTGGCCTCGCGCGGCGACAGGCCGTGTTCGATGTGGTGCTCGACGGCCTCGACGACGACGATGGCGTCGTCCACGACGATGCCGATGGCCAATACCAATCCGAAAAGGGTGAGGTTGTTGAGCGAGAAGCCCATCGCCGCCATGACGGCGAAGGTGCCGACGACGGCCACCGGCACGGCGACCAACGGGATCAGCGACGACCGCCAATTCTGGAGGAAGACCAGCACCACCACGGCCACCAGCACCACGGCGTCGAACAGCGTCTCGAACACCTCGCTGATCGACTCGGTGATGAACGGCGTGGTGTCGTAGACGATGGAATAGTCGAGTCCGGGAGGAAAAGTTTCCTTCAAATCTTTCATGCAGTCCTTGACGCGCCGGGCGACTTCGAGGGCGTTGGAGCCGGGCAGCTGGTAGATGGACAGGGCCACCGACGGCTTGCCGTTGAGCGTACAGGTCTGGTCGTAGGACTGGGCGCCCAGTTCCAGGTTGGCCACGTCGCGCATGTAGACGAGGGAGCCGTTGTTGTTCTTGAGGACGATGTCGCCGAACTGGTCGGTGTTTTCCAGGCGGCCGAGCGTGGTCATGGTGTACTGGAACACCTGCCCGGTCGGCGTCGGCGGCTGGCCGATCTGGCCGGCCGCCACCTGAATGTTCTGGGCGGTGACGGCGTTGATCACGTCGGCCGGGTTGAGGCCGTAGGCCGCCAGCCGCTGCGGGTCGAGCCACAGTCTCATGCTGTAGTCGCGCTGGCCGAGGTAGGTGACGTCGCCGACGCCCGGCAGACGCGACAGTTCATCGCGGATCTGAATGGTGGCGAAATTGCTGAGGTAGAGGCTGTCGCGGCCGCCGGTGGGCGAGTAGAGGTTGACGATCATGAGGACGTTGGGCGACTTCTTTTTGACGGAGATGCCGCGCCGTTGCACCAGGGTGGGCAGGATCGGCTCGGCCAACGAGACGCGATTCTGCACGAGCACCTGGGAAATGTTCAGGTCGGCGCCGGGCTTGAACGTCACCGTCAGGGTGTAGGCGCCGTCGTTGGTGCATTGCGACGACATGTACATCATGTTTTCGACGCCGTTGACCTGCTGCTCGATGGGCGCGGCCACGGTGTCGGCCACGGTCTGGGCGTTGGCGCCGGGGTACGACGCCGACACCTCGACGGTCGGCGGCGCGATGTCCGGGTACTGCGCGACCGGCAGCGTGAACAGGGCGATGCCGCCGCCCAGGGTGACGAAAATCGACAGCACCGAGGCGAAGATCGGTCGGTCGATAAAGAAGCGCGAAAACACGGGGAGGGCCTCACTTCGACGATATCGTTACCAGCCCCGAGCGCAAGCGAGGGGGTTCGTCTAAACCCTTGCTTGCGCGTCGGGCTGGTCCAGGGAATGTTGGGTCCGATCTTCTGCGCCGCTCGTGTGCGGGGCGTGGCCGTTGCCGTTGACTATGGCTGGCGGCCACGGCGGCGCGTCGGGCCGCCGGCGCGTCAGCCGTCCCAGCAGCAGTACCAGCAGCCACGGAATGCCGAGGGTCAAAATGCCGACGGTGTAGAGCAGGATTCGGCCGACGAGGCGCGTCCGCTCGGAATGGAACAGCGGAATCTCCACGAACCCTTCGATGACGTAGAAGAACACCGGCGTCAGGAAGATGCCGAACAGCGTCACGCCGAGCATCCCGGCGAACACGGCCACGCCCAGCGCCCGCCGCATCTCCGCCCCGGCGCCGACGGCCACCATCAGCGGCACGACGCCGAGGATGAACGCGAACGAAGTCATCAGGATCGGCCGCAGTCGCAGCTTCACCGCCCCCAGCGTGGCGTCGCGCCGCGACAGGCCCGACTCACGCAGGTGCTTGGCGAATTCGACAATCAGGATCGCGTTCTTGCTGGCCAGGCCGACCAGCACCACGAAACCGACCTGCGTGAAGATGTTGATGTCGCCTCGGCTGATCATGACGCCGACGAGCGAACTGAGGATGCACATGGGTACGACGAGGATGACGGCCAACGGCAGCGCCCAACTCTCGTACTGGGCGGCCAACACCAGGAACACGCAGACCACGGCCAGCGGGAAGATCAGGTTGTTCCAGGGGCTTTTGGAGGCGTCGATTTGGATAAAATTGATCTCCGTCCACTCATATCCCATACCCTTGGACAGGGTGCGGTCGGCGATCCGCTGCATGGCGTCGATGCCCTGGCCGGACGACACGCCGGTGCGTGTGCCGCCGACGACGGCGGCGGCGGGGAACATGTTGTAGCGCATCACCAGCAGCGGCCCGCCGATCTCGCGGACGGTCAGGACGGCCCCGAGTGGGACCATGGCGCCGTTGGCGTTGCGCACCTTGAGCCGCTTGACCGCTTCCACGTCGCGGCGGAACGGCCCCTCGGCCTGAACGATCACCTGCCAGGTGCGGCCGAACTGGTTGAAGTCGTTGACGTAGAGGGAGCCGAGATAGACTTGAAGGGTGGTGAAAACGTCGCTGGGGTTGACGCCCATGGTCTGGCACTGGGAGCGGTTGAGGTCCACGTACAGCTGGGGAGAGTTGGCCCGGAAGACCGTGAGCAGGGTGGAAAAGCTCGGGTCCTTTTTGGCCGCGCCGAGGACGTTTTGCGTCTCCGTTTCCAGTTTCTTCAAATCGCCGTCGCCGCTGCGGTCCTCGACGATGAACTTGAAGCCGCCCGCCGAGCCGAGGCCGGACACCGGCGGCGGCCCCAGGATGGTTACGATCGCCTCGGGGACCTCCTTGGTGACCTTTTTCTTGATGGCGGCGGCGATGACGTCGCTATAGAGGCTCGGGTCGTCCTGGCGGTTGTCGAAACTGTCGAGCGTGATGAACAGGTTGCCGAAATTGGAGCCGTTGGCGCCGAGCGAGAACGATTGGCCGCCCACCGACAGCGTGTGGATGACGCCGCGGGTGTTGCGCACGATGTCGGTGACGTGATCGACGACGGCCTGCGTCCGCTCCAGCGAGGCGGAGTCGGGAAGCTGGATGGCCGCGTACAGCTTGCTCTGGTCCTGGACGGGGATGTAGCCGGTCGGCAGCCGCGTCGCGGTCAACCAAGTCAATCCCAATAGGCCGACGTAAACCAGGCCGACCACGACGCTGCCGCGCAGCCCCAGGCCGACGGTTCGCGTGTAGACGTTGGTGGTACGGCGGAAGCCCCAGTTAAACAGGCGGAAGAACCAGCCGAGGACGTAGTTGATGGGGACCGCCAGGAACCAGCCGGCCACACCGGCAACCGCCGCGACGGCCCAGGGCGCGGCGATCCGCAAGGCCGCGGCCCGGTCGGCCGACAGCGCGGCGGTCCATCGTTCGAGGGCCGGCGCCAGCGCGGCGGAAGTAGTGGCCCAGTAGCCGAGTCCGCCGGCGATGAGCACGAAAGCCATGGGCGGCAGCGCCTCGAATTGCCCCGGCCGGCGCGGCTTGAGCAGCAGGGCGGCCAGGGCCGGACTGAGCGTGAGCGAGTTGAAGGCGGAGATCACGGTGGAGACGGCGATGGTCAAGGCGAATTGGCGGAAGAACTGACCGGTGATGCCGCTGATGAAGGCGCAAGGGATGAACACCGCCGACAGCACCAGGGCGACGGCCACGACCGGACCCGACACCTGCTCCATCGCCTTGTAGGCCGCCTGTTTCGGCCGCATCCCCTCTTCGATGTGGTGCTCGACGGCCTCGACGACGACGATGGCGTCGTCCACGACGATGCCGATGGCCAATACCAATCCGAATAGGGTGAGGTTGTTGAGGGAGAAGCCGATGGCCGCCATGACGGCGAAGGTGCCGATGATGGCCACCGGCACCGCCGTCAGCGGGATCAGCGTCGAGCGCCAATTCTGGAGAAACACCAGCACGACGACGGCGACGAGGAGGATGGCCTCGAAGAGCGTGTGAAAGACGCCCTTGATCGATTCGGCGATGAACGGGGTGGTGTCGTAGGCGATTTCGTAATCGATGTCCTGCGGGAAGGACTTTTTCAGCTCCTCCATCTTGGCCCGGACATTGTTGGCGGTCTGGAGGGCGTTGGCATAGGGCAGCTGCCAGACGGCGATGCTGGTACACCAGTGGCCGTCGATCTTGCTGCTCACGTCCTTGTTCTTGGCGCCCAACTCGACGTGGCCGATGTCCTTGACGCGGACCTGCCGGCCGTCGTTGGTGCTGCGTAGAACGATGTCGGCGAACTGCTCCGGCGTGCTGAGGCGGCCGAGTGTTTTGACGGTGAACTCGAACGGTTGGCCGGACGGGCCGGGCGGCTGACCGACCTGGCCGGCCGCGACCTGCATGTTTTGTTCGCTGATGGCATTGGCCACGTCGCCGGCCGTCAGGTTGAGCGCGGCGAGGCGATCCGGGTCCACCCAGACGCGCATGCTGTAGTCCTGCTGGCCGAACTCGCCCACGTCGCCGACGCCGTCCACGCGGGCAACCTCGTCCTTGACCTGGATGGTGGCATAGTTGCTGACGTAGAGCTGGTCGTAACGGCCGTGCGGCGAATAGATGCTGATGATGAGCAGGATGTCGGGGTTGCGCTTGCGGGTGGTGACGCCGACCTGTTTCACCACGTCGGGCAGCAGCGGCAGGGCGAGGTTGACGCGGTTCTGCACCAGCACCTGGGCGAAATTGAGATCGACGCCGGGTTTGAACGTGACGGAAAGGCTGTAGGAGCCGTCGTTGGCGGACAGCGAGGACATGTACAGCATGTCTTCGACGCCGTTGACTTGCTGCTCGATGGGGGCGGCGATGCTCTCGGCCACGGTCTGGGCGTTGGCGCCGGGGTAGGTGCAGGAGACGATGATGCTCGGCGGCGTGATCTGCGGATATTGGGCCAGGGGCAGGTTGAATACGGCGACGCCCCCGGTCAGCGTGATGATGATCGACAGCACCGACGCGAAGATCGGCCGGTTGATGAAGAAACGCGAGAACACGTCTGCCTCAAGGGGTCAGGGGCCAGGGGTCAGGGGTCAGCGAGGCCGGAGGGGCGGCGCCGGGCGTCAGTCTTTCTTCTCTGACCCCTGACCCCTGACCCCTGACCCCTGAGCCCTCGGCATGTCCACCGGCGTAGGCTCGACTTCCTGGTCCGCATGGACGCGCTGGAGGCCGTTGACGACGACGCGGTCCTTTTCGGTCAGGCTATAGTCCTTAACCGGGGCGACGGCGATCCGGCCGTCTTTCCGCTGGCCGACGTCCACCTGGGTGTGGACGGTCTTGTTGTCGTCGTTGACGACGTAGAGGTAGCGGCGCCCCTGCTCGGATCCGAGCGCTTCCTCGGCCACGAACAACGCCGGCCGGGGCTGACCGACGTCCATGCGGACGCGGACGAACATGCCCGGTTTGAGGTCAAAATTGGGGTTGTCGAAGACGCCCCACATGCGCACCGTGCCGGTGGTGGGGTCCACCTTGTTGTCGGCGATCCGGAGCGTGCCCTTGTGCGAGAACTCTTCCGGCTTCTCGTTGGCCATGCCGAGGGTGAGGGGGAATTTCACGGAGGCGTCGGCCGGCACTTTGCCTTGCGGCAGGAGGGCGCCGATGCGGAGCAGGGTGCGCTCGTCCACGTCGAAATAGCCGTAGAGCGGTTCGAGCTGGACGAGGGAGGCGAGTACCGTGTTGTCGGCGATGACGTCGTTGTTGAGGTCGATGCTGAGCCGGCTGATGCGGCCGTCGAAAGGCGCCTTGATGACGCAATAATCGACGTTGTTTTGGGCGGCTTGACGGGTGGCCTGAGACGCCTTGAGCGTCGCCTTGGCCTCGTCGAGGTTGTCGCGGTCCTGGATCAACGTGGCTTCCGGCGTGGCGGCCGGCGACCGCAGATCGCGCGAATAGACGTCCTGCATACTCTGGCCGTGCGTGTTCGCCTGGTTGACCATCGCGTCGGCCTGGGCGAGCGTGGCGTCGTAGGGTCGCGCGTCGATTTTGAAGAGCGTCTGGCCCTTCTTGACGTCCTCGCCTTCCTTGAAGTTCATCTCCATCAGTTCGCCCGTGACGCGGGCCTTGATGTCCACATAATGCATCGCCTGGGTCCGGCCGGTGAACACCTCGAAGTCGGCGACCGAGTCGGGGATCGGGTTGCTCACTTCCACGGTAGGCTTGGAAGGCGGCGCCGCCGGCGGCTCGCCCTCGCAGCCGATGGCCGCGGCCCCCGCCAACAACGCCCCGGCGGCCCACAGGCGCCAGGAAAAGAAGGAACGCTTGCTTGCCCCAACCGTCTGGCTTACGGGCTGAAAATCCATGATTTGATTCATGCCCCGGAAAAGGATTCGGCGGGAGGATGGACTGACTGGTCAGTTCCGTTATCTTCAATCACGGCAACGGCGTTGTCAAGGTCTTTTGCCGGTCGCGCAGGGGAACAAATGGCGCGGGGCTTTGCTATACTGGCCCATTCCCCGGCCGTCGGCCGGACGCAACGAAGGAGTCGCGATCATGGCCGTCAACCTGACGCCGCAATACCTGGAGGCGGAGGCCGAGTACAAACGCGCCCAGTCCGCCGAAGAACGTCTGGAATGTCTCAAGAAGATGTGGCAGCTGGTGCCCAAGCACAAGGCCAGCGAAAAGCTCCAGGCCGAGCTGAAGACGAAAATCAGCGACGTCAAAGAAGAAGTCGAGAAAGAGCGTAAAAATCCAAAAAAAGTCGGCGTCAGCTACAAAATCCCGAGGCAGGGGGCAGGCCAGATGGTCCTCGTCGGGCCGCCCAACGCCGGCAAGAGCCGCCTTCTGACGCGGCTGACGCGGGCCACGCCGGAAGTGGCGCCGTACCCGTTCACCACCCGCGAGCCGCACGCCGGCATGATGGAATGGGAGGACGCGCGCGTGCAGCTGATCGACACGCCGCCCATCACGCCGGACTATCTGGAAGGGTGGCAAACGAGCATGGTGCGCTCGGCCGACGCCTGCGTGCTGGTCGTCGATCTCGGGGACGACGACGGCCCGTTCGCGGCCGATGCCGTGATCGAACGGCTGACCCAGGTCAAGACGGTGCTCGTCGGCCGACCGCCGGCCGAGAACCCCGATCCGACCGTGCAGCACGTCCGCACCCTACTGGCCGCCAACAAACTCGACGCCCCCGGCGCGGCCGACCGGCTCGACGTGGTGCGCGAAATGTTCGGCCCGCGCTTCCCGATCCACCCCCTCGACGCCGAGTCCGGCAACGGCCTGGAAGACTTGCGCACCGCCCTTTACACGTTTCTGGATGTTATCAGGGTTTACACCAAGCGGCCCGGCAAGCCGGCCGAAATGGATGCGCCGTTCACCTGCCCCGTCGGCAGCACGGTGGCGCAAATGGCCGAGCTGGTCCACCGCGATTTGGCCGAAAAGTTGAAGTCGGCCCGCATTTGGGGCACGGGCGTCTTCGACGGCCAGACGGTCACGCGCGACCACGTCTTGCACGACAAGGACGTGGTGGAACTGCACGCCTGACGCCGGGCGCATCCCGTACAATAAACACCGGCCACCGGCGTCGGATTTGCAGGGAAACTCTCGGACCTTTCCTTCGTGTGGAGGCGACGTCATGTTCAGACGAGGTTTTTCCGTGGCGGCGTGCGGGGCCTTGGCCCTTCTGCTGACGGCCGCCGAAACGGCCCCGGCCCAGGTCGCGTTCTTCCCGTTGGGGCGGGGCACCGGCGCGGTGTTCGGCCCGCGCGGCGGCTTCTTCTTCCCCGGCGGCTACGGCGGCTACCCCGGCGGCTACGGCGGCTATCCGGGCTACGGCGGCTATTCCCCGTATGGCGGCCAGTCGTACTACTCGTCCTACAGCATCACCACCGAGACCGTGCCGATGTACTACGGCGCCGCGTCGCTGCCCGGCTACGCGGCCGGCTACTCCGCCGCGCGGATCGTGTCGCCGCCGCCGGGCGTCGGTCTGCGGACGGCCGGCGGCGCCACCGAGGCGGCCTACACGGCCCCGAGCTATCCCATCCAGGCGCCCGATTACACCGCCCGCTATCCGGTGTCGGTCCCGGTTTCCGTGACGGCGGCCATGTCGGAAAAGACCACCGCCACGGACGCCGCACAGGTAGAGGTTCACGTCCCGGACTGCGCCCAGATCTGGTTCGACGGAGAAAAGACATCTCAGGGAGGGACGGAGCGCTGCTTCACGTCGCCGGGCCTGGAGTCGGGCCGGCATTACGTTTACGAGGTCCGCGCCTGCTGGACCATCGACGGCAAGACGGTGGATCAGACGCGCAAGGTCGCCGTCCACTGCGGCGATCACGTCGTCGTCGATTTCCCGCGGTAGGCGGCTTAAAGGGCCGCGACCGCAAGGGAGCGGGAGGGTCCCTGACCCAATCCCGCTCCCTTGCAGTCGGGGTAAGCGTCCCATTCGCGGGTAGTTTTTTGGCTCATGCGGCCATGAGCAACTCCACACAAAAGGTAGGGGCGTGAATTTTCAAAGCCCGTCCGCATCCGGTTTTATGGTGCGAAGGTCCCACCCACTTTTCAGCCTCCTACCCAAGTTGCCCACTTCATCCATTTTTCACTAGCCGCCCGTCAATCCTCCCATACATTGGGGAATGTCAACGCTTCAACACGTTCACCTTGGGGATAACCTCCCCATCCGACCAACGCCGGCGCCGGCGCGTTCCCCGTTCAAGGGGACGCCTGCCCGGATGGCTTCCTGGAGTGCTCCCATGCCGTTTTCCTGGTGGAATGCGCTGTCGAGTCTGGCCTCCGCCGCGTCGCGGAACGGCCGTCGCCGAACCGCGCCCAACAAACCCCGCCGCCCGGCGCTGTTCCTGGAGGCGTTGGAGGACCGCTGCGTCCCCGCGACCTTCAACGTCAACACCCTGGCCGACCTCAGCATCGCCGTCGGCGTCAACCCCGACGGCACGATCGGCATGACCAACATCGTCACCCTGCGCTCGGCCATCCAGGCGGCCAACAACACCACCGGCAACAACACCATCAACCTGACCGTCGCCGGCGACTACAAGCTCACCCTCCCGGCGAACATGACCAACGTCGTCGGCGCCGTCATCAACAGCGGCGGCGCCTACACCTCGGCGCCGTC
>Ga0182024_10002171_pt1 | contig 49307 bp, 44 predicted proteins | sample P32metaG_FD_120480 | JGI IMG/M metagenome (GOLD analysis project Ga0182024, IMG submission 120480) | Permafrost microbial communities from Stordalen Mire, Sweden - P3-2 metaG (Illumina Assembly) | ecosystem: Environmental > Terrestrial > Soil > Wetlands > Permafrost | place: Sweden: Stordalen...
CCATCGCTGAAGCACTCGAAAGCCGGCGTGCTCTCCATGGCTAATGCGGGGCCGAACACCAACGGCAGCCAGTTTTTCATCACCGTCGCCCCGACGCCGCATCTCGACAACCGACATGCCGTCTTCGGCGAAGTAGTGGAAGGCTACGACGTGGTCGAGAAGATTTCCAAGGTCCCGCGCAATTCCCAGGATCGGCCGAACAAGGAAGTCAAAATCAACTCCGTGAAGATCGAAAGGAACTGAGTGGGCGAGCCGCACAGGCCCGCCCGCACCGCGCTCTTCGGCGGCACCTTCGATCCCATCCACAACGCCCATATTGAAATAGCACGGGCGGCGGCGGACCGTTTCGGCCTCACGAAAATCCTGTTCGTTCCCGCCGGCAATCCGCCGCACAAGCCCGGCGGCGCGGCAGCGCCCTACGAAGATAGGGTCCTCATGGCGGAGCTGGCCTGCGCCGTCGACCCTCGGTTCGAGGTGTCCCGAATCGAGGCTCCGGTCGCCGGGAACTCCGCCCGCAGTTATTCAATCGTGACAATAGAGAAACTGCACGCGCTCGGAGTCAGGCCGCTGAGTTTCCTGATCGGCGCCGACGCATTCCGCGAGATCCGGACGTGGCATCGCTGGCAGGATGTGGTAGCTTCGGTGGAGTTCATCGTCGTAACCCGTCCCGATGTTACCCGTCCAAGCCCCACTTGGGAAACGCCGCCCGGCGCAGTCGTGCATGAACTGGCCGGGCTCGATCTCCCCGTGTCGTCATCCGACGTTCGCAGTCATCTGTTGGAAGGCGCTTCGCGCATGCCTGTGCCCGGGGCGGTGCTCCGCTATATTCGCGAACACGGCCTGTATCGGCCCCAAACGCAGATCACTCAAAGCTGAAGCTAATTCAATTGGCGATCCGCTTCCAATTTTCGCGCCTGCTGCCGCCGCCGGAGCAGAATCCTCCGACACAACCCCTCGGGATCAACGGCTTGGATCGTGTCCGGACCGCTGGCAGTTATCTATGCTACCCGACGCAGGTGTCGGTGCTGCGCCGTGACAGCGCTCTCCAGATCCCGCAGGTTATGGATTCAGGATGAATACCCGTAATTTCGAGTAGTGGTGCTTTCGCGTGGAGATGAAGATTTTTTGCGCCTCAGCGCGATTAGCAGGATTGCCCCACCCAAGGACGCCATTACGATAGTCGATGGTTCGGGCGTGTTGGAACCAGGAACCGTTAAAATCCCTGAAATACCATACAATGCAAAGGACTCAGTGTTGAATTGATCGCCCAGCCCGATCCATATGTTCGACGCGTCGTTTGCTTCCCCCTGTTCCGAGAGTCCTCCGCCCGCTCCCAAAGGGTCGAAATCGGTCCCGTTTGGGCGTGTACCCGTCCATACCAGATAATTCGACCCCACGAGGTTCCCAGATTCGTTGTAGTCGATAGGGTTTTGAATTGATCCGGCGAAGAGCCCGCTGCTCGTCGCATCATCGGCCACTAACTGACCATCCAAGTTGTAAATGGGAACTCCGGTGTCCTGTCCGATATTATCGATTGCGTTAACGGTGGATGTCGAACCAATGTCCAGCCAGGTTGTGCCCAAAGCGGCCAGCGCCGCCACGCCATTGGCTTCAGTGTTGACCTCGTTGTTGTAGTCGGCGATGTTGGAATCGTTGGCGTTGTAGAACTCTTCCGTGACGAACACCAGTCTGTATTGGCTGCCGGGAGCCAAGCCGACGGGCAGCGTTATGGGATCTGCATAGGAACGGGAAGCGATCCCCGCGACGGCAAGCGCAAGAAAACCCAGAATCCTGGCGGATCGCAAATGCATCTGACGGCCTCCAGGCACAATGCTATATGAAATCACTGTGTAGTAACAGGGTTTCGCATGGTTGCCGGTACCGGTACGTCCGCACGTCTTCACGCCGCGATCAAATCCTCCAGCGTCCACATCCGATCCTTAACCCCCACCGCCATCCTGGGATCGCGGCCTGTACCGTTCACAGCCGAAGTAAATATCGCGAAGTCCCTTTTCTAACCGTTGTTTAGCGGTGTTTCCACCTTCGCGAAATATCGGATTTTCCGATCTCCAGTGGTACTTATGTGCCAGGAAAGAACACGGGAGTTCTTCCGGAGGGAACGATGGCGCTGGGCAAAAGAATGCTTCTGCTGGCCGCATACTGCGGGCTGGCTTGGAGCCAAACGGGATTCACTACAATTCAGGACACGCTGTTCAAAGCGGACGGCACACTGTTTAACGGTTCATTGACGATTCAATGGAGCACGTTCGACATCAACAACGGCACCGTCGTGCAGCAGAGCACGACCGTCGCGGTCGTAAACGGGAACCTGCAGGTTCAGCTGGCCCCCAACAACACGGCTCCGCCTCCGGCGAATATTTACACGGTGCTCTATCAAAGCGACGGCCGCGAGCAGTTTGCGGAGACGTGGACCGTGCCGGTGAGCACGGTGTCTCTCAAGGTCGCCGTCGTGCGAATCGGGACTCTCGCCGCATCGGGAACAGGCGCGGGGACCAACACTCAGACGCCGATCGCCGAATCGAGCGTTATCAACCTCCAGGCGGACCTGGCGCAACGGCCCCTGAAAGGCGTCGGATTCGGTACGAACGCCGTTGCCGTTGTCGACGACAACGGGATGATCCAAACGGCCGCGGGGAGCGTGGGCGATTGCGTATTCGTGGACGGCACCAGCGGTCCCTGCGGCCAGCCCGTTTTCGCGGACGCGGAGACTCCCGCGGGAATTGTGGACGGAACGAATAACACGCTGACACTGGCGTATACGCCGTTGGGGTCGAGCCTGATGCTGTTCCGCAACGGTCTTTATCTGACGCCGGCGTTTGATTTCACGCTGACCGGATCGTCCATTCAGTTTGCGGCGGACGCGATTCCGCAGCCGGGCGATAAGCTGACTGCCTCGTATCGGGTGGACACGTCGGCCAACGGGTACATCGTCTCGTTCACGGCTCCGGGCGGAGCGATTCAAACCACTCCGGCTCAGGTGATCTGCAGCGCCGCCGGTGCCATTACCGCCGCGACCGCCTGGACCACCCTTGGCGGATGCGATATCCCGGCCGCTGGCTTGCTCTCCGGCGATCGGATCGAGGTGCGATTCACTTTCACGCATTCGGGTACGGCCTCGGGATTCAATCTCCAGGTGAACTGGGGCAGCACAACCATCCTGGCCCGAAGCGGGAGCGCGCCGGACCTCGCGGTGGTGGGGCGTGCGGACGCCGCAATAACGGCCACGGGTACCCAACTGAACCTGGAGAGCTGGGGCACGGTGCTGCCCTTCGTCCCGAACATCCTGAACGCACCGGCGGAGGCGGGACTCGAAGTGGCATTCCGGGCCGCGCTCTCGCAGACGGGCTCCGACACAGTGACTCTGACGAACTTCACCGTCCTCCGCTACCCCGGCAACTAATGTACTGTCCTCTCAAGGAGTGTGGGGCAGGTCATCGCTCTTTTGTGGCCTGCCGTGTCCTGATCTCATTTCCCGGCGATTTGCTGTTCGGTCACTATCACCCGCGAAGCCAGCCGGAACCGGATAATAGCGCCTGTGCTCAGGGCGTCGCCGGACCCGATCAGTCTCGTCCAGGGGTCGGTGGAAATGGCGATTCGCTGGCCATCGGAAGTCTCCAGGGTCGCAAGTCCCAGTTCGACGCGCGCCTTCTCTGAATTCATAATTCGTCCTGTAGCGCGCGCGCCTCGCTCGGCGATCACCAGTCCGTCGACGACAAACGGCTCGACAAGCGACGCCTGGAATGTCGCACCCGTCACGGTCCGGCCGCTGGACAAAGATTCGTCAAGCCGAATGGGAATCGTCATCCCGGTTTCCAGCGTGACGTGCCGTGGCGCGGGCGCTGACTTTGCCTCGACTGCCGGCAGTTCGACGCGCTGTTCAACGCGTTGTTCAACGACAGTAGTCTGTGTCTGGGGCTGCGGCTTCGGCGGCCCTGCTCCGGCGGGCCCTTCATAGGGCCCCGGGGTCCACTGTGTTGGCTTGATCCGGGTCATGCTGGCCGTCAAAATGGGTTTGGATTTGCGAATGACCGGTTTCGCCGGTTCGTCGTAGACGGGTTGCGGCGCCGACGCCCGCGCAGGCGGTCTCGGTCTGGCATCCGGAATCGGACTCGGCTTAGCCACCGGTGCGCTAACCACAGGACTTACAACAGCCGGACGCTCCACCGGCAGGACCGGAGCCACCACCGGAATCGCCGGGGCTTGCGTCATCTTTACCGCGAGACCCCCTGCGAGGGCGACGCCCACGAGCAGAAAACCAATATGCCGGACCTTCATTATGTAAACCTGTTCCTGCGTGCTAAACCCATCGACGGTAAAATGTTTCTGTGAGTTTCCCTCAAACTCTCCGGATCGGCAATGTCACCGTCTCACCGGCGACCGTGCTGGCTCCTATGGCTGGCGTAACCGATACGGTTTTCCGGCGTTTTATCCGCAATCTCGGCGGCTGTGGTCTTATTATGACCGAATTTACGAGCTCGCACGGCGTCAGTGCCTCTCTTCGCGCGGATAAATCGAAGAAGCCGAATCGAACGCTCCAGCGTTATCTTACGTTTGCTCCCGAAGAGCATCCCATATCGGCCCAGCTCTTCGGCGCCGACCCGGAGACCATGGCCACCGCGGCGCGGATCTGCCAGGATCTCGGCTTCGACATCCTCGATATCAACTTCGGCTGCCCGGTGAATAAAGTAGTGAAATGCAATGGCGGGTCCGGACTGCTGCGCGATCTTCCGCTGGTCGAAACGCTGCTCCGAACGGTGCGGAAGGCGATCGACATTCCGTTTACGTGCAAGTTCCGGGCCGGCTGGAACGATCAAGAATTGGTGATGATCGAGATGGCGCGCATGGCGGAGAATTGCGGTCTCCAGGCCGTCGCGCTCCATCCACGCACGCGGGAGCAGGGCTACGCGGGCAAGTCCGACTGGTCGCGAATCGCCGCCGTGAAAGCCGCCGTGAAAATCCCCGTGATCGGAAACGGAGACATCATTACCCCCGAAGACGCGATCCGGATGGTGAATGAAACCGGCTGCGACGCGGTGATGATCGGGCGAACCGCTTCCTCGAACCCGTGGATCTTCCGCCAGATCGAGCAATATCTTGCCACCGGGCATTACGATCAGCCGAGCCATCACGACCGCTACGAAATGATGCGGACCTATTACGCCATGCTTCTCGATCGCGGTGAAGACGATTCCGTCGGGAAGATGAAACAGTTCGCCACTTATTTCACTCACGGGATTCGCGGAGGCGCGCATCTGCGCGTCGCCATCTACCAGGCGAAAGAGGCGAATCGGATCGTGGATTTAGTCGATGAGTTCTTTAGCCGCGATGAAGAAAGCTCTCGACTCGTTCTGGCCTGAGGTGATCTCCTTCCATCCGCTAAAAGCTTCCCGGAATTGCTCGAGCGAAGTCGCAAATCGCCCGGATGTCTTTCCGGCAATCGCAACGACTCCGCCAACGCGAACGCCGCCCGCGATCTCCGGCAATAAATCCGGCTGCCAGTAGAGCCAGCAAACGACGAGATCCCACGAGCCCGGGGCGATCCGGTACTCGTGTTTCTCGATGTCGGCGCGAATGCAGTGGACACCGGGAATCTCTTCGGTCTGAATGTCGACGGCCGTAACGTCCCATCCGCGTTCCAACAGCCAGAGCGAGTGCCGGCCCGATCCGGCGGCGAGATCCAGCCCTTTGCCAGGCCGCAGGCCGCTCAGCGCGCTTGCAAGAACGCTGTCGGCATCAGGCATTGTGTTTTTGTTCGAGCAGGACGGTCCGGGTCGGGAAAGGCATCGTGATGCCTTCCTGCTTCAGCCTCTTGAAGAGGCGTTTTCGCAATTCGCTCTGCGCCACATACTGGCCTGCGAACCCGTCCACGCTGAAGTTCACCTGAAACACAAGCGCCGATTCGCTGGGGCCGGGGCTGAACAGAACATACGGCGCCGGGTCGGCCAGCAGCCCCTGCACCTGGCCGGTCGCCGCAACGGTTTCGGCTAACAGAATTCCCTGCACGCGATCGACGTCCGAATCATACCCGACGCTGAACGAAATCGACATTCCGAGGCGGGTGTCGGGCAGGTTGTAGTTCGTATAGATGGCCTGACCGAGCTTGTTGTTCGGAATGATCACCAGATTATTGGTGGAGCCCCGCATCGTTGTGGCGCGCCAGTTGATATCGACGATGTAACCCTCTTCTCCCGTGTTCAGCTTGATGTAGTCCCCGATATGAACCAGGCCCGATATCGAAACGTAGAAGCCGGCGAAGAGGTTCGAAAGTGTGTCCTGCAAAGCGAGCGCGACAGCTAAACCGCCCACGCCGAGAGTGGTCAGGATGGGAGTGAGGCTGACGTTGAAGACTCTCAGGAGCGCGCCCAACCCCATCAGAACGACGGCAATCTGCGCCAGTTTCCGGGTGATGCTGGTCACCGACTGCGCGCCGGTCACGCGGCCGCCGTAATACCGCACTACATTGCCCACTAACCGGCTGGTCGCTATCGTGAGCGACAAGATCCAGAGCACCGCGAGCGTCCGCGGGATGTACTTGAGATCGGCCCTCGGTATTGTGGAATTCTGCGTCGCCAGATGCAAACCAAGAATGAGCGACCAAAGAACGATAGGCAGACTCTCGACGATCATGTCGACGAGATTGCTCTCCGTTCCCGCCGCCCATGCCCGAACCGTCCGGAACAGGAATATGCGGACCACGATCCCGCCGATCACTGTCGCCGTCAGCAACGCCAGCGGCACCAGAAGTTGGGAGGGGTGGTTCAGCAATTGTTGTAGTGGGTGCATGAATCTGCCATTGTCCCAACATATTCTGCACGTTGCGCAGGCTGTCGGCGTCAACCTTATAGATGGACCGTCGGTCAATAGCCCGGAGTGTGTTCCTCGGCATCCTGCTGTCCGTTGGAACCACGTTGCTGGGGTCCGGCAGCCAGGAAGATTCTCCGAAAGAGCAAGCCGCGGCTCTGGCGAAGAAAGCGAAGAAAGCCGCCAAATCCGGCGAGCCCGCGAACGCCTACCTGCTTTATTCCGAAGCCGCGGCGATGCAGCCAGGAAACCGGAAACTGAGCGGGAAAATGGAGGCGCTGCAGTTACGCGCCGCGCTCCAGTCAAAGCCGGTACCTGAGGCATCGTTGTCTCAAACAGAGGATTTTGCCCCACCGGACCTCGCCCCGGAAGACGTCTTCGACAGCATTACTGCGCGCGACTTCGCAAGCGCTCGTCAACCGGAGGCGCCACCCGCGCTGAAAGCCAGGGCCGGCAAACAGGACTTCGATCTCATCGGCACGGCACGAACCCTGTTCGATCAGGTGGCGCAACGTTTCGCTCTCGATACCGTTTACGATGGCGACTATCCTCCCACGGGCCGTCAGATTCGCTTCCAAATCTCCGGCGTCGACTACCGGGAAGCCCTGCACGATCTGGAAGCGATGACCGGTTCTTTCGTGGTGCCTCTGTCCTCGCGCTTGTTCATAGTTGCCCAGGACACACCCGCGAAGCGCAACGATCTCGAACAAACCATCGCCATCTCGATCCCGGTTCCGGCGGCAATGACGACGGCGGAATTGACCGAGATCGCACAGGCGGTCAAACAGGCCACGAACATCGACAAGATGGCCTGGAACACAGTGCACAGCGAAGTGGTGATACGCGACCGGATCTCGCGCGCGCTGCCCGCCCAGGCCCTTTTCCAGCAGCTCTTCTCCTGGCGGCCGGAGGTGATGATCGAAGTCGAATTCCTCGAGGTCACCGACAGCGATATCGTCAACTACGGTTTCAATGTAACGAATCAGTTCCCCGCCATCTATCTCGGCCAGATTCTGAACAACGCAGTGTCGTTTCCTTCCGGCGTCAATGCCCTTCTTTCGTTCGGAGGGGGCAAAACTCTCATCGGCCTTGGCGTCGCTCAAGCCCAGGCGATGTTCAACGCGAGTACTTCGAACGCGCGCACTTTGTATCGTGCTGAGGTGCGCTCGGTGAACGGCTTCCCCGCTACATTCCACTCCGGCGAAAAGTATCCGGTGATCACGCAGCAATACGCGGGAGGGGGAACAACGACAGGCACGACGGGAACCGTCTATGCTCCGCCCCCGTCATTTACCTACGAGAATCTGGGCGCGGAAGTGAAGGTCACGCCGCACATCCACGGTGTGGACGGCGTAACGCTGGCGATCGAAACCAGCTTCGAACTGCTTGCCGGAACAGCTGTGAACGGCATTCCCATCATTGCCCGCCGCCAACTCACAACGCAGGTCCGGCTGCGGGATGGCGAATGGGCAGTTGTGGCGGGCATGCTCAGCCCCACCGATTCGAAGTCGCGGAGCGGCATCCCAGGCCTCACGCAAATACCGTTGATCGGCAATCTTTTCACGCAAACGACGAAAGACAAAGAACGGGAAAACCTGTTGATTGCGATCAGGCCCCACCTGCTTTCGCTGCCTCCGGACCAGATCGTCACTCCGAGAGTTCGCGTCGGCACGGAAACGCGGCCGTTCAATCCGCTGTAGGTCGGCCGCTTACAGTTTCGGCGCGTAGTAGCCCTTGCGGGCCCGCACCACGAGATCCTTCCGCCCCTTTGTCTTGACCGTCACCGGATGGTACAAGCCATCCGTCTTGAGCGGCTCGGGGCGGTAAAAGATGTTGTACTGGTGGCGCAGTTCGTTCGCGATGTTCTCGAACGACTGATCGAGATCTTCGATCTTGAAGGGAAAAAATGCCTGTCCCCCGGTCTCCTCGGTCAGGTAGCGGAGAACCTTGTCGCCGTCGGTGTCCTCGCGCGTGATATTTGTCGAGATCGCGTAGATTACAACGTCGGCCTTTTGCGCCATCTCAAGCGCCTGGTCGCGCGACATCCGGCTTTCGGTGTCCATCCCGTCGCTGATCACGATCATGGCGCGGCGGAATTTATCCCGCGGCTGGTCCATCATCAGCTTCTCTTTGGCCGCGAAATAGATGGCGTCGTAGAACGCCGTTCCGCCGCCGGGCCGCATGCTCTTCACGCCCTCCTCGAGTTTCTTCATGTCATCGGTCAGGTCGCTCACCAACTCCGCGGCGCTGTCGAAGCTCACCAGCATGATTTTGTCTTCACGCGGGCGCAAAACGCTCTGGATAAACCGAACGGCGGCCTGCTGCTCGAAGCGGAATTGCTCGCGAATGCTGTTGCTGGTGTCCACCAGGACGGCGAGACGAAGCGGCAAATCGGACTCCGCCGTGAACTGCTGAATCGTCTGCGGCTTCTTGTTCTCGACGACGTCGAAATCGGCTTTCGCGAGATCGGTGATAAACCGGCCTTTCTTGTCGGTGACCGTGAAGAGGATATTGACGCGAGTCACATCCAGAATGATGCGCGTCGGATCGTCGGACTCACCCGCGTTCTGGGCGGCAGCCGCGGCTTTCTGTTGCGGGGGCGCTGCCTTCTGGGCTACAAGGACGGGCACCAGGCACAGGAGCGCGCACAGGGCGCCGGCGGGGAGCGATCTCATATGGCTCCATTCTATCCTTCGAGGGATGCCTTCCATTCCACGAGGTCCGGCGGCAGCGGCGATTCCACAACCACCTGCTCGCACGTCGCAGGGCTTCGGAATCCCAGCCGGTGCGCGTGAAGGAAGTATCGATTCCACAGCGAGGCCTTTCCGCCATACAGCCGGTCACCGGCGACAGGATGCCCGAGCGCGGCCATGTGCGCACGGATTTGATGGGTGCGTCCGGTACCGATTCGGATCTCGAGAAACGTGAAGCCGGCATAGTTCTCAATCGCCTTCCAGTCCGTGAGAGCGCTGCGCCCGGTGCTGAGTCGCGCCGTCATCCGCGCACGATTCCGCGGATCGCGCACGATCGGTTTCTGGATGCGGCCGGAGCCGGTAAGCGTTCCCTCCACCAGCGCGAGGTAGACTTTCTCGACCGTGCGAGATTGGAATTGCGCGGCGAGATCGCGATGAGCCGCGTCGGTCTTGGCTACCAGGAGCACGCCAGTGGTGAATCGATCGAGACGATGCACGATGCCAGGCCGCAGATCGCCGCCAACCGTCGAGAGCAGGCTGAAGCGATGCAGTAACGCGTTGACAACGGTCCCCGCGTGCACACCTGCGCCCGCGTGAACTACCATCCCAGCGGGTTTATCGATCACCACGACGCCGGCATCCTCGTAGAGAACCGAGAGGGGGATGTCTTCGGCTGTGGCCTTCAAAGGAGCGAGGTGCGCGGGCTCGACAGCGATCTGTTCCGAGCCGTGAAGAACAGTGGAGGGCTTGCCCGGGGCTCCGTTCACCTGCACGCGCGCCTGGCGAATCCAGGTCTGCAATCGCGAACGGCTGTATTCCGGCAGCCTCTGGTGCAGAAAGGCGTCGAGCCGCTTGCCTCGATCTGCTGGTTCAGCCTTCAGCAGCATACTTCGCCAGATCCCGTTCGCGCTAAAGGTACAGTGGTAAAAGTCATCCGGAATGCTGAAAGAAATCACTGTCTCGGGCGCGCGCCAACATAATCTGAAGAATATCAGCGTCCGAATTCCGCGCAATACGCTGACGGTAATTACGGGGTTGAGCGGCTCCGGCAAGTCCTCGCTCGCCTTCGACACTATATACGCGGAAGGCCAGCGGCGCTACGTAGAAACCCTGTCGACCTTCGCACGCCAGTTCCTCGATCAGATGGAACGGCCGGATGTGGATTCGATCGACGGCCTTAGCCCCTCCATTTCCATCGATCAGAAAACGACCGGCAGAAGTCCCAGAAGCACAGTTGGCACGATCACCGAAATTTACGACTATCTCAGGCTGCTCTATTCGTCGATCGGCATCCCGCATTGTCCGGTGTGCGGCAGTGAAATCTCGCGCCAGACCACCGAGCAGATCCTGAAACACGTGCTGTCTCTCCGCCCCGAGGACCGGATACTCGTGATGGCCCCGATTGTCCGCGGGCGCAAAGGGGAATTCAAGAAGGAACTCGAGAAGCTGGCGCGGCAGGGCCTGCTCAAGGCTCGCATCGACGGAGTCATTCGCTCGCTGGAAGACGACATTGCGCTCGACAAGCGCCGCAACCATACGATCGAAGTCATCATCGACCGTCTTCTCGTCAAGCCCGGCATCGACAAGCGGCTGGAGGCGTCGATCGAGACCGCTACGAGGTTGGCGAACGGTCTGGTGCTGATCTCCGTGGTAGATGGTGAAGAGCGTCTTTATTCGCAGAAACTCGCGTGCGTGGAATGCGGGGCGAGTGTGCCGGAACTCGAGCCGCGGTCGTTTTCCTTCAACAGCCCGTATGGCGCGTGTGAAGAGTGCGCCGGGATCGGCAGCACTTGGGCGTTCGATCCCGACAAGATCATCGTCGATCCGTCGAAGCCGTTGCTCGAAGGCGCCCTGGGCCCGGGAGCCGGATCGAGCCGCGTTACGAATAAAGTGCAGGATCTCGCGAAATCGCTGCGGGCCAGGCTGAGCAACCCCTGGGAGAAATTGCCTCTGGCCATGCGAGAGGCTTTTCTTGCCTGCATCGTCGGGACGCTCGACGACATTTACCGCGATGCGCCCGAGGGTTACGGGGAGTGGCTGGCTGAGTACACGTCGCCCGTTCCCTGCCCGGCTTGTGGCGGCAAACGCCTGCGTCCCGGCAGTCTCGCGGTGCGGGTGAAGAATATCTCGATCGCCGAGTTTACGGCCATGCCAATCTCACGCGCCTTGATCACGGCGCGCTCCTGGACGTTGACGGATCGTGAGAATCAGATTGCAGGGCGGGTTGTCGATGAGATCCGGCGGCGTCTGGAATTCCTCGGATCAGTCGGACTACACTACTTGAGCCTCGATCGTGCCGCGTCGACTTTGTCGGGCGGCGAAGCACAGCGGATCCGGCTCGCCACGCAGATTGGCTCGAAGCTGCGCGGAGTCCTGTATGTGCTCGATGAGCCTTCGATCGGACTGCACCCGCGCGATAACGATCGCCTCCTCGATACGCTGACGGCACTGCGCGACATGGGCAATACCGTGCTCGTGGTGGAGCACGATGCGGAGACGATCGAACGCGCCGATTACGTGATCGATCTCGGACCAGGGGCGGGCCGGCTCGGCGGCGAGCTGGTGGCCAGTGGGACTCCGGCTGAAATACGCGCGAGCGAAAAGTCGCTGACCGGCCGGTATCTTAAGGGCACGTTGTCGATACCCATGCCGATACTGCGGCGTGTGGGCAGCGGCGAATCGATCCACATTCGCGATGCACAGGAACACAACCTGAAGGGGATCGACGTGGAGTTTCCGCTGGGGCGGCTGATCGTGGTGACGGGCGTTTCCGGCAGCGGAAAGTCGACGCTCGTGAACGACATTCTGTATCGCGCGCTGGCGCACGAGATTTACGGGTCCCATGAAACGCCGGGCACGCACGGAGCGATCTCGGGGATGGCGAGCGTCGATAAGGTGATCAAGATCGATCAGTCGCCGATTGGCCGCACGCCGCGGTCGAATCCGGCGACCTACACCGGCCTGTTTGCGCCGATTCGGGATTTCTATGCCATGTTACCGGAGTCGCGGGAGCGGGGCTACAAGCCGGGACGGTTCAGTTTCAATGTCAAAGGAGGCCGCTGCGAAGCGTGCCAGGGCGATGGACTGAAGCGCATCGAAATGAACTTCCTGCCGGATGTCTACGTGACTTGCGATGTGTGCCGGGGCAAGCGCTACAACTACGAAACCCTGCAGGTGAAGTACAAGGGCCATTCGATCGCCGATCTTCTCGCGCTCACGGTCGAAGAGGCGCTGCCGGTACTGGAGACGAATCCGCAAATTCGGCCGAAGCTGCAGACGCTGCTCGATGTCGGGCTTGGGTATGTGCACTTGGGGCAATCCTCAACGACTTTGTCGGGCGGCGAAGCGCAGCGCATCAAGTTGGCGAAGGAACTGAGCAAGCGGCAGACGGGCCGGACGTTTTATGTGCTCGACGAACCGACGACAGGGCTGCACTTCGAAGACGTTCGCAAGCTGTTGGAGGTGCTGCAGCGGCTGGTGGATTTGGGGAACACCGTACTTGTGATCGAGCATAATCTGGACGTGGTCAAGTGCGCGGACTGGATTATCGATCTCGGACCGGATGGCGGCGAAGACGGCGGGAGGTTGGTGGCCGAGGGTACGCCCGAGCAGGTTATGCGGGTGCGGAAGAGCTACACGGGCGAAGCGCTGCGCAAGGTGCTGCAAAGAGGCAGGGCGGCTTGAAAACCTGAAAACCGGTGTCGAGAAGAGTCTCGACACGGCACGCAAGAGTGCGTGCGCCACGGCAGTGGTCAATATTATTGACCAGTCAAAAATATTGGCTGCTATAATTGCGGCATGGAACCGCTCAATGCTTCGAAATTCAAAGAGCAGTGCCTTTCACTGCTTGACCATCTCGATCCTGAGGGCATCGTCATTACAAAACACGGGAAGCCCGTGGCCCGGCTGATTCCCATAGAGTCCGGTTGCGCGGACATCATCGGCAGCATGAAGGGTAAAGTAAAAGTGACTGGCGATATTTTCTCGACAGGAATCAAGTGGGATGCTGAATCTTGATACCCACATTCTGCTGTTTGCCCTCGACGGTTCGCTGACGCCGGCCGAACGCAGGTTGCTGGCATCAAATCCATGGGGGATCTCAGCGATCGTTCTTTGGGAGATGGCCAAGCTTGCGCAACTGGGACGAATTGCAGTCGACCTGGAGTCCCCCGAATTCAGCCGGATCTTCGCGCGAGTGCATGTCTGGCCGCTGGATCTGGCGGTTTGCAGACAATCCACCGAGCTGGATTTTGTGAGCGATCCGGCTGATGAGCTGATTGCGGCAACGAGCGTCGTTCACCGCATTCCATTGATGACGCGGGACCGGAGAATTCGGCGATCGAAACTGGTGCCATTGGCACGTGGATGATCTTGTAATAATCAAGGGTGGGCGATGAACAGCAAAGAACGCGGCTGGTAGCCGCATGTCCGACTACTACGGCGTCGATCCCATCGATCTTTCCGGGTTGAAAACCATTTCGCTGGCCGAGCGCGGCGGCAAAGTGACGCAGGGCGATTTCGCTGGTGTTTATCGGCCCGGCTCCGGTGTGACTGGCTTGATAAACAGCCTGCCGCACATCCTGGCGGGAGACACGCTGCGGGCCGTTGTCGAAGCGATTGCGGCGGCGCGCGCTAAACGGAAGCCGGTGATCTGGGGTATGGGCGGCCATGTGATCAAGTGCGGACTCGCGCCGGTCCTGATTGATCTCATGCGGCGCGGCTTCGCAACGGCCTTCGCGATGAACGGCTCGGCGGCGATTCACGATTTTGAGATTGCGCTGGCGGGCCAGACAAGCGAGGACGTGGAAGCGGTGTTGCCGGATGGGCGCTTTGGAACAGCTGAAGAGACCGGCCGGGAGTGGAACTCAGCGCTCAAGCCGGACGCAGGGGCGGGTGAAGCACTAGGGGGCGCACTCGACACGCTCACGCCGGAAGCGCATGCGCAGGCCAGTCTTCTGCTGCAGGCCTGGCGCGCGAAGGTTCCGGTGACCGTTCACATCGCCATTGGCACCGATACGCCGCACACGCATCCCGCTGCCAATCCGGAAGCCCTCGGCAGCGCGACGCATTACGATTTCCGCCTCTTCTGCAGTCTCGTCGCTGCGCTCGACGATGGCGGAGTCTACATCAATGCCGGTTCGGCGGTGGTGATGCCGGAGGTCTTTTTGAAGGCGGTATCATGCGTGCGGAATTTGGGTCACGAGCTGCGCGATTTCACGACCATCAACCTCGATTTCATGCAGCACTATCGGCCGCGCGTCAATGTGGTGGAGCGGCCTCATGCGCAATCGGGCGGGCACGGATATTCGTTGACCGGTCACCATGAGATTATGATTCCGCTGCTGGCTGCGGCATTGATCGAGCAGACCTCGTGAGTCCACCGATCATTCTCGTTGAGCCGGAACGCCCTTTCTGGGGCTTCGCGGAACTGTTGCTCATCGCCGCTTTGTTCATTCCAGCGGTGTTGGTGGGAAGTTTTGCGGTACAGGCGGCGAGCAGCTACGTGCATATCGACCCCAAGCTCGGGTTCCCTTTACTGATAGGCGAATTTATTGGCTACGGGATCGTCTTCATCGCACTGCGAATGCTCTTCGCGCGCTACGGCCAGCCGCTGTTTGAATCACTGGCCTGGATTCCGCAGCCCTTCCGCCCTCTGCATCTCGCGGTGCTGGGCCTCATACTTGCTGTCGTGGTCGTCGTGCTCGGAAACGTACTGGGCTTTCCCAACGACGTGGATACGCCATTTGACAAGCTGCTGAACGACCCGCTGAGCCGGATCGCTATCGCGCTTTTCGGTATCACGATCGGGCCGATTGTCGAGGAGTTGCTGTTTCGCGGGTTCCTGCAACCTGTGCTGGTGAGCTCGTTCGGCGTGCTGCCGGGGATTCTGGCAACCTCGGTGATCTTCGGCGGCATGCACCTGATGCAGAACGCGTATCTTTGGCAGAGCGGCGTGCTGATCGCGCTGGTCGGTTTCGTGCTCGGCGTGGTGCGGCATGTTTCCGGTTCGACGCGAGCTTCGGCGATTACGCATGTGGCTTACAATGCGCTGCCGTTTTTTGTGTTGATTGTGTCGGGAGCACAGGCGATCCACAAGTGAGGTTGGGCAGTAACTATTCATGATTGAGACTATTCAGTGGACCCGGGAAGGCGTAGTCATGATCGACCAGACGCGGCTTCCCTCCGAAGAGCTTTACGTTACTTGCCGGAGCTACACGGAGGTTGCGGATGCGATCCGCACGATGATCATTCGCGGCGCTCCCGCCATCGGGGTCGCGGCCGCGATGGGTGTTGCGATCGGCGTCGCACAAGCGGATCCGAAAGACCTGGACGCGCAGTTCGCGCGCATCTGCGAAGAACTCGGCTCGACGCGGCCTACCGCCGTAAACCTGTTCTGGGGCATCGACCGGATGAAGCGTCTTTACGGTTCTGTCCGGCACTTGCCGTTGGAGCAAATTCGGGACCGCCTGATCACCGAAGCCACGTTGATCCGGGAGGAAGATATCGAGATCAATAAGGCAATCGGGCGGCACGGCGCGCCGCTGGTTCCCGATGGCCGGACCGTGCTGACTCATTGCAACGCGGGAGCGCTGGCGACAGCCGGATACGGGACCGCTCTCGGAGTGGTTCGAGCCGCTGTGGAAGCGGGGAAAAATATCGACGTCTACGCTGATGAGACACGGCCCTTTCTGCAGGGCGCGCGACTGACGGTCTGGGAACTCCAGCATGACGGCATTCGAGCGACCCTGATTACGGACAATATGGCAGGGCACTTTCTGCACGCGGGGCGAATCGGCTGCGTGATCGTGGGCGCCGACCGGATCGCGGCCAACGGAGATGTAGCGAACAAAATCGGGACGTATGGCGTTGCCGTTCTCGCGAAAGAGAACAAAGTTCCCTTTTATGTGGCGGCTCCGGTCTCGACGCTGGATCTGACGCTGCCGGACGGCACGCACATTCCCATCGAAGAGCGCGGCGCGGCCGAGGTGACGCATATGCAGGGTGTTCGGGTCGCTCCCGAAGGAACTGAAGTGCGCAACCCCGCGTTTGATGTCACGCCGAATCGCTACGTGACCGCTATCATTACGGAACGGGGGGTCGCGCGCGCCCCTTACACAGAATCGCTGCGCGAACTGGCCGGGAGAAAATGAATTGATGAAGCTAACGGCTCTGATCCTCGTTACCACACTTACCCTGTTCGCCGCGGGAGACTTTTCCAATCGCCGGGCGCCCGGCTTTTCGCTGCCGGATAATCACTTCGAACAGCACGACCCGCAGGATTACCGCGGCAAGGTGCTGATCATCGAGTTCATGCAGACCGGGTGCCCGGTGTGCATCCGGCTGGCCGATACTCTGCTCCAGACAAAAGCAAAGTACGGCGACAAGATCGGGATCATGTCGGTCACCACGTTGCCGGACAACTTCCAGACGGTCGAACGGTTTGTCGCGGAACACAAGATCCCGTGGCCGATCCTGTTTGACTCCGGTCAGGTGATGATGTCGTATCTGAAGGCCACGCCGGCAAACCCCAAAGTGAACTTCCCGCACCTTTTCATAATCGACGGCAATGGAACGATCCGTTACGATTTTGAAGGCGGCGGAGGCGCTGCGGAAATTTCGTCCGAGATCGACAAATTGCTGAAGTAAGAAGCGGGCCGGCCTTCGGCAGTCCGCCGGACTTAGCGCGGACTAAAAGAGCATGCAGGGTGGAATTCCCGTGTTACACTCTTCCAAAGGATCGAGTCGCCCTCTTGCGATTCCACCCCACAACTGCCAGTGCATTCTCGATCATCCCGTCTCGGCAACGCGGTTTTTCTCGCGCTGGCCACCATCGTCCTCACCTGGCAGCTCTTCATTCCTCCCGCCCTCAGCGTTGCCAACGATAACGACTTTCAGAAACTCGCCGGGCGCTATTGTCTCGGCAACGATCCGCGCACCGGCCCGGTGCTGTTCGACTACACCAGCCTGCGCTGGTATTTTTCGCCGAGCGCCTGCATCCGTTGGCCTCAGCGTACGGCAGCGGAAATCCCGTTCCTGGTGGCGATGGGGTTGAACCGCCTCTTTTCGTCACGGTCCTGGTTCGATCTGCGCTGGATGGGGGTGGTCTACGGTGCCCTTTTCCTTGCCGGATTCATTTGGATGCAGCACGCCCTTTCCTTTGTGCCGCAGGCGACCTCATTTGCCGTTCAGGCGGCGTATCTGCTCGTTATCTGTAATGCCGTTTACGTCCCCTGGTTCAATACTTTCTACTTCGATGCCCTTACGTTTGCATGCCTCACCGGCGCGATCGCCAGCCTGTGTCTTCTGGTGCTCCGCCCATACGTATCGGCGATCGGTATACTCTTCACCGGGCTTTGGCTTGCTCTGGTAGCCGGATCTAAGAGCCAACACGCGGCAATCGCGCTGGTGTGCCTCCCTCTACTTTGGCTGCCGTCTCCCAAGCGAGGCCTTGGTCCGATGTGGCCGCGAGTAGCAAGTACGTTCCTGGTCGTTGCCGCTGCAATCCTGTCGCTTGGTACTATCCCGGGGTCCTACCGTGGAATGGCGCCATTCAACGTGCTCTTTTACCGCATCCTGCCGAGCCAGCCCGATCCGGCTCGATATCTCGCCGAGACGCGTATTCCACCGTTCTGGTCCCGCTACATTGGCCAGCACACTTTTATGCCCGGCAGCGCGCTGGAAACGGAGGCCGCCCAGGAGAAATTCGCAACGTGGTTCGATCCCATGGATCTGATCGGATTCTACGCGCGCCACCCATCGCTCGCGTGGTATATCGCCGAGATCAATCTCACCGAGGCATCATTCGACCGCGTGCGCATGAAGACCGGCGCCATCGAACACCGCTTGGGGAATTACGAGAAATCAGTGGGGAAACCACCCCAAAGCCTCAGCCATTTCCTTGGCGTCTGGCCCGCGGCCAAGCACGCGGTCATCTCCGGCAGGCCTCTCGTGTATCTCGCCTGGATTATCGCCGTCATTGGCGCCGCGTGGGCACTGGCCCCTCCCGTCCCGCGTATTCGGATACTGCTCCTTACGTTTACCGCCTGTCTTGCCATCGCCTGGACCATCCCTATGCTGGATGGTCTCGATGCGGGTCGCCACCTCGCCATCTTCAATTTCCTGCTCGACCTGCTGGTGTGCGGAGAGGTGGGGATGCTCGTGCAACGCTATGTACAATCGAACAGCCGAGGTTGACCCGATTCGAATGACCTTTCGATTTTGGCCCGCAATGGTCTTTCTGGCCATCTCGTTTTTCGCTGCCGAACTTCTTTTTCTGCCCCTTGCGGGAATACAGGCCGACGAAGTGTTGTTCGTGACGCCCTTTTTCAAAGGCGTAATGCCTCTTTACTCATGGCATGCGGGATCGATCCGAATCCCGGTAATGATCATGGACTACATTGGCGGCCTGAAGTCCTGGCTTTACTGGCCGCTGCTTCGTGTGTGGGCGCCCGGCGTTTGGTTCATTCGTCTGCCTGCCTGTATGTGCAGCGTTGCAACCCTGATGGTTTTTGGCGACACCGTGCGGCGAATTGCGGGCACAGCCACGGCTCTGTTTACCGTCCTTTGTCTCGCGACAGACGCATCCTTCCTGCTCACAAACGTGTATGACTGGGGTCCGGTTGCCCTATTGCTGCTCGGCATCGTTTTCTGCCTGAATCTTCTGCGCAGATATGCGGAAAGCGGAGGAATCCGATATCTCGGCGCGGCGTTCCTGGTGGCGGGCGTCTCGACCTGGTATAAAGCGTTGTTCCTGTTTCCGTTTGCCGCGGTTCTTGGCGCAATGGCGGTTGTCTACTTCAAAGAATTCCGAGCGCATCTGTCACGGCGGAATGTGTCATGCGCCGTGATTTGTTTCGCGGCAGGCATCTCCCCCCTGATTGCCTTCAACATCGCGCGGCCCGGCGCAACAGTCGCGGCAGCAAACTATATCGGCGCCGCATCCGCCCGCGAGAAAGCTCTCATGATGCGGCGCACACTCGACGGACGCGCTCTCGAACACTACATGTTCCGGAGCTTCCCTCACGAAAAAATCGCACTTACCGGCGCCCCGATGCCGGAACTGATCGAGACCTGGTATCGGGCGTCGAGGCTGGGTCCGGGCAGCGCGCTGCCGGTGCTCCTGTTGTTTTCGCTCTTCGCTCTTCCCTTTCTGCGGGGTCTCGACTTGTTTCGGCATTTGCTCTTCGCATGGATCGCATCCGCGGGTGCGTTCTGTCTGATGCTGTTGTTTCGCGACGCCGGCGCCGGACCCCATCACACGGTACTTGTTTATCCGGGACCGCAATTCATCGTCGCCGCCACGTTGGCTGCCATCGGCCAACGGACGCCCCGGAGTTTGCGGCCGGTTCTCGTTGCGGTTGGAGTCGGACTGGTTGTGTCGAATCTCTATCTGCTCGAGAGGTACTATGCGGAGGCGCGACAGAATGGCTTCAGCGTATTCTGGACCGATGGGGCGCGTGAACTTTCTCGTGTTATTCAGGCGCAAAGTTTGCCAGTGGCATTTCTCGATTGGGGCATACGCGATGTGGTCCGCGTGGAAACCGGCGACATGATCGTTTTGGCGGCCACCGAAGAGCCGCGCGAAGGAGTTCTCTATGTCGCGCATTGCAGCGGCTATGTGATCGACGAGGCGCAGATGGCCGGTTTCGAGCGGAAGGTTGTGGCATCTGGTTTGCACCGCAGCGAAGTCCGGCAAGTCTCCGACCTGCAAAACGAACCAGTCTTCTGCCTCTCCCTCCTGGGCGGCTGAAATTGCAGGGTGGCCATACGTGGCTACAGCCGCTTTTTCAGGCGGCTTTCCCCTTCAATCATCCGCAGCTAGTTTCCGCGCGCCTTCTTTATAATCCCGGCGGGATCCGTCGTCTTCACCAGTTCCAGCAGTCCAGCCTCCCGGGGACCGATATTCTCGCTGTTGAGCAGACCTTTCCCTTCGCAGGCGTTCTGGACCATTTCCTCGTCAACTCTCTCGTTGGAGTGATAAATGTCTGTATAAAGCGAGAGGTTGGTAATGATGTCGGCGCGATCCTGAAAATCGACAATGTCGAAATCGCCGAAACGCTCGGATTGCTCAACCAGCCATTTCCTGAATGCAAAATACGTCTCGATCTGGCCTCGTTGCGCATAGTCGTGCCAGACGAGAATCGAATACGGCGGGAAGACGAAATGAATTCTCGCGTTCCGGTACCTTGCGAAGATCGGGAACATGTTGTCCGCGAACGCCTTCTCCATTGCGGCAAGTTTGAGATTGGTCATCCCGAGCTTCTTGTTGATATCGGACGGATCGATATCGCGCACCGCGTAACTGGCATCAAACCGCGCGCTGGCCGGAAACTTCCATGGCCAGTCGGCATTCTCATTCTCGTCCGCGGTTGCCTTTCCCCAAACGGCGTGGTAGCTGGCGACGATCGAATCCCACGACAAATAGTACGGGAACTTGTCCAGAACGGAATCGTCGTAGAGGTAAGCCGGGAATGCGAAGTTCTCGCCGATCACCTGGTTCAGGCTTCCTCCGGACAGCGAGTTATAGTCGAGCGTGGCAATCACGGATTTCGTCCCCTTGTGTTTCAACGCCAGCTCCATCTCCAGTGCTTCCTCGTGAATCGAAGCGCCCGCAAGGCAGAGATTAACCGCCTTCCGCCCGCAGAGCCGCTGCACAGCGCTGTTCGGGATATTCTGCAGCATCGACGTGCCCAGCACTGCGATCTCGTAATCGCTGGTTCGTGCCATGCCCGGCACCAGAAAGCGCTGGATGCGAAAGTCGAATCTCGGCCGTCCGCCCAGGACCTTGTGGTACATCTGATACGGATCGACGATAAGGACAAACGCGATCACGACGCCCATCAGGATTGCGCTCGTGGCGAAAAAACAATAGATCCACAGCCGCCACTTCCGGCGCGGTTTGTTCGAGGCAGGTGTCATCTCAGAAAAAGGCGTAAAGGAAGTACGACACAGAGGCGAACCGGAGCACGATCGTCGTCAGTAACAGCGCTCCCAGCGCCGCCGTCCACAGGCGCGGCTTCATCCTTTGAGCGATCGTGAAGCTGTATGCCGGAATGGCGGCCAGCAGGATGGCGGCGAGCAGTGCAAGTTGGGCGGGGTCTGCGTTCGCCAACGCTGAAGGGATTGGGAACTTGGGCAATCCGGAAAACATGGCCCGCCACACTTTGACCATCGTTGGAAGATCCGGTGCACGGAAAACCACCCAAGTCAGATCTACAAAGGCGAATGTCAGCGCCCACCCCGCGAAACTTGGCAGTCGGATGCGCAGTCGCCGCCACAAGACCTGAATTGCGAGAGCCACGCCATGAAGCGTTCCCCACAGGAGGAACGTCCATCCCACTCCGTGCCAAAGTCCCACGAGCACGAAGGTGATTATGATGGCGGGGAATTGCCGGTAGAATTTCACTCTGCTTCCGCCCAGAGGGAAGAAGACGTAGTTTCTGAAGAACCGGCCTAACGTGATGTGCCAGCGCTGCCAGAATTCCTGAATCGAAGTGGATCGATAAGGCGCGCGGAAGTTCTCCGGGATGCGGAGGTTGAACAGGAACGAAACGCCCAGCGCGATGTCGCAGTATCCGCTGAAATCGTTATAGAGCTGAAATGTGTATGCGGTGGAGCCCAGCCATGCCGTGGCCGAATCCAGCATGCCGGGGGAATCGAAGGCTTTCGCCGCGAGTGGCGCGAGAGAGTCCGCGATCAGGGTTTTCTTGGCAAGCCCGATGACGATGAGCGAGAGTCCGCGCGCAAAGTAGCGGGGGATGATGCGGCGGCGGAGAGCGCTGTCAAACTGCGGAACCATTTCCCGGTGACGCAGAATCGGTCCGGAAAGCAGATGGGGGAAGAATGCGACGAAGAGAGCGTAGTCCCGGATCGCGGATGGACTGTCGTCGCCCCTGTAGACGTCGACGAGATAGGCGATCTGGGAAAAGGTGAAAAAGGAAATGCCGAGCGGGAACGCCAAATCGGAGATTGATGCGGGCAAATGAAAAGTCTGAAGCGCGGGCGCAAGCATCCGGCTGTATTTGAACAGGCCGAGGACAAGCAGGTTCACCGAGATTCCGAGAATGAGAAATCCAGGTTTGCCCTTCCGGCGCAGGATGACGAACGAGATCAGGTAATTCCACAGAATGCTGACGATCAGGAGCGCGAGGTAGTCGAACCGGTACCGGGAATAAAAGAAGAGAGAAGCGGCAACCATCCACCAGGTGCCGATTCGTGGAGAACGCCGCAGGAGGAAATAGACGATGCAGACAGCCGGCAGAAATCCGAAGAGGAATTCGTAGCTGTTAAAAAACATCGGGCGCGCTCAAGACGTTTATTCCAAGCCGCGCAGGCCGATTGGCAATCGGCCGCAGGTTAAACACCCTGCCCACATTAGTTGATTCGGGGCGGCAACTTCAATTGCGACGAGCTCGAAGGCTTGAAGGGGGGCCGCGGTTTGCGGCGCGCCGCCTTTGCCTCGGCGACCAACGTTCGCGCGGACATAAACGTGGAGAGATGTTCCTTGGTGATAGCGTATGAGGCCGACGCGACCTCGTTCTCGTCAGATCCGGCCAGAGTATCGGTCAGAATCTGGAGACAAATTGCCGGACCCTCCTGGACGGGTATGTGATGCTGCATGAACAACGACATATCCGCCTTCAGGGTAAACTGAACAATCTTCGGCAGATTGCTCAGGCGCGCTTGCGTCAGTATCCGCTGAAAATGGAAGCAGCGGAGGCTGGCCTCCTGAGTAAAACCCATGTAAACCAACTGCATCCGTTGCCGCACCTTCGGGCGGCGATACTGCACAAATTGTTTGATTATGAACGATTAAGCAGGTGTAACTTGTTCTGCCTGAAGACCTTTGGGTCCGCGGTTTACGACAAACGTAACCTTGCTGCCCTCTTCCAGCGAGCGATAGCCGCTCGCCTCAATGGCGGAAAAATGCACGAATACATCTTCGCCGTTCTCGCGGGATATGAAGCCGTATCCCTTACCGGCGTTAAACCACTTTACTGTTCCTGTCTCTTTCATAGTTCTCTCTTTCCAGCAATGAAGTTCCCGAGACTCGAATGAGACGGTGCAGCGAGAGGCAAACGCTTATCGTGTGAGGTTCCAAACGATGTACTGGGTTTCAAAAGCTATACGATCATACCACGGAACCGCCTTTATTTACAACGCTGATTGGCGTGAATCGCGACCGCGGCGCAATGCAGCCGGAAGTAGCCTCGTGAGGCATCGGAGGAGGCGTCGCCGTTGGATCCGGCTTTCGTCGAGACCGTCAGTTCGACCGCATCCTGAATGTAGTCGCACATGCGGGATTCCTCGATGTTGCCGTCGGCTACGGCGAGTGAAATCCGGTAAACGCCGGGCGCCAGTTCGGGAACCGACCAGTGAAATTCGACGTTGTTGGCATCGCCCGCCGACATAGTGGGCATGGGGTAGTCTTCACGGGCCGTGTTGGAGCCGAAAATGTTCTCGCCACGGATGTTTCGAACGAGGAAACCGGCAATCGGTGAAGGTATCTCCGCGTTGACCTGGAAGCCGACCTTGAGAACCAGACTATCGAGCGGCATCACGGTGCGAACCGATTGTCCCCGGGGATCGACGAGGTCCGCGCCAAGTATGGTTGCCCGGCCGTCGCCGAATCGATGACCATTTACGGCGCTTTCGAAACTGGGGAAAAGGCTGGGCGCGGCCAACGACGGTGTGGCTGCGGCAACTCCGGCGTTGTTGGACATGGCCGGTGCCTGGTTTTGCATTTCTCTATGCGGCATTTCTCTATGCAAAGCGGAGCTCAGGTATTTCGCAACCACATCGTCCGCCTCGCCCAATTCCGCCACCACGCCGTTCTGCAGCCAGAGGCACCGTTCACAAAGCGCCTTCACATCGCTGGTGTCATGGGAAACGAAAAGGATGGTCGTGCCGTGCGCGCGAAGCTCGTGGATTTTGCGCATGCAGCGCTGGCGGAAAGCGATATCGCCCACGGCAAGCGCTTCGTCGACGATCAGGATTTCCGGGTCGACGTGGGCGGCAACGGCAAATGCGAGGCGCAGCACCATGCCGGTCGAATAGATCCTGATCGGCTGGCCGATGAAGTCCCCAATGCCCGCAAAGCGTTCGATGGCGGCAAAGCGGGCGTCGATTTCGCCGCGCGACAAGCCGAGCAGCGAAGCGTTCAGGTAGACGTTGTCGCGGCCCGTGAATTCGGGCGAGAAACCGGATCCCAGCTCCAGCAGGGCCGACAGACGTCCCTTGACCTGCACCGATCCCGACGTGGGCTGCAGGATTCCGGCGATGATCCGAAGCAGAGTGCTCTTGCCGGAGCCGTTGGCGCCGATGATGCCGAAGGCTTCGCCCCGCACCACCGAAAAGCTCACATCGCGCAAAGCCCACAACCCGTTTGTTGGATTGCGGTGGTCGCCGGATGCGAACAAGTGGCGCAACCGGCCCAGCTGCGAGCTGTCAAGAGGATAGTTTTTCGAAACATCAGCGACTTCGACTACGGTCATTTCCATGCGGCGCACACGACCCGTTTGCCACGCGCATGCTGCTCGTATGCGCCGGGCGGAGGCGGCAGGATCTCCGCGCGGCTGAAACCGGCCTGCTTCAGCATGAACAACAGCGCTTTGGGGGATGGACAGGTCGCCATCGGGCTGACGCCCGTCTCGCGATTCCCGGCGTCGAATTCGCCGGTCTCGTCGATCAACGCGAGAATGCCCCGATACGGCCGCGTCCATTCGCGCGATCCCCACTCGGCGTGGCCTTCCACTTCATCCACCACCTGCGTCTCGATGATGCAGAGTTCGCCGGTCACGGCAGCCACCTGGCGAAGGCAGCGCATGGGATCTTCCACGTGATAGAGCAATCCGAGGAAGAGCGTGAGATCGAACGTTCGCGGCAGGCCTGTTTCGAGAAGATCGTCCGCAAGGGTTTCCACGCGGGCCTGGCGGTAAAGAATATTTCCCGCGCCCATGGCCTCGGCGACAAACCGCGCACGGCTAAGATTTTCCGCGCGGGCATCGATCGCGACCACGTTACGCACGCGACGCGCCATGGCCAGAGAGTAGAAACCCTCGTGGCACCCTATGTCGAGGCATTCGATATCGCGCAGACGGCTGCCGAAATGGACGTCGACGGCGGCGGTCAGCATCCGCAGCCGTGTATCGAAGATGTCGACAACGGCGGCCGGAATCGCCGGCGTGGTCTCGATGCCGTCGCCGAACTCAAAACGGTAGAACCAGGGACCGAGTTCGGCGATACCCTGGCGAATCTCAGCCGTCGTCACGCTTTTCTCCACAGCCAGGCGTCGGGCCAATAGGTGATGTTCTGCTCCAAAGTGCTCTTATTGAATGGCCAGCGCGGCTGGCGCATCTCGAACTCGGGGTGGGCAGCCGCGAATTCGAGCGCCGCTGCAGCGGGATTGTCGTAAGACCATGCCGGGTCGCCTCCGGGAACGCCGGTGAGGTCGCGCATAATGCCGTCGGCCGCGATAATGCACGAGCCTGGCGTCACCAGCGGAGCGTATGCGCACAGCTCGCCGGCCACGTGCTCCTTCGAATGATGGGAGTCGAGGATGACAAGAACGGTCTCGGTTTGTTTGATGCAAATCTGTTGAACGAGACTGTGAACGTTCGCGACGGTGGCCGGCGCAATGGAATCGCCTTCGATCATCTCGATGCGGTGCGAGAGTCTGTGTTTTGCGATGACTTCGCGGGTGTCTGCGGCGATATGTTTGTCGATCCCGATGACCCGGCCTTTGCCTAATCCTTCACAGAGAGTGGCGTGAAACAGAAGAGAACCGCCGCCGTAGATGCCGGATTCCAGAATTACATCCGGCTGTAATTCGTTCACGACTTCCTGGAGGCGAACCAGATCCTCCGGCAGCTGGAGGATCGGGCGGCCGAACCAGCTCATCGTGAAGTAGTAGTTGACGGCCCAGCCTGTCCGCACCCACTCGCGGCTGATCATTTCGAAGGCTTCGCGGGAATAGAGGGGGATGTCGCGGTAGATACCGGAGTTCTCGGTAGTGAGAATCCCGGAGTCCGTGTCGATTGTCAGCTTCATGGGTTGAGCGGTTAAGACCGGCTTCATGCCGAAGCCGTATTATCGCAGGGCCGCCAACTCTACTTCAGTTTACGCGGCCGCAAACTTCCGCCCTCGTTCTTCATACAAAGCGGCATGAGCGATTCGAGCAGCTCAAACGAAGTTGTTCCGATACAGTATTTCGAAGGCGCCGTTGTACAGTCGGCCGGATCGACTACCGGCGAGTAATAATGGCCTGGCGGAAATCCTGTCTGGTTCAGCAGCCGCTGCAGTCTCTCGCGGTACTCTCTCAGTTCATCGCGTTTCGTAACCAGTGCATTTGAAAACCGTGGCGCACGCACTTTGCGTGCCGCGTCGGCACTGTTGCCGACGCCCGGCGCAGTTCTAAAAAGCCGGTGTCGAGAAAGTCTCGACACGGCACGTTGAGAACGTGCGCCACAGCGGAAAAACACACTTCCGGCGTCGGGCTCGCGAACGATCCGACGCCGGACAAAAATCAGTTACTGAGCGGCAGGAGGAGCGGTTAGCGGCTCTTGCGCTCCACGATGGCAGGTGTAGCACGTCACGTGCGCCTTACCGTCGGGGAACTTCGCATTGATGTCCTTAACCATGGCGAACATCATGCGGGCCGTCAGCTTCTCGGGCTTCTCATCACTCGACCGGTCGTCCACGTGGCAGAACGTGCACATCACGCCCAAGCCCTGGGCGGCGCCACGCATGGCTCCCGCAGCCAGTTCTTCAGGCGTGAGGACCTTGAGGTTCTTGGGTGGAGTCTGAGGACCGCGTCCACGTCCACCGCCACGCCCGTCCTGTGCGGACAGAACCATGGCGCTAATTGCTAATAGAAAGAGTAGTTGGCGCATTCGTGAACAGTCTATCCCAAAACCGCGCCGATGGCGACAGATTTTTTGATTACTTTTTGACCTAAATGAAGTTGATCTGGAACCGCGCGAGGATCACGCGTTCCGCCGCGCGGTCGGCACTGACCGCGCCGCCAAGGAAGTTTGTATGCGCGTAGTCCATCGAAATCCTGAGGATGCGGTTCAGGTACCAGTTCACGCCGCCGACCCACTCACGAGCAAAGCTGGGCGATGTGGCCAGACTTGCAAAGCCATAAGTGAACAGCCCCTGGTCGACTCTGAAATCTCCGGTTCGCACAGCGATTTCCCACGCGCCCCAGCCACGCGCCGCATTAGAGCCGAACAGCGCAAACGGGTGCCTGGGGACGGGACTCCCGTAACTTTTCTTTTCACCTGTGAGGATATAGGTCGCCGCGACTTCCCAGGAGCGGAATGCAACGTCTTTACGCACCGTGCCCTTTTGGAATTCCTCTTCGTTCACCGTATCCTCCGCCAGCAGGCCGAACGGCCCCAGGTAGTAGAAGGCCTGAGGCGCGAGGACCGTTCTGTGACCCGCTGAAATGACGCCGGAATTGAAGTTGAAGAAAGTGTTTTGGCCGGCGGTCTTGTAGGCCGGCAACGCGATACCGTCAACATTCCCGCCCTCCGCGGCGAATCCGAATCCAAGTCCGCTCAGCGGACTCTCACCCCCCGCCTCAAAGGGAGTGGCGAAAATCCGGCCCGCGTAGCTGCGGTGGCCACTGGCCGAAGCGTCGCTCAGCCCGTTATCCGGTACGCCGTTGAACACGCCGATCTGATAGGCCAAACGCCGGTTTATTATATCGCCGGCGAGCTGGAAACCGATATCGCGGCTGGGTGCAAGCAGCGTGGGCAATCCGCGCTCGATGAAGCTCGTGTCGTCATCCGACTGTAGACGCTCCAAATCGACCGGCGGCTTGAACTTTCCCGCGCGGATCGAAAAGTGCGGGATGTAGTTGAGCTGCGCGTAGGCCTCATACAGGACCACCGAGCCTTGGCCAAAGTCGGGCCGGATGAAGTAATCGATGTATTTATACACGGTTCCGGAAAAGGTAGGCCGCACGCGGCGCATCAGGATCTGATCCAACAACGATGAACTGCCTTTACCGGCAAAGGTTCGGATGTCGGTTTGCAGATCGGCGCCGATCTTCAACAGGTAGTCGCCGTCGGCCGATCGGATCGTGAAACCGCCGGAACCGGCGGTGACCAGACCAACATTACTGGCTTCGCGAGCCGGAATGGTGCCTGCGGGTAATCCCGCGTTGCTGGGACGCTGCGAGCCGGTTTGTGCGACCGGTGCAGGCTCTGAAACTGTTGTGGGAGGCGCAGCGGGAGGAACGGCCTCTGCTCTGGCCTCGGCAACCCTCAGACGCCGGTCCAACTCCTCGATCTTCCGCTCCAGTTCCTCAATTTTCTGCTGTTCGGGAGTTTGTTGGGCGTGGGCGGGTGTCACGTGGAATCCGGCAATCAGAGCCAGCGCCACCCATAAGGTTCGCAGACCGGCAGAATGCGGAAGGTTCCGGGTTACGCTGTCCTGCGTCGATGTGGTTGATTCGTAAGTCATTGTTTTACCAATAGTTGAACTGAATTATCGGGTTGCCGTTTTGCTAATACTATACCATTCAGATAGGAATAGTATGCAATGTAAAACGGCACCTGTCAACATAGGTTCGGGGAAAAGGGACGGCGGACGTTACGAAGTTGCGGGCTGGTTGCGGTGCGCGAGGAAAAAGCCCGCCGGAACCAGGAACACAGTAAGCGTCACCGAAACGAAGAGACCGCCGATCAGCGCGCGGGCCAGAGGCGCGTACGACTCACTCCCTTCGCCGAGCTTCAGGGCCATCGGCATCAGTCCGATGATGGTGGCGAGCGATGTCATCAGGATGGGGCGCAAACGCACCCGGCAGGATTCGATAATCGCTTCGCCCACTCCTCTGCCGTCAACCCGCAGGCGATGCGCAAACTCGACGATCAGAATGCTGTTCGACATCGCAATCCCGGCCAGCATCACAACCCCCATTAACGACATGACATTCAGGGTCGTCCCGGTCAGTACCAGCACGATCAACACGCCGGAAATGCCCGGCGGCAGAGCTAACAGGATGATGAACGGATCGCTGAACGATCGAAACTGAGCGACCAGGATCAGGTAAAGCAATACGACGGACAAAGTGAGGCCGACGGCAAAGCTCCTAAACGACGCGTCCATCGCTTCGGCGCTTCCCCGCACGGCTACGTTGACATTGCCCGGAATATCCGTGTGCGCAACGACATTGCGAACGTAGTCGGCCGCGACGCCCAGATTCTCGCTGGACGGACGCGCATAGATGTCGAGCTTGCGCCGAATCTGGTAATGATCCACTTCCGTAGGCGCTTTGATGCGTTCGATCCCGGCGATCATATCGAGGCGCGTTGGCTGAGTGACCCCATCCGCGTGAAGCGGGATGGAACGTAAATCCTGGATGGAGCGAATTTGCGTTTCCGGATATTGCACTGTCAGGAAATAGTTGTTCCCGTTGCGCGGATCGATCCACAGATTGGGCGCGATCATCTGGTTGGATGTCAGAGAGGTAATGACATTGGTCAGCACTTCGCGTTCCGTCAAGCCGAGCTTGGCGGCGTGCAGACGGTCGATGTTGACGCGCAGCGAAGGATAGTCGAGATCCTGAGGCATGAACACGTCGGCGATCGTGGACGAAAGCCGCAACTTGCCTGCGATCTCCTGCGCGATATTATTGTCGATATCGAGGTTTGCGCCGATGATCTGAATATCGATCGGCGCCGGCGCACCCATGCTGACCACGGCGTCAACAAGGCTGCCGGTCGAGAAAAATGGCGTGAGCTCGGGCATTTCGCGGGCCATACGTTTCTTGATCTGCGCGATGTACTCGTAGCTGCCGATACGATGATCGGGTTTCAAGCCCACTTGAATAAATCCGGTGTGCATGGCGGCGTTCGACGTGTAGACGGCGGAGAAGCCATTGTCGACACCGATGTTGTCGACGATGATGCCCAGATCGTCAGGCTGGACGATGGTTTTAATGAGGTTCTCAAGGCCGGCAACCTCTTTCTCGGTGACGGTCAGCTTCGTTCCGGAGGGCGCTTTGAACGTAATCACAAACTGGCCCGCGTCGGTCTGAGGGAAGTAAGCGAACCCGAGATTGTTGTAGAGCAATAAACTGACTCCAAAGGCGATGCAGAAGACCACCAGCACCGTCGCGGGCACTCGCAGAACACTTTTGACGAGCACCTCGTAAAGCCCCAACATTCGATTGAACGCGCCATTGAATGCCGCATTGAAGCGCGCGCCCGATCCGGCTTCGCTGCGATGCTCCAGGTTTTCGAGCTTTAGATATCGCGCGCAGAACAGCGGGACAACGGTCATCGCCACGATGTAAGAAGCGAAAAGAGAAACGACCACCGCAAGAGCCATTGCCGAGAACAGAAACTTGCTGACACCCGCCAGCAGCGTTACGGGAAAGAAGACAACTGCGGTCGTAAGCGTGGACGCGAGCACGGGGAGAGCGACTTCCTTGCCGCCGGTTTCGGCGGCCACTCGCGGAGGTTGTCCCATTTCCAGATGGCGGTAGATATTCTCCAGCACCACCACGGAATTGTCGATTAGGCGCGACAGCGCTAGCGCGAGCCCTCCCAGCACCATACTGTTCACCGAAGATCCTCCCAGCTGCAGAACGAAGAACGTCGCGCATACCGAGAGAGGAATGGAGAAGAAGACCGCAACAGTAGCCCGCAGGCTCCCGAGGAACATCAAAATCATCACGCAGGTGAGGAACATGCCTATTCCTCCCTCGTCCAGCAGGGTTTGGATGGCCGTGCGCACGAAGCGGGACTGGTCGAACACAACGTTCGCCTTCATGGCCGGAGGAACGTCGACCAGGTGAGTGATTGTCTTGCGAACGCCGTCGACCACCGACAGGGTGTTCGAATCGCCGCCTTGTTTCATCACCGGCAGATAGACCGAGCGCTGTCCGTTCACATGCACGACATTGTACTGGAGCGCATGAGCGTCCTTGAGTTCTCCGATATCGGACATCATCACCGGATTCCCGCCACTCATCTTCACGGGATACTGGCTGGCATTTTTCAGATCGAATTGCGCATTCGAATAGATGTTGTAATCGAGATTTCCAATCTGCACGTCGCCAGCCGGAAGAATTACGTTGGCCTGACCGAGCGCCCGCACCACGTCCATAGGGCTGATCTGCCGCGCCTCCAGCTTGTACGGATCGACATAGAACTGGATTTGCCGCCACGGTCCGCCAAATGGTTGCGGGACGGCCGCGCCGGGAACACTCGCCAGTTGATTTCGAACGAAGTTTTGCGCGATGTCTTTCAGGTTGCCGTCGCTCATTCCGTCGCCGTTCATAGTTACGAGGCACACGGGAAGGCTCGAAGCGTCCGATTTGAGCACCACCGGGGGCAACGTGCCGGGCGGGAGATCCTTCATATCCGAGACTGCAAGGTTGGCGATGGTCGCCGCGTCGATATCGGCGTTGGTGTTCGATTGAAAATAGACGCGGATAATACTCACGCCGTTCAGCGAACGCGACTCGATATGGTCGATGCCGCCGGCAAGCATAAAGAATCGTTCGAGATGATACGTGATGTCGCCTTCGATTTGCTCCGGAGGCATTCCCGCGTAAAAGGTTGCGACCACGACTACAGGGATGTTCATCGACGGGAACATGTCCACCGGCATCCGGACCACGGCGACTCCGCCGAGAATGGCGATAATCAGGCAGACAACCACGATGAGATAGGGCGTGTTGATGGCGAATCGCGACATGGAAGTTTCCTAAGATTTCGGCGGCGAATCGCTCGCCAGGCTGATCGTCTTCGGCTGAACTTTACTGCCGTCCTTGAGGCTGGCCCGCGAGCCTACGACCACGCTGTCGCCTTCCTTCAGATCGCCTGACAGGATTTCCGCGCTCCGCGCCGTTTCCACTCCCAGGCGGACCGGCACGATTCGGACCGTGCCCGACGGCTGGACGGTGTAGACGCGAGCTGAACTTCCCGAGCCGTCGACGGCTTCCGCGGGAACCGAGAGAACGTTCCTCCGTTGTTGAGTGACCAGATCGACTTCGGCGTACATTCCCGGCACCAATATGAGCGTGGGATTGGGAACGTCTACCTCGGTTTTCATCGTTCGGGTGGCCTGATCGACTTTGTCGGAGAAACGGGCGACGCGGCCCGGAAATGTTCGATTGAGCGCGGACACGCGCACATCCAACGGCTCGCCGAGGTGGATCATCGGCACCGCCGACTCCGGAACCGGCAACGCGAGCCGGAGCAGGCTGTTCTCGGAAAGCTGGATGACCGGCATGGCCTGACTCTGCGAAGCTGTTCCGGCCTGAATCAGCGAACCGGTGTTGGCATAACGTTTGGTCACGACCCCGGTGAAAGGCGCGGTAATGGTTCCGTACTGCAGGAGGGTCTTGACGCGTGCCTGGTCTGCCTGCGAGACCCGAATGCGTTGCTCGCACGCCGTGATATGCGATTTGGCGGCGGCGACCTGCGCCTCGGCCACCAGATCGCGGGAGTGAACCTCGTCGACATCCTGCTGCGGAACCAGGCCCTTTTCGCGCTTCGAGACGTCCAGAAGGCGCGAGTAGGAAAGATGCGCCATGTCGTGGGCCGACTCGGCGCGCTGCAACTCGTCGCGCGCAGTCGCCAATTCAGCGCTGGCTTCGTCGATCGCGGCTGCGGCGCGGGTCAGGTCATCCTGCATTTCGGGGATCTCCAGCGTGGCGAGAAGCTGCCCCTCTTTGACGCGATCGCCGATATCCACCTTGATCGCCTTGATATATCCGGACACCTTGGCCATGACATCCACTTCCTGGAACGGCTCAAATTCGGCGGTGAGGACCAAGTCGCTGGAGAGATCGGCGCGTGTGGCCTGAACCACCGCAACGGTTGGCGTCTCCACTCCCGTCTGCGATGCTTCGACAACGCTATGTCGGGCGCAGGAAACGATCAGCGATGCCAACAAGATAACAGCAACCGAAAAAAGACGATTCATCGCAAGGCCCCCATTGCGTAATTCAAAGCGGCACGCCGGCCAAGGTATTCGTATTTCGCGGAGGCGGCGGCAATCTCGGCGGAGGTTTGATTCAATTGCGCCTGGTTGAGTTCCACGATGCTGCCCAACCCAATGTCGTAGCGTGCCTGAGCGAGGCGCATCGCTTCACTGGCTTCGGCGACGAGGCGCGCCGTCACGTCCAGCCGCCGGAAAGCGTCGTTCGCGTCGAGCCAGGCGACTCGCACATCGCGGGCGACCAGCATCAGTAAATCCTCGACATCTCTACCCGCCGCCGCCGCGCGGGATTCCGCTTCTTCGCGGCGCGCCTTGAACAGGCCGCCGTTCAGGAACGGGATACTCACGTTGACACCGGCGGCACTGTAGGTTTCGGGTAGCCGCTCATCGCGCAGAGGCGCTACCCCGGCGACCGCGGCGGCGCTGATGGTGGGGTTCTTAAGCCGCTTCTCGGCTTCCGCATAACGATCCAGCGCGTCGCGATTGAGCTGCAATGCGGCGAGGTCCGACCGCTCGCGCAGCGCCTGTGCGATCAATCCATCCACATCCGGGTCGAGCGCCGGCGGCAGCGGTTCATCGGTGAGTGAAAAAGGCCGATCGCGATCGTAACCCATCGCGGCGGACAAGCGTGCGTGGCTGGCTCTGGCATCGTTCTCGGCGCGAAACAAATCGAGCTCGGCCTGAGAGACGTTAACTTGGGCAAAACTGACATCGAGCGTGGACCTGATGGAACTCTGCGCCAGGGCGCTTACCTGGCGAAACGTCAGCTGGCGGAGATCGAGTGTCGCTTGGGCGACTTTGAGAACGGATTCCGAGGCGAGCGCCTGGTAGTACTGCTGCTGCACTTCGATCAAGACCTGAGCGCGAGTGTTGATCACATTCTGATTCTGCGAAGCATTGCGCAGCTTCGCGCTCTGCTCCAGGCTTCCGGTCCGTCCAAAGTCGGTCAGCAGCTGGCTCGCAACCACTCCGGACGAGGCCCGATTGTAGATGCTCGACGTGGTCACGGCCCCTGCGGACAGAACTGAGTTGTGTTCGCTACCCACGCCCGTGACATTGCCTGAAAGCGTGGGATACCGGGCTGAACTGACCGCTCGGGCGGCGAATCCGCTCGCTTGCGCCGACAATGCGGCCGACGAAATCCGCGGATGATTCTGCAAGGCGGCCTGTTGTGCCTGCATCAGGGATATAACCGCCGGAGTCTGGGACCAACCGGCCGTTCCCGCGAGACTGATTCCGGCAAAGATTCGGACCCATGAAACCCGAATCTTCATGTATCGGTTCCGGCAGCCACCTTCAGGATCTCGGTATCCTGAGCTTCGATCAGTCCGTCCGATACCAGTTCCCGCAGAAGCGGTAAGAATGCTTCGATGTTTTGCGCAGTGTCGATGAACTCGATGCGAAGCGGCATGTGTTGGGCGGTGTCGGTTCCGCCGTCCTGGGTATGCAGGCGATGGTGCGATCCGAAACCCGCTTCCGGGCGCAGTACCGTTGCGCCGGCAACGCCCTGCCTGAGAAGCAGGGAAACAATTTCGCGGCTCAGGAAGTCGCTTCGGGAGCTCGTGTCTTCGTTGAGATGAATCGTGACTTTTTTTGCCGGGCCGGGAGCGAGCACACGATCGGTTCCTTCTGGGGCGTACAGTCTACATATTCGGCCGAACGGCTTGTAAACGCTACTGAAGACTTCCTTAAGTTTTCCTGACCGACCGAGTCAGAAACAATTCAGAAAGTCTTCAGCAGACCGGTCAATTCCGAGGCTCGAATATAAATGAAGAGGGAGCATCGGTGCGCATCCTGGTGATCGAGGACGAACAAAAATTGGGCGAAGCGCTGCGGGAAGGCCTCCAGACCGAACAATACGGGGTCGCATTGGCGCACACAGGCGAGGAAGGATTCTACCTGGCGCAGACGGAATCGTTCGACCTGGTAATCCTCGACGTGATGCTTCCGGGCAGGAGCGGCCTCGAGATACTGGCGGCAATGCGCCACCAGGGGCTCAAGACACCTGTCCTGATGCTGACGGCGCGGGATGCGATCGAAGACCGCGTTCGCGGCCTGGATGCTGGCGCCGACGACTACCTGGTAAAGCCCTTCGCCTTTCCGGAACTGCTCGCTCGCGTGCGCGCGCTTTCCCGCAGAGGCGGCCCTGAGACCAGCCCGAAAATGTGCGTCGGCGATCTTGAACTGGACGTTGTCGGCCGTTCCGTGACCCGCGGAGGACGCGCGCTGGACCTGACCGCGCGCGAGTTCGAGCTTTTGGAATACCTCGTCCGTCATCAGGGCCACGTAGTCTCGCGCGAGATGTTGACCCGCGATGTGTGGAAGGAAGCGAGCCGCCACACTCCCCTCGACAATGTGATCGACGTCCATGTGGCGCGGTTACGGCGGAAGGTCGACGACCAGTTCGACCGGGTGCTCGTTCATACCGTGCGCGGCGTTGGCTTTGTGGTCCGCGAAGAGCCGGCTGCATCCGATTAGTGGCTGTACAGAACGTAATTCGCGTAGGATTTCTCGACTTCGGGGTCCAGGGCAAAATGCTGCTGTAGTATCCAGATGCCGTCCTGGTTGGCAACGAATATCAGGCCTCTTCCGTCATCTCTGCTCATTGCGGTGACGCCGGTGAACTCGCGGGCAACCTTGGGATTCCGGGGGTCCGAAAAATCCATGATTCTGACTGTCTGCGGCGGAGCAACCGGCGCCGGAGCGGCCGCTTCACTGGTCACAAGCGCTGCGGTGCCCGCTACCAGCGTGAGACTGTCGGAACCGCCATTCGAAGGATAAGAGACATCGGCCAATACGGCCGGACTATTCGTCTTCGTCACATCGATAAGCGTGACACTTTTCCCCGGATCGCGCTCGGCATAGACATAGTGACTGCTGTAGTGTTGGGTTGAGAGAAATCGCCTCACCGGCCCGTCAGTCGAAGGAATGTGTCCGACGACTTCGATTTCATCCTTCGGCGCCGATGGCGTGGCCTTGGGTTTCTTGTCCTTCGCATTGGCTGCCGGGGCTAGCATTATCAGGCCCGAAACAAGAACCAAAGAAAATAACCTGTTGTTCACGTAATGATTTTTAGCATCGAAAGAGCGCTGTTGCGCCTTAAGTTTCTCTGACATTTTCCTGACCTTTCACGTCAGAAATCATTCAGGGAACAGTTACTTGCGCCCGGATTATGCCAACGTTATAAGGGATACAGCGTGATTCAAAGATTTCGACCCAAACAGGTTCGCACACGATTGACTCTGTGGTACGTCTTTGTGCTGGCGGGAGTGCTTGTGCTCTCCTGGAGCCTGACCGCTGCGTTCTTGTTTTTTCAACTGCGAAACCAACTGGATCACTATGCGGTCCAGGACGTCGAGACAATCGAAGGGCTTCTTTACTTCGAAGCCGGCGGGCGCCTGATACTGCGCGAGGACTATCACAATCATCCGGAATCGAGGCGGGTGCTCGAACGGCTGGTGGAAGTTCGTTCTCCGGGCGGCGCAGTCCTGTATCGGAATGAGCAGCTCGCCGGACAGGCCTTGGGCGGCAATCCGATTCCCGGCGAAGGCGAAGGCGGCTACTCAACGCGCTCCATGCGGCTCGCCGACGGCACGCTCGTCCGTATGGTGAGCCGCCGTCATACGCTTGACGGCCGTCCTCTTCTGATCCGGCTGGCTTACAGCGAAGAGCCGATCTGGGCGCGCTTCGAGGAGTTATCCGCCGCATCGCTGCTTGGCCTGCCCATCGTTCTGGCGCTGGCGGGTCTGGGAGGGTATCTGCTCGCGCGACGCGCGTTGGCGCCGCTGGAGCAGATGGCCCGGCGCGCCGAGCAAATTACATCCGAACACCTTGACGAGCGCCTTCCCACCGGAGAAGCCGGCGACGAACTGGGGCACCTCGCAAGAGTGTTTAACAATCTTCTTTCGCGGCTCGAGCAATCGTTCGAGCAGCTCCGCCGTTTCACGTCGGACGCGTCCCATGAGCTGCGCACGCCGCTGACGTCAATTCGCAGCGTTGGCGAGGTTGCGCTTCAAAAGGACGGCAGCCGTGAGGAGTACCGCGACACCATCGGAAGCATGCTTGAGGAGGTGAACCGCCTCACCGCGCTGGTCGACAGCCTGCTGACCATCTCACGCGCGGATGCCGGCCGCATCCCGCTGCAGCCAACTGTGTTCTCGGCCATGGATCTGGCCCGTGAATCAGCGGGGCTTTTCGAGGTGCTTGTTGAGGAAAAGGGTCAACGGATAACGGTTCGCGGAGACGAGACTGCGCGCGTGCAGGGCGATCGCGTATTCCTCCGGCAGGCTCTCGTGAATATCATTCATAACGCGGTGAAATATTCACCGGTTGGCGGCGAGATTTCTGTTGGAGTCGATCGCGAGCCTGATGGAAGCATTCGCATGGAAGTTGTCGACAGCGGTCCCGGGATCGCGCCCGAACACTCCGCCAGGATCTTCGACCGCTTTTATCGCGTTGATGAATCACGGTCGCGTGAAGCTGGTGGCTCCGGCTTGGGGCTGTCGATCGCCCAATGGGCTGTTCGAGAGCACGGTGGCGAGGTTCGTCTGCTAGCCGCCAGTGGACAGGGCTGCACATTTCAAATCTGCCTGCCTTCACCGTAATTCGGGCTAGCCCAAGTTCCCTAGTATTTCCATAGAGAATAGGGTATACTGGCCGTCGGGCTTTATGGAAATACTCGCCGGCTTTCTCATTGCGCTCGCGATAGGAATTACAGGTGTAGGAGCGGGTAGTATCACAGCTCCAATCCTGATCCTGTTTTTCCATCAGTCGGCGACCGACGCGGTGACCACGGCGCTGGTGTTCGGGACGGTGGTCAAGCTGATTGCCACGCCTATATATCTGTCACGCGGCCACGTCAACTTCAGCGTTCTCAAATTTATGGCGCTGGGCGGATTGCCGGCCGTAGTGATCGGGAGCTTCGTGCTGAACTCGCTGGATCAGAAGGCGATGAGCCGGCCAGTCCTCGGGATCGTGGGGCTTACGGTTTTGGTCACGGCCGCGGCCACGCTTTGGCGCAGCCTGACGCCGAAAATTCAGGCGAAACCGGTGGCATTGAAGTGGCTGCCCTGGATCGTGGCGCCGATCGGCTTCGAGGTGGGGTTCTCATCAGCGGGGGCGGGTGCGCTGGGGACGATCGTGCTGATGCGGTATACCTCGCTGGTGCCCGCTGAAGTGGTGGGGACGGATATTGCGTTCGGCTTGTTGCTGTCGGTGTTCGCAGGGGGCATTCACGCGAGCATGAGCGGCGTTCCGTGGCCGATGCTGGGGAAACTGCTGCTGGGCGGAGTTCCGGCAGTGCTGATCGGGACACAGCTGATTTCCGTATTGTCTCCGCGCAAGATGCGCCTGGTGCTGTGCGTGTGGCTGGTTTACATCGGCGGGCAATTATCGTGGCGGGGAATTGTGGGATCGCAGGATTCGAAGCCCGCGAAACCCGCCGCTTCTGTGAATAAATAGCTCCATCCAAAGCACCGGCGGCAAAGACCGCCAGCGGTACCTATTGCGATGAGGGCGGGTTCGCGATGAACCGGTAGCCGACGCCGCGGACGGTGAGCAGGTGCCGCGGCTTGGTTGCGTCGTCTTCGATGTAACGCCGCAAGCGCACGATGAAATTGTCGATGGCGCGCGTATCGGTGTCCTCGTGCAGTCCCCAGACCTCTTCGAGCATCGCCTTACGCGAGACAGGCTTCCCTTCGTGCCGGATCACGTACCGGAGTACGTTCATCTCCATCAATGTCAGCGGGAAAACCTGATCACGCACGCGCAGCTCGAGCAGTTCGAAGTAGACCGATTTGTCTCCAAAGATGAAGACGTCCGAACGCGCCGGCGCGCTCGGGGTTTCCGCATGCGCCCGGCGCAACCACTCGCGGCGGCGCAGCAGGCCCTGAATTCGTGCACTCAGGATTGTGAGATCGAATGGTTTCGTCAGGTAGTCGTCGGCGCCGGCGGCGAAGCCCTGCAACACGTCGTCGGAGTGGCCTCGAGCGGTGAGGATCAGAGTCGGGACGAACTGACCAGCCTGGCGCATTTCGGCGACGACTTCGAAGCCGCTTTTCCCCGGCAGCATAACGTCGAGCACGACGATATCGAAACCCTGTGCCTGATCGAGAAGCAGATCGAGCGCCGCCTCCCCCGTCTCAACCACCTCGACCTGGTAACCTTCGGCGTCGAGATTGAAGCGCAGGCCTTCGGCCAGGTGCTTTTCGTCTTCAACCACCAGAACGCGGCTCATTTTGCGATCGGAAACTGTAGTGTAAACGTGCTTCCGTGTCCGGGACCGCCGCTCTCGGCCCACGCGCGTCCGCCGTGCCTTTTGGCCACGGAGCGCACGATGTACAGGCCCAGACCGGTGCCCTTGACTCGCGTCGAGAGCGGGCCGTGAATGCGATAGAACCGCTTGAATATCCGCTTCAGCTCCGGACCGGGAATGCCCGCGCCGCGATCCTTGACGCGGACCTCGGCAAACCGCCCGTCGGTCTCGTACGCTCCCACTTCAATACCCATGTTTCCGTTGTCGACGTGGGGGCCCGAATACTTGACTGCGTTGTCGATCAGGTTGGAAACGGCTGCATGCACTTCGTCATAATCTCCCAGGATTGGCAGCGCCGGACCGAGTTCGTATTGCAGCGACTCGGGAGGAATGCTGTGCAGGATGCGAGCGCGCGCCACGCACTCCGATACGAGTTCGTCGAGACGCATTGGTGCAAGATGCGGTTTACGGCTGGATGCCCCGACACGCCCGGTGCGCAGGATTTGCTCGATCGTCCCGAGGAGACGGTCGCTGTCCGAGAGAATAATTCCGTAGAATTCGTTGCGCTTGTCTTCATCGACTGTGCGCGTCTTGAGCGTTTCCACGTAGAGCCGGATGGAGGCAACCGGGGTCTTCAGCTCGTGAGTGACGGCGTTGATGAAGGCATCATGCTGCTCGTTTCGGCGAATTTCGCGGACGAGGAATGTGGTGTTCAGGACCACTCCGGCAATGATCAGGGCCAGAAGAAGGATGCCCAGGAACAGGAGAATGCCCGAGCGCCAGCCGAGCAGGACCCAGCCGACGTACAAAAGGATGACGACAATGGTGAGGCCCGCACCCAGCGCTATAAAGAACGCGATCGATTTCTTGCGCCCGGTCCCGACCATGGTCCCAGCTTACCCGTTGCTGGGCGGTTCCAGTTGAGTGAGGCTGGTTACGCGGCTTCGCGCTCGGCGATTGTGGTGTCCAGTTTCGCCACTTTGAGATCGGAGACGAGCCCGATGCGCTTCAGGATGTTGACCAGAATCCAGGAGTGATCGATCTCATACCACGCCAGCCCGTGGCGAATCGACGTCGGATGGGCATGGTGGTTGTTATGCCAGCCTTCGCCAAACGTCATCAGGGCGACCCACCAGTTGTTCCGCGAATCGTCGCGCGTCGCAAACCTGCGGCCGCCCCACATGTGGGTGGCGGAGTTCACCAGCCAAGTGGCATGCAGACCGAAAACCACCCGGACACAAACTCCCCAGAGCATCAGCGGCAGACCGCCAATGGCAAGTAAAATGACTCCGAGCACCACCATCGGTACCCAGTGCCAGTTATTCAGCTCGACATAGAAGCGATGCTTTGCCAGATCGGGCGCGTACTTCGACATCAGCTTGGTATTGTTGTGGTTGCCTTCTCCGAAGACGATCCAGCCCATGTGAGACCAAAAGAAGCCACCGTGCCGGGGTGAATGGGGGTCGCCCGGCTGATCGGACTTCTGATGGTGGATGCGATGCACTGCGACCCAGAAAATCGGTCCGCCTTCGAGGCTCAACGACCCGCAAACTGCAAAGAAGTATTCCAGCCAAACCGGGCATTTGTACCCCCGATGGGTGTGGAGCCGGTGGTATCCTATGCTGATTCCGAGGCCAGTCGCGACCCAATAAAGGAAGACAGCGGTCCAGAACCTGGGCCAGCTGAACATGAACAACGCCGCGATTGCGCCGACGTGGAAAAGGCCTACCGCGATCGTCGTCGTCCAGTTCAGACCGTCGCGGCGGGGGAGACTGAAGACTTCCGCTCCAGCCTGGGATCCTGATTTGAGCACCATGCAATTGCAGGCTAACAAGGATCGCAGCTGTGATTTGTAAGACTTCTGTCGTTTCTGTCGTTATCTAAACGATGCTGTTCCGTGTAGTACTAACTCTGGTTAGCGTGGTACTCCGAAATTGGGGTAACGCGACTTCAATCGCGTTCCAGTCTTGAACCAACGCGGCTGAAGCCGCGTGTACCGGACGGTATTACTTTGCGATGACGCCGCAAGCGATGCGATCGCCCGCGTTGCCGGCCGGGTCGCTCTTCAGATCGTCGGCCTTGGCGTGAATCATGAGGGCCGTGCCGCCACCGGCGAAGACCGAATGATCGCCGTCACCCAAGTTAACGCGCTCGTCTTCCACCGTTAACTTGGCCGTCCCATCGGGTTTGACGGTGAAGTTCCGCATGTCCCCGGCGTGGGGGCCCTCGGGATTGAGGAGGCCATGCTTCTTCCCGTCGGGATTGAAGTGGGCGCCGGCCGTGGTGAACTTCGGTCCTTCGCACTTCGCGTTCTGATGGATGTGGAAGGCGTGGTCGCCCGGGGGAAGATTCTTAAGATCGAGCGCGATTTTGACTCCCGCGCCTTTAGCTGAGACCTTTGCGCTGCCGACGTCTTTTCCGTCCGCGTCCTTCAATTCCACGGTGACCGGCTTATTGGCCGCGTAGAGAGTAGCGCCGAGCAGGCCCGCCAGCGCCAGAGCGATTGTTCTGTTCATCATAATGTTGTCTCCTTCAGCATCTTATAAGTATCTCGCACAAAAGTACCTTCGCCTCTATTGCAGCTTCAGGAAGCGCGGGAGGCTTTCCACTGCGCCGCCGGCCGCTCGGGCCAGACTCAGCTTCGCCACGTTATGCGCGAAGACGCTGTTGATGTAGTCAAGCTCCGCGGAAGCTACCGAGGATTGCGCCTGCGAGACTTCGACTGAATCGGTAATGCCCGCGTCGAAACGCTGGCGGGTTAACACCAGAGTCTCACGCGTGACGTCGAGGTTCTGGCGGGCGACCTCAACCTGACTGGTGGCGGCTTGCAAGTCCAGAAATGCATTGCGCACTTCGCTCTCCACGCGGCTTCTCACGTCTTCCATTTCGGCGCGGCGTTGGGAGAGCGCGGCATTGGCCTGTTCAATATCGCCTTCGGTGCGGCCTCCCTGCCAGATGGGGATATGGAGGGTTCCGGAGACCGTGAATGTCCCATGCGATTCGGCTGGATTCGTTCCGATCACGCCGTAGTCGGCGCTCAACGACAAAGTCGGCACGCGTTCGGCGCGGGCAGCGGTCAGGGCGCGTTCGGCGGCGCGAATCTGCGCGTCCGCCGCTTTGATATCGGGGCGCTGCATCAATGCCTGCGCGACCGCGTCTTCCTCGCCGGTAACGGGCGCGTCGGCGAAGGGAACGTCGTCGGAGAGTTCATAGCGATCGTTCGGCGGCAGGCCGGTCAGGCGGGCCAGATTGATTTTCTGCTTGGCAAGATCGTTCTGCAGAGACGCCAGGCGCTGTTTTTGGGTCAACACCTGAACCTGGCTCTTGTTGACATCGATCTGCGCCAGCAATCCAACGCTGCGCTGCTGCGCGGTCTGTTGATAGAGAGCATTGGCAGTTTCCAACTGCGCTTGGGCCGATGCGACTCTTGCGCGCGCCGCGATCACCTGAAGGTAAGCGCCTCCTATCGCGAGCACGACCAGATCCTTCGAATCCTGTGCGAGGAATTGATCGGCGCGGAGCGTTTCTTTGGACGACCGGTAATTATTCCACGCAGTGAGATCGGCGACGGTCTGGGTGAGACGCGCGCGCAAATCGAAATAGTTGAACGGGCCGACGATCGACGGAATCGCGAACCCCGGAAACGGGGAGGAGAAGCGGAAGCCAGCCGCTTTGAGGTCGGTCTGCTGCACGGTCTCATTAAGGCTGCCGCTTATGTTCGGCATCAGGGCGCTGCGGACGACGCGGGCTTGCCCCTGCGCCTGCTGCATGGCGAGACTCAGACCAACGGTTCCGAGGTTGTATTCGAGGCCGCGGGCCACGGCTTCTTTCAACGAAAGTTTCCCGGAGAACGGTATCTTCTGCGTGCTAATAGAGCTTCCGGCGTAGGGCCCCGCGGTCTGGATTGAAGGGTTGATAGTGTTGACGCTGTTCGTTGTGCCTGCGACGGGCGACTGGGTCGCGGTCACCGAACCCCCCTGGCCGGTTCTTCCCGAGAGCGGAACTTGATTTGCCTGCGAGCCTGCCGATGAACCGGCCGGGGGGCCGAACTGGGCGAAGGCCATCACAGAAAACAATACAGTGCAAATTGGCAGGCGAAACGACCTAATACTATTTGGATTCTGTGGCGCTGGCGGTCTTTGCCGCCGGCGATGGTTTCGTCCGCGTGCGAAGACACCGGCGGCAAAGACCGCCAGTGCCACAAATCCAGGAAGTCCGTGCGGAGATTGGGTTCTCTTTTTCATTTGTCCTAACTGAGCTGTTTCCGGAAACGCCAGACGCTGGCCGACACCATGATGAACGCGAAGATCGAGAGCACGAGAAAGTTTGGCCAGAGCGTTTCGAGTCCACTGCCCTTGATCATGCTGGAGCGCGCAATCACGCTGAAATGCCGGATCGGATTGATCTTCACCAGCGGCTGCAGCCAGTTGGGAATCGCCTCCGCCGGAGTAATGGCGCCCGAAGCGGTGGTGAACAGCGGATTGACAAAAAAGCTGGTCAACTGGGCCTGGAAAGCCGAATGCGTAAAGGTGGCGATCACGGTCCCGATGCCGATACCGGCCAGAACGCACAATGCCGAACCGCTCAGCAGAGTAAAGATACTTCCCTGGAACGGCACATCGAAGGCGATTTTGATCAGCGTGATCGCAAACGCCACCATCACGAAAAGCACCAAAAATAACGGGGCGATTTTGGCGACGATGATTTCATAGGTGCCGGCGGGAGACATGAGCAACTGTTCGATGGTGCCGGCTTCGCGCTCCTTCACCATCGAAGTGGAAGCCACCATGGCCCCATTCATGACCAGCAGCAGACCGAATATTCCGGTCACCACAAACCAGGAAGCCACGAGACCCGGATTGTAGAGATAAGCTCCCGACAGGCGCGCGACGCCCCGGCGGCTGATGTCCGATACCGGGATCTGCAGGAACTTCGCGTGAAGCCCGCCTTGCTCCAGAGTGGCGTTGTAGGTCCCGATCACGCCTTCCGCGTAGCCCTGCGCGATGGCGGCGGTGTTGGCGTTCATCGCGTTCAGCAGCAGTTGCACCGTGACCGGGTGGCCGCGCTGCAGGTCTTTCGCATAGGTGAACGGAATAATGACGCCGGCGTCGACATCTCCGCGGCTGATGGCATCGCCCAACTTTTCGGTGGAATAGTAGTATCCGGCCAGCTTGAAGCTTTTGCTCTCGGTCAGGGTCGAGGTCAGGCCACGGCTCTCCGGCGTGCGGCTGTCGTCGATGATTCCCAGCTTGAGGTTCGACACCGTTGCATTCAGCACGAGGGTGAAGAGCAGCAACTGCATGGTGGGGAACACGCACAGCGACATGATGAGTCTTCGGTCGCGGCGCATTTGCGCGAATTCCTTCCGCAACAACGCGCGCAGCCGGTAACTGAGAAAGAATTGAGCCAGTTTCTTCATAGCCTCTCCTGGTTTGGATCTCCGGCTTACGCTTTCAACTGCATGCGGCGCATGTTGCGCCAGGACATCGTATAGAAGACCGATCCGGTGAAGGCGATGATCACGACCTTCCACCATTGCGCGGGCCATCCGCCGCCTTCGAGCAGCGCGTCGCGCACGATGTCGATGTAATACCGGCCCCATATAAAGTTCGAGAGCCAGCGGATCTGAATCGGAACATTCTGGATCGGATAGATCAACCCGGAGAGCATAAAGACGAGCAGGAAGCCACCCAGCATCACCATCTGCATGGCAACCTGCTGGTTGGGAATCGCGGATCCGATCAGTGTCCCAAACGAGCAAACGCAGAACGCGTAAAATATGGTCGCAACGATGAAGCACGTCGGGTCGCCCGCAAAGTTGAGGCCGAAGTAAGTGAAGAGCAGCGTGAGCAACAGCAGGCATTCGCAGAAGGAGACAAGCACGAAGGTCAGGATTTTGCCCAGCAGAAACTCATGGGCCGAAATGCTGGATACGTAGACCTGCAGGATGGTCTTCTGCTCGCCTTCTTTCGCCGAGGCGAGCGAGGCAAGAAGCGGCGGAAACAGCGAGAGTCCCAGCACGAAGATGCCGGGTCCGTAGAACCTTTTCGACGACCGTCCGGGGTTGTACCAGAACCGGATGGCAGCCTGCACGGGCGCGACCCGCGCGCCGCCGCCGTGATCCGCATTCCATGCCGCGGTCACCTCCGCCGCGTAACCCGACACCAGTCTGGCGGTATTGGAATCCGACGCGTCGATCAGCATTTGCACGGGCGAAGTCACGCCTCGCGCAATGTCGCGGCCGAAACGGGCTGGGATAATCAAGGCCGCGCGGGCGAGGTTGGACGTGAAAGCGGTTTCCGGTTGCCGGTCGACGGCGAACGGCACGATGCGGAAGGTGTTCGAGTGCCGGAAGGCGTCGATCAGAGTGCGCGAAGTGGGCGAGTCGTCCAGGTCCTGCACCGCAATGGGAAGATCGGCGACCGTCAGTGAGATTGCCGACCCCATTAGGATGAGTTGCGTGCAGGGCAGCACAAGCGCGAGAGCGAGAGCCATCTTGTCGCGCACGAGTTGCGTTAGTTCTTTGCGGGTTTGGGCCAGAATTCTTCTCATAGGGTGACTCCGTTATGCTGCAACCGAAAAGCGCAGGCGAAAACGCCTACTCCACAAAGGCGCCAACACACTTGTCAGACTTGTGGAGTAGGCCTTTGGCCTGCGGTTTGTCATTCCTCCACCGCCACTTTGCCTTCCTGTCTGGCTTTCTCGACGACGCCGATGAAGACGTCTTCCAGCGAGAACCGGCCTTCTCTCACATTGATGACATGCACGCCGTTTGCTTCCAGTTCTTGACGGTATTTCTGTTCCGCCGTTGCGGCGTCGTCCTCGGTGATGATGTGCAGACGCTCGCCGAACAAAGAAACGCGCCATCGTTCGGCGTCGCTCTTCAGCAGATCCATCGCGCGCTGCGGACGATCGACGATGAACTCGAGCAGATGGCCGCTCTGCGCGGCTTTGATTGCCGTGGGACTGCCTTCGGTAACCAGTTCGCCCGCCACCATGAAACCCAGCCGGTTGCACTGCTCCGCTTCTTCCAGATAGTGAGTGGTGACGAGAATCGCGGTGCCTGCATCGGCCAGCCGGTTGATCATGGTCCAGAAGGAACGGCGCGCCAGAGGGTCCACGCCCGACGTCGGCTCGTCCAGGAACAAGATGCTCGGCTCGTGCAAAATGGCCGCGCCGAACGCCACGCGCTGCTTCCACCCCTGCGGGAGGCTGCCGACCAGCTGGCCTTCCCTGCCCTCCAGTCCCGAGAATGAAACCACCCAGCGCATTTTCTCCTCGCGCTCATGTTCGGGCACGCCATAAACACCGGCGAAGAACTCCAGGTTCTCCGCGATCGACAAATCGTCGTAGAGAGAGAATTTCTGCGACATGTAGCCGATCTTTTGCCGCACCTCCGGGGAACGAAGGCTGCCGCTCTCGCCCGCCAGCTGCATTCCGCCGTCGGTGGGCGGGAGCAGGCCGCAGAGCATCTTGATGGTGGTCGTCTTGCCCGCGCCGTTCGCGCCCAGCAATCCGTAGATTTCGCCGTACCGCACCTGCATGGTCACATTCTTCACTGCCGTGAACGAACCAAACGTCTTGGTGAGATTCGTCGCGCCGATGGCAACCTGGCCGCGCAGTCCTCGGTGGGCTCCTCCCTGATCAAGGTCCCGTCCGGGAAAAGGCTCGGCGTGAACAGTCTCCCCGAGTTTTCGCAGAGTGGCGACGAAGGTATTTTCGAGCGTCGGTTCGTCGATGCGAACATCGTCGATAACGAGCCCCTCGGCACTCAGCGCCTGGTCGGCGATACGCTTCGCTTCCTCAGGCCGGTGAGCCAGCATATCCAGCCTGTCGCCGAATCGCTGCACGTCGATAATTTCCTTGTCCGGACCCGCGATCGCGGAAAGCACGCTCTCCGCCAGGCCCAGATTCGAGGTGTGAATTTCCATGCGGCGGGCATTGAGGCTGGCGCGAAGTTCGGCGGGAGTTCCCTGCTGGCGGATCTCGCCCTGATGCATGAGGGCCACCCGGTTGCAGCGCTCGGCCTCATCCAGATATGGAGTAGCCAGAACGATCGTCAGGCCGTCCGCGGCCAAGTGCGCAAGGGTATCCCAGAATTCGCGGCGCGAGACAGGATCGACGCCCGTGGTGGGTTCGTCGAGCAGCAGCACGCGAGGCTCCGGTACCAGCGCGCAGGCCAGTGCCAGCTTCTGTTTCATGCCGCCGCTGAGCCGCGCGGCGAGCCGGTGTTCAAACCGATCCATATCGAACATGCGCAGGTAGCGGCGTCCGCGCTTTGTAATCTCATCGGGCGGCACGCGGCGAAGATCGCCGATGTAACGGATGTTTTCCGCGACGGTGAGATCCGGATAGAGGCTGAACGCCTGCGTGAGATACCCGGTGTGCGAGCGGGCTTCCCTGGCCGGAACGCCGAACACCTCCGCGGTGCCGGAAGTCGCCTCCATAACTCCGGCGAGGATCTGGAAGGTGGTGGTTTTCCCGGCGCCATCGGGGCCGATCAAGCCGAAGATTTCGCCATCGCCGATTTCGAGATTGACACCGAATACCGCATCGAGAGTGCCGTACTGTTTCGCCAGATCGCGAATCCGGATGGCCGTCTGCCGTCGGGGCGCAATAAGGGGACTGTCCCCTTTTGTTCCCGGGATGGAATCGGCGACCGTCATTTGTTGAAACGACCGGAGGGCCAGACATCGCCCTGAACCAGAATGTCGCCATCGGACGGCATGCCGGGCTTGGCAAATCCAGTCGCCGCCTTGAGCAGCAGCTTGACGCCGACCACCTGCTTCACGCGGTCATCGCGGAAGTAAGTGTTCTCGGGCGTGAATGTGGCCTGTGGATCGATCCGCTGTACAACGGCATCGATCGGTTTGTCGGGCGCCGAATCGAGATAGACGCGGGCGGGTTGGCCGATCTTAACTTTGCCGACCTGCCCTTCGGGCACGAATCCGCGCAGGTAAACCTTGCTCATATCGAGAAGCGTCACGATAGCGGTGCCGGCCGTCACCACTTCCCCCGGTTCCGCGGCGCGCGTCATAACGGTCCCGTCGAATGGCGCGGTGATGATGAGATCGTGGCGGTTGGCCTCCGCTTCATCCAGCTGGAATCGGGCCTGCTGAGACGCTGCGTTCGCGGAGCCAATCTCGGCCCGCTGCTGATCGATTTGTTTGCGCACGGCATCGGCCTGGAAGGTGCGAATGCCCGGATTGGAAAGATTGGCCTGGGCCGTTGTCAGCGATCCGCGCGCGGCTTCCAGACGGCGGCGATTGGATTCGAGACGGCGCCGGGCAGAGGCCACCGCGGCAGACTGCTGATCGGCCGTTGTCGAGGCCTGCTTGCCCTGGCGCTCAGAAACCGCGCCGGTTTTTACCAGCTTTTGATAAGCGTCGTTGTCGAATTGCGCCAGACGCAGGGACGCTTCCTGCTGGGCCAGGTCGGCTTCGGCGGCGGCGACATCGGCTTCGGCGGCGGCAACATCGGCTTCGGCTTGCCGTACGCGCCCGGCCGAGTCCACTTTGGATTGCTCCGTCATCAACTGGTTCTGCTGGAGCTGCTGTTCGTAAACGGCTATCTGATCG
>Ga0182024_10002172_pt1 | contig 49295 bp, 52 predicted proteins | sample P32metaG_FD_120480 | JGI IMG/M metagenome (GOLD analysis project Ga0182024, IMG submission 120480) | Permafrost microbial communities from Stordalen Mire, Sweden - P3-2 metaG (Illumina Assembly) | ecosystem: Environmental > Terrestrial > Soil > Wetlands > Permafrost | place: Sweden: Stordalen...
CCCGAAAACTATCTCGACTATCTGCGGCTCAAACTGAGCCGCATCCTCGACAGCAAAGAAGTGGTTACCGATCCAGCCTCGGCGGATGTTCAGAAAAATACGTTTTCAGATGATCGCTAACATTTGGCTGCATTGTGCTTCGGCGACGGGCGCAGACGTCAGGGCACTGTCTCTCCGTACTGAAATACCGCCGCACTTATCAATATGATCTTATCCGTTGTTCCGAGTCGTCCCATGACCAAAGAGCCATATGTCGACGCAGCGAAGGCTGCCGAGTTCCTTGATATCCCGGTTCGCTACTTGACTGACCTTGCCCGCGCTGGTCGCCTACCGGGTCACCCGCTCAGCATGGGAGCTAATCGAAACGTCTGGCGTTTTCGCTTATCAGAGATTGAACAATTCATGTCCAAGACCGGAACTAACTTCCCGGAGCCAACCGACGTAGAACTGACCAAAGTCAGCACATCCTGAAGGCTGAGAACGGACAAAGCGATGGCGAGGTTCCAAAGGGGCAGTTTGCGGAAAGAAATGCGGTCCTCGGGTGCAATGTGGGTGCTGAGGTTTTACCAAAACCGCCAGGGTGACAACAGACGTGTGGAGCACACAATCGCGGTCGGGCTGGTGAGCGCGTTCCCGAGTGTGTCGGCTGTTTGCGCAGAAGTCAACCGCCTGCACCTTCACGAGCAAATTAACAAGCCGGAGTTCAAAGGACCGATCACGTTTGGCCACTTAGCGCAGCACTATATAGACCACGAACTCGGGGAACAGACCGACGCCGTGGATCCAAAGAGTCATACCACTATCGCCGGGTATAAGCGCAACTTGCGACTGCACATTTCGCCAAGGTGGGGAAAGCGCGTCGCGCTTGGAATCGAGCCCCTAGAGATTGAAGATTGGCTCAAATCGCTGAAGAAAGTGCAGAACCTCGAGAACCCAACCTTGGACCGGCAACGCCGAATCATGTCGCTGGTCTACCGGAGCGCGCAGCGGTACGGGCTCATTCCACGCGGTGAGCAGTACAACCCACTTCGCTTCGTGCGGTGCAAAACGACAACCGATTACGAGGCCATTGCGATCACGCCCGCTCAAGCCTTCGCAATTTGGTCGCGCTTGCCAGAGCCGGAGAGTACGCTGACTCTGTTGGCCGCGTCAACGGGGCTACGAATCAGTGAGTGTCTGGGTTTGCAGTGGAGTGACGTAGACTTCACAGCACAGGTGATTCAGGTGCGCCGGACATGGACGGCAGGGAAGCCGGGTTTACCCAAAAGCAAGGCTTCGCAGGCGGCGGTACCACTACACCCGCTGCTCGCCCGCTATATCGAAGCTTGGCACAAAGCGACCCCATACGCAGCTGATCCGGACTGGGTCTTTCCGAGCTTCCGTCTGAAAGGTAAGAAACCGCGGTTGGAAGCATGCTCGTCGCGGATCATTTGAGGCCAGCTGCGATAGCTGCAGGGGTGCTGAAACAAGGTGATCCCGCCCGGTTTGGCTACCACAATCTGCGCCACTCGCTCGCGTCGTTTTTGGTACAGGCAGGCAAGGACCCTAAGACGGTCCAGACGCTTCTTCGCCACGCCGACGTACATACGACGCTGCAGATCTATGCGCACGGTCGAAACGAAGACCGCATGACCGCGCAGGGCGATATGCTGGCTGCGTTTTTCGCGTCGTCTGCAAGGGTTCAATAGCGATTACGGGTGGATGGCGGGTGGAAGGTTTTTCCGGAATTGCTCTAACTTATTGATTCTGATGGTGGCCAGGGACGGGATTGAACCGCCGACGCCGGCCTTTTCAGGGCCGCGCTCTACCACTGAGCTACCTGGCCTCAGTGAAGACTTCTCGTTGCATTTTCCTGCGCGGGATTCCGGCGAGCGCCGGATAGGAGGGTCTAGTCCACGAACAGTGCGCTGCAACAACCCTCAAAGTATACCAACTCTGCGCCGCACCGCCAAACGCGGCAAAGCTCCTCAGCCCGGCAATTATTCCCCGACTCCTCAAGCGGAGGAAGTAAGCTGGAGCGATTGTGATCGGCACGACCAGTCGCATGTAAGGAGATCGAATGAAATACGTAATCAGCTGGAACGAGCGCTCGCAAGGCTCTCCGATGGAGTATGAGAACACCCAGAAGCGCATTCTCGATGTGTTCGGTCAGTGGAAGGCGCCCGCCAACTTCAAGATCGAGTTCTTCGTGATTCGTGTGGGCGACTGGGGCGGGTATCTGTTGGTGGAATGCGACGATCCGCTGACGGTACACAAGTTCTGCTCGATGCTGCCCGCCTTTGAATTCCAGGCGCGCCCCGTAGTTCCTGTTGCGGATGCTGTCCGGGCAGAACTGGAAGTGATGGCCTGGCGCGATGGACTCAAGATCTAGTGAGTCCCGATCGCAAACATCCCCGCACGCCGCGATGAGCGGGCGTGCCGAAACGCGATGAACAGATTACTCCCTCCATCGCCACTCCGCTCTGCGATGCGCCTCTGGCCCGGCCGCGGGCCCCTGTTTTACCATGGAATGCACTTATGAAGTGCCGGCTTGCTGCACTTGCCTGTCTTGTTTGTCTTCCCCTTTCCGTTGCCACCGCGCACGCGCAGTCTCCTGCTGAGGTGCGGGCGGCCCATGCGTATGACGCAGCCATCAAAGGCGGTCCGCTGGCTCTTCACGCCTTCCTTGACCAATTCCCCAAGGGCGCTGATCTTCACGTCCATCTCAGCGGCGCAGTCTACGCCGAAACCTTCATCAAAGACGCTGCCGAGGATGGGCTCTGCATCGATCCCAAAGCGCTTGCGATTGTCGAGCCGCCATGCGCGCCACCGCTAGAACCGGCAACTGACCTGAATGGCGTTCTTACCCCGGCCGAGCAAAGTCTATACAACTGGCTTGTCGATTCGCTTTCCATGCGGAGCTTTGTCCCGACGCCGGACTTCAGCGGGCACGACCAGTTTTTCGCTACGTTTGACCGCGTTCATGGGCTGAGCAAGAAGCACATTGGAGAATGGGTAGACGAGATTGCCAACCGCGCCGCGAGCCAAAATCAGCAATATCTTGAGCTGATGGAGACGCCACCGTTTCAGCATGCGGCATCCCTCTCGCGGCAGAACCCGCTGAACATGGACTTTGCCGCATATCGCAATACGCTCAAATCGGTGGGCGGGCTGGAGGAGGTTTTCGCGGACCGCGAACACGTGCATGCGGCAGAGGGACTGCGCCGCGACATCGAGCACTGTGGTACTCCGGAGGCCACGCCCGCCTGCAAGGTCACGGTGCGCTACATCTACCAGGTGCTTCGCGATCAGCCGCCCGAACAGGTGTTTGCGCAGACGCTGCTCGGGTTTGAAACCGTTCAGGCGTCGATGGACGCGCACGACAATACCTGGGTGGGCATCAACTTCGTGCGCCCTGAAGACTCCTATATCTGCATGCGCGATTACGCGTTGCAGATGAAGATGGTCGAGTATCTTCACTCCGTGTATCCCAAAGTGCATATCAGCCTGCATGCCGGCGAACTGGCTCCCGGTCTCGTTCCCCCGGAAGGTCTACGCTTCCACGTCCGTCAGGCCGTCGAGGAGGGCCATTCCGAGCGCATCGGCCACGGGGTCGATGTGATGTACGAAGACAATGCGCAAGCACTGCTCAAGGAGATGGCGCAGAAGCACGTGATGGTCGAGATCAACCTTAGTTCGAACGAAGGAATTCTCGGCATCAAGGGAGCGGAACATCCATTCCCCATCTACCGTGCCGCTCACGTGCCCGTCGCGCTTTCGACCGACGATGAAGGTGTAAGCCGCATCGAGCTCACACATGAATATGTCCGTGCTGCGCTGGACTATCACCTCACTTACCAGGACCTGAAGCAATTGGCGCGCACTGGCATGGAGCATAACTTCCTGCCTGGGCCTAGCCTGTGGACCAAGCCGGACACATTCACTTTGGCGGCGGATGCTTGCCGTGGCCAGTTACCGGGTTCCGACCCGCCCACTGTGTCGTGCAAGACGTTTCTGGATGGAAGCCAGAAAGCCACCGCGCAATGGGAGCAGGAACGGCGCTTTCGCGTCTTCGAAGCGCAGTTCCAAGGGGTTGCGGACGGGCCGCATAACTAGACGCAACGACGATTCGACCCATCCTTATTGCACCGCGGCGCCCTTGCGATAGGCGTCCAAAGCAATCTTTCCGATGTCGAAGGCCAGTTGGAGAACGACGATTGCGCAGATGAACAGCACACCTAAGTGGATGTTCTTATTGATTGTGTCGAGGGTGCTGCCATATTGGAGTTGATCAAGTGCCGGATGCTTCAGGGTGACGTAGAGACGGCCGGGGAGGGAGAGTAGAAGCCCCAGCGGAACTAGGCTGATCGCTTGGATCGTCATGCGTTGCGCGCGCGCCGATTGCTGCCATGTTCCGCGAACCAGGTCGACGCATCGCCATACCAACTGAACAAGACTGAGCACAACTGCCCACCAGAAAATCGTCGTCCACACATTCGCAAACTGGAATGGCGATGCGTCCCAATAGAAGGCGCCCGGACCCATGATAAGGAAGAGATGGCGGGGGATGAGCAGCAGCCATCCGAGGAAGAAAAGGCCGAAGACGATTTCCGCTACAGCTTGCGCGAAGGAGCGCGGTTTGCGGCCGGTGGGCGTCGTCTTCTCCACGGGTGGCAGAGTGCTGGGACTCCACGCGCCAAATAGGCCGTCGATGGGCGGGCACTTTCCCGGATAGTGTGTGGCGAAGAACTCGACTGCCGCGAAAACCGCCGTGACCCAGACGGCTGTGGTGATCAGGATGCCGGGGATACGCAGCGCCGAAGCAAGCAGAGCTGCGCCGCTGGGCGCGGTGAGGGGAATGACAACCGCGACGACTGCCGAGTAGACGATCACGGCCAACACGATCACCCTGCGCAGGACGTACAAATAGATGGGAAATATCGCGGGACCGATGAGGTACTGCTGTGGCTGGTAGCGCGCGGCCACCATCATGGGGGCGCCCATTTGCTTGAGCCAGTCCCCAGCCTCTGTTGCCGTGAGGGGACGGCCGAGCTCAGCTTCTTTGTCCTCGAGTTGCGACTCCATGTTGGCGCGGAGTTCGGCGATGATGTCGTCCTGCCGCCGCGAAGGCAAGTGCTTTTTTACGGCTTGGAGATAACGATCGAGAAGTTCCATGGCGTTTTCCTTACTGACCGCGATTGATGATTGCGCTGATTGAGGCGTTGATGGAATTCCACTCTTCAAGCAGCTGGCCGAGCATCTGCTCGCCGTCGCTCGAGAGGCGATAGAACCGCTTGTTGCGCTTCTCTTCTTCCCGCCATTCGCTCACTAGCAAACCCTGCGATTCGAGGCGGCGAAGAAGGGGATAAAGCGTGCTTTCGTCGATGGCGAGGCCACTCTCTGCAAGGTCTTTGCGCAGGGTGTACCCGTAGTGTTCTTGTCGAAGCTCGACCAGGACGGCGAGGGTCAGGCAGCCGCGTCGGAGTTCCAAGCGAAGGTTTTCAAAGAGGTTCTCTGCGAGCGTCATGCCGTGCCTCGTACACTGTATTAAATACACTGTATGATATACAGTGTATGATGTCAAGTACAAAGTACGGATTTTTTCCGAGCCCTCTTGGTCTTACACTCTTTGCCATGGACAACGAGCGCATCCGGGCCATTTGCATGGGGTTGCCGCATGTGACCGAGACCGTGAACTGGGGCCACCATCTTGTTTATTGGGTTGGGGATCGCGACATCGGCGGCAAAATGTTCGCAATGACCGACCTTGATGGCACGGGAACCGGCGTCCTCTGGATTCACGTCGGCCATGAGCGGTTTCATGAGCTGCTGGAGACAGAGGGCATCATCGCTTCGCCCTACCTGGCGAAGGCGGGATGGGTGACCGTCGAGCGCTGGGATGTGCTGCGGCTCCGTGAGTACGAGGACGAGCTGAGGCGGGCGCACGCGCTGATTCATGAGAAGCTGCCGAAGCGGACAAAGACCCTGCTCGCCATGCCGGAAAAGGAACGGGGCAAGCTGATCCGGGAGCGGAAAAAGCTGCTGAAGGAGCGCGAGAAATCCAACAAGCCGAAGGGCGCGAAATAGAGAATTCAGGATGCTCGCGGTTGCGCCGATAAGGTAGGAAGGCGCAATGCATGATTCGAGTGTCAACTCCGATCGTTTGGGTGGGACTGATCCTGGTGTTGATCGCCGCCTCGGGCGCGGGACAGGCCATTCCAGCGGTGCATTCCGAGCCGATCACGATCCGCATTCTGAATGGAAAGAGCGGTCTCCCGCTCCCGCATCTGCATTTAGCGGTGATTGCCGGCTACGACGAACGCGATATTCGTCACGGGTTGTGGGCCGAAGAAGTTTCTACCGACTCTTCAGGCGAAGCGCAGTTGCCGCAAGGTCTCGTCGATTTTGGCTTCCTGCAGGTTTCGCTTCGGAAGGCAAAAGCGTACCAGAAAAGCTCTCGAAGAGAGCGCTACAACCTGGCCAGGATTCGCCGCGACGGGTTCAGTACCCCGAATGAATGCGGCATCATCCGAGTGCTCGACAGGCCGGGTGTGCTGACCATCTTTGCCAGATCCGGCGGGGATTGGAATGCGGGCGCCTCTGCTATCCGAGCGGCGTACACGCCTCGGGTTGTTTTCGAAAGCATCTTGGCGGATTCTGCTCGACCCCCTCACAGCCGTGCAGAGCCCTGTACCGGCAACCCAAGGGAACGAGGTAGAATCCCTCATCGGGCATTCGCCTGCGAGCGCATCCGATCCCACTGCAGTGGGAACTGACGCACTTCCAGACTCGTATGAAGAGATGTGCCAGCCCGAGGGGTAGGCGTTCTCCGGGTCCGGTCACGATGTTTGCTACCGTATCATGGCGCCGGAAAAAAGTCGTTTTGATTTGGTCCGGCTATTGGGGGAGCGACCTTCGACGGAACGGTCAGGCGGTGAACTATGGCAAAATTTCTTCTCTTCTGCATTCTCTTTGTGCTGTGTTGGCCAGTTGCCTTAATGGCGCTGGTGCTCTATCCGTTGGTTTGGTTGTTGCTATTGCCGTTTCGTATCGTCGGCATCGCTGTCGGCGGTGTGCTGGAGCTGGTGAGCGCGATCATCTTTCTTCCCGCGCGGATGCTGCGGGCGATCTGAGCGCCCTTCGACGCTTCCCAGGACGTCGCAAATCCGAACCCTCTTCTGCGCCAAGAAGCGTGGGTGCCAGCATTCCTTTGCCCATGTCTCGACATTCCGCTTGAACATGTTTTAGCTTGGCCCTATGGCTGGTGTGTCGTTGGTCGTCGAGGGCAAGGTCGCGTTGGTTACGGGCGGGTCGCGCGGAATCGGCGCCGAAACCGTCCGGCTGTTTGTCGCCGCTGGCGCGCGCGTGGTCTTCAGTTATAGGCAAGCGAAGGAGCAGGCACACGCGCTGATGGCCGAGTGCGGCGGACCCACCCATTGCATTGGTATGGAGCAGGAGCTGAGTACGCCGAAAGAAGGCCGGGGGTTGGTAGGCGCCGCAGTCAAGGCCTTTGGCCGGCTCGATGTCTTGGTCGCCAATCATGGCGTGTGGCCATCGGAAGATGTGCCGATTGAACTCATGACCGAAGAGCAGTGGCGACGCACTGTCGCGGTGAATCTGGACTCGGTGTTCGGGCTGGTGCAGGCGGCCGTGACCCAGATGGAATTGCAGGGACCGTCGCCGCTGGGAGCCGACGGAGCCGAGAATACAAAGGGACACATCGTGCTCATTAGCTCCACTGCGGGCCAGCGGGGCGAGGCCAACCACGCGGACTACGCCGTGACCAAAGGCGCGCTGATTAGTCTTACAAAGAGCCTGTCGAGCGAGCTTGCGCCGCGCGGAATTCGCGTGAACTGCGTGGCGCCCGGTTGGGTCGCGACGGAGATGTCGGCATCGACGTTGGATGATCTGGAGTTGGGCGCGAAGATATCTGCTGGAATTCCGGTGGGCCGGGTGGCAACGGCGCGCGAAATTGCCGGGCCGGTTCTGTTCCTGTGCACGCCGCTGGCGGGCTTCATCAGCGGAGAGATCTTGAACGTGAACGGCGGCGCAGTTTTGGTCGGATAGGAAATTGGATGAAGAGGAACGGGTCTAGTTTGAAGTACAGATTCTGGTCTAAGTACGCGGTTGTGATCCCGGCGCTGGTCGCGCTGTTATTGGCGGCGCCGCAGACAACGCGCACCCAGACAGTGGATGACGCAGCCGCACAGAACGCCCAGAAGGCGCGCGCTGCGTTGAATGCCATGGTGCAGGCGTTGGGTGGGCAGGCGTGGCTCGATATCAAGAATGAGATGCAACAGGGACACGTGGCGGCGTTCTTTCATAGCCAGCCCGACCTCGGTACGACCGATCTATGGCAGTTCCATTCGTGGCCCGATAAGGATCGTGTCGAGGTGACCAAACATCGCGACGTTGTGGAGTTTTATATCGGGCGCGATGGATGGGAAGTGACCTATCGCGGCAAGAAACCGATGCAGAAAGACCTGCTGGAAGACTATTTGCGGCGGCGCGACCACTCCATCGAAACAGCGGTGAAAGTCTGGCTCACGGATCCGAACACCATCCTGGTCTACGAGGGCCAGGGCATGGCGGAACGCCACATGGCCGAACAGGTCACGTTGATTTCCGCGCAGAATGAGTCCATCACGATCCAGATGGACGAGCAGACCCATCTGCCGTTGCGGCGTTCGTTTCAATGGCGCGATCCACTTTACAAAGATAAAAACACAGATGCCGAAGAGTACGACGACTACCACACCATCGAAGGGTTCCCCACGCCGTTCAGCGTTACGCGGCTCAAGAACGACGAAATCGTGAGGCAATACTACGTAACGAAGGTCGAATACAACCGCCCTTTGCCCGACGACTTTTGGAATGTGGATACGGCTGCGCAGCGGATCAAGAAATAGCGCTCGACCCTAAAATGAGGTCAATGCGCCTGAATTCTCAGGTGCGATGGCCGTCATTCTTTCCCTGAATCTTCGCTCTTTATTCTCCATGGTAACCAGTGGCCCGTTCGTCCTGTGATTTCCTCCAGGAGAACGCCGCTCCGCACCCACAAAACAGCCCTTAGCCCGGAGGTCGCCTTCTCCCTTTGGCTATATAACACACAGGTTGTAGGTTATGGCTAATTGGTTCCTTGCACTTTGTTTGTGCATCGGACAGAATGAGACGTCACTATCGCCAGGCTGAGGAGCTATGGGGCTTCCTTCTGATGGGTGATGCTTCACACTCTGAAGCGGAAGTCATCGCGAGCAGATTACCCATGGCCCTCTCTGGTTTTGATCCAATCAAGAAGTCCGACGCCCTCAACAGATCGACACGACGCTCAAGCTCACGTTCAGAGTGGCTCGGCTCAAGCGTCGATAGCAAAGCTGAACCCGCGTTTGAGACACAGAACAATGGTTCGGTGGACGAAGATCTGCGCAGGCAGATGCTTGCCTACGCGCAGCGCCACGACCTCCAGACGGGTCTTCTCAATTACCAGGCCTTTCAGGAATCGCTGGGATGGCTCTTGCAGGAGAGGTCGGAAAGCCAGGAAGTTGCTCTGCTTTGGATCGACATTCTGAATCTTCGCAAAGAGTTTTCACTTTGGGGAAGTGCGGGTACCGAAGCACTGGTACGCCACATCGCAGCCGCGCTGCGCAATGTTGTTGGCCCCGATGCAGTTTTGGGCCGTTTCAGCGGCCGGTGCTTCATCGTCTCGATGTACGGGACAAAATTCAATCAGCATTCGCGCGGGCGTATTCAATCCATCGTCGATGCGATCGCGCCGATGAACTTCGGTGGCTCTGAAATGAAGCCGGAAACCGCCGCCGGGGTGGCGTTCTTTCCAGCAGATGCTTCTTCGGCCGACGATCTGGTCCGTTTCGCAAGCTTGGCAGCCAGCCGCGCCGCGCAAGTCAGAAGCCAGGCGGTGGTTTCGTTCAACGCCGGCATGAACAGCCTGGTTATTCACGACCATCGGATGGAAACGGAAATGCGCAAAGGCCTCGATCAGGGCCAGTTCAGCATCCACTATCAGCCGTTAATCGACCTGTCGACAGGACAGATATCCGGAGCCGAAGCACTTATGCGCTGGAAGCATCCGGAGTGGGGCAACGTGGCGCCGAACGAATTCATTCCGGTGGCCGAACGCTCCGATTTGATCCATCGGATTTTTGACCTCAGCCTGCGAACGGCACTAGCTGATGCTGAATGCTGGCGCGCGCAAGGAATTGCGCCTCCGCTGATGACCGTGAATGTATCCGCTGCGAACATGAAGGCGGAGGGTTTCAATTATCAGGTACGCCGCATTCTTTCGGAATACGCGATTTCGCCCACAGAACTAGAAATGGAAGTCACGGAATCCCTACTGTTCGAGGATGAGGAGCTCTTCGCTACTCGCGTAAGACAGCTCAAGGCCATCGGACTGCGTGTCAGCATTGATGATTTCGGCACCCGCTACACAGGGTTCAATGTCCTGAAACAGCTTCCCGTCGATACGATGAAGATCGATAAATGCTTCATCCGCGGTATTCACCAGTCGCACGATATGCGGGCCCTTTGCGAGACTATCGTCGCCATGGCGCGGCAAATGAGAATGCAAACTGTGGCTGAGGGAATTGAAGAATTGGGCGAGCTCGATGTGGTTCGCCGCATCGGCTGCAATGTAGGCCAGGGGTACCTATTTCGGCGCCCCATTCCGCAGCCCGAGTTTGCCGACCTACTGCGCGCATGGCCCGAGCAGATGAAGGAATGGACCTCTCCTGCGGTTGCTCAGGAATTGAGCCAGGACGAATTTCTGAAACGCGGCGCTTAGTTCCTTTGGCGGCATCCCACCCGAGAGCATTTTCGGAATGCACGTACACTTTTTGAGAGAAGTGACGGTGGCTTTTACTTTCACCCCAGCGACGAAGACCTGTCGCTGGGGACCCTGTTGAAGAAGAAGCCACTTGAGGGCGTGCCTTCGGACTACACCAATTCCGAAAATGCTGTAGCCGTTCGTTATAATCCTGTCGAGCGCAATGCCGCACGCCCGCACGCTGTCTGGAGCCAGAGAATGACGTTCGACATCCAGGAGATCCTGGAATTCCTGCCGCATCGCTACCCTTTCCTGCTGATCGACCGCATTGTCGAGTTCGAGCCAACCAAGCGCCTGGTCGCAATCAAGAATGTCACCATCAACGAGCCGTTTTTTCAAGGCCACTTTCCCGGCTATCCCATCATGCCGGGAGTGCTGGTGGTGGAAGCGATGGCACAGGCGGGCGGCATCATCATGATGGCGGAGATGCCCAACCGGCACGAAAAGCTGGTCGTGTTCACGGGGATAGAACGAGCGAAGTTTCGGCGTCCGGTGACCCCGGGAGACCAGATTCGCATTGAGGTCGAGGTCCTCTCGTTCCGCACGCGCGCAGGACGCATTCATGGCAGGGCATTGGTCGATGGAAAACTTGCCTGCGAGGCGACACTGACGTGCCAGGTGGTGACCCGCGAACGAGAGAAGCGTGCACACGGCGATCACGCCGCAGATGCGCCTTCGGAGGAAGACAAAGCTCCCATGACGGTGGAAGCCGAGTGAGCATTCATCCGAGCGCGGTCATAGCTCCCGGAGCAGTGGTGCCCGCTTCCTGCACAATCGGCCCCTTTTCGACCATTGGCCCTGAAGTAGTTCTCGGCGAAGAGTGCGTGCTGATCTCGCATGTGGTTCTTGATGGACGCACCCGCATCGGCCAGCGGAACACGTTCTACCCTTTCAGTGCCAGCGGTGTTGCTCCCCAGGATTTGAAGTACGGGGGGGAACCCACCGAAACCGTCGTCGGCGATGACAATACCATCCGAGAGAGTGTGACCATCAGCCGCGGCACTGCCAAAGGCGGCGGCGTGACGCGTATCGGGTCCGGCAACCTCCTGATGGCTTATGTGCACATCGGCCACGACAGCATCGTGGGAAACCATTGCATCTTGGCCAACGCGGCAACTTTGGCGGGTCACGTAGTCATTGAAGACTACGCGAGTGTCGGCGCGTTTAGCCCGGTGCACCAATACTGCACGGTCGGGCAGTATGCCTTCATCGGGGGTGGAACCATCGTGACCCAGGATGTTCTGCCGTTTTCGCTGACTTCCTCACGTCGCGAAAACAAAGCCTTCGGCATCAATAAAGTCGGACTCACGCGGCGAGGCTTCACGGCCGAACGACTGCAGACGCTACAGAAAGCGTTCCGGCTGCTCCTTGCAGCAAAGCTGAATACCACGCAGGCACTTGAGAAGATCAGGGCGATGGAAGGCGCCGATGCGGCGGTGCTGGCAGCGTTCATCGAGCGAAGTCAACGCGGGATTATCAAGTAAATGGATGACATGCGGATTCGGGCAGCTTCGTTGTCGCCTCTCTCGGAGGGAGAAGTTGAGAATAGCCCAGGGTGGAGTCCGCGGAGGCGGATAGAACCCTGGGATGGCAGGCCCTTCGCCCCTGGATCGCCCCGTAGGGTCGTTCGAAGCTCACCCCCATACGTAGCGCGGATCGAAATCAATGCCGTGTTTTTTCAGGAACGCGATGAATTCTGCCTGGAAGTCGATTTTCTGATGATGTTCCTTCTGGCGCGCGATGTAGGACAGCGTTGCGCTTATTTGAGCGCGACCGATGGAGAACGCCCCGTAGCCTTCCTGCCACGCAAAGTTCTTGACTGCGCAGGATTCGTGCATCCAATGCGAGGACGCGCTCTTGATCTCCCGCATAGCCTGTGCAACCGCGATAGACGCTGGAAGAGAAAGAAGAATGTGGACGTGATCGTCGGATCCTCCAACCGCGAGAGCTTTCATATCGTGTTCTCGCGCAACGCCTCCCATGTAAGCCCACATCCGCGCCTGAATCTCTGGCGTGATGGTCTTGCGCCTCTCCTTTGTGGAGAAGACACAATGAAAAAGCGAGCAACAGTAGGTGTGTGACATGGCAGAACCGTATCGTTCCGGCTTGAAAGGGTTCGATCGGCCCTCCGGGGCGAGGACCATCCTCGGCTGGCCTCTGGGAGAATATTGTCTGACGCGCGACACCAGAGTCTTCGTGCGTTTTCCGTGGCGGGCTAAATGAAACTCGGCCTCATCGCCGGAAACGGCCGTTTTCCCTTTCTCCTGCTTGATGCGGCGCGGGCGCAGGGCTTCGCCGTCACGGTGGCTGCTATCCGGGAAGAGACCGATCCGGAGATCAACCACCGCGCAGCTGCCGACGAGCGCATCACCGTCCACTGGCTTTCGCTCGGGGAGCTATCGCGGTTGATCGAGGTTTTTCACAAAGAAGGCCTCACGATGGCCGTGATGGCCGGGCAAGTGAAGCACAAGCAGATTTTCTCGAGTATCCGGCCTGACTGGCGTCTGGCCAAGCTTCTGCTCAATCTACGCTCGCGCAATACGGACATGCTGCTGGGCGCGGTGGCGAAGGTGCTGGGCGACGAGGGCATCGAGTTGATCAGCTCGACCGCGTTCCTTGAGCCTCTGCTGGCACAGGAAGGGGTGTTGACGGAGCGCGCGCCCGACGAAGAGGAACGCAAAAACATTGATTACGGCATGAGCGTGGCAAAAGCTGTCGCCGGGTTCGATATCGGCCAGACCGTGGTGGTGGCCGCGCAGGCCTGCGTTGCCGTGGAGGCAATGGAGGGCACCGATGCCGCTATCGAACGTGCCGGCAAGCTGATGCAGTCTCTGGAAGAGGATGAATCCGCCAATATTCCTTCCATCCCAACTGCCACGCCGGCGACAACGCTGGAACGGCGGCTCACAGTCGTCAAAGTAGCGAAGCCGAATCAGGATATGCGCTTTGACGTGCCCGTCATTGGCATTCGAACCGTGGAAACCATGATCCAGGCTGGCGCAACCTGCCTGTCGGTCGAAGCCGGCAGGACCTTGCTCTTCGATCGGGAGGCGCTGCTGAAGAGCGCCAATCATGCAGGTATTGCCATCGTGGCCGTTCAGCGCTAATACTTAAAGCGGACTTCCAGGTGGTTTTAACCTGAACTTTACAGAGTCATCCTGGGCTCCATCCCCGTCTTACCCAATGGAGGTTCCTTGTGAAAAGAACGATTTTCTTTGTGATGTCTGGCGTGCTGGCGATCGCACTTTCGCTCACCACTGCGCGCGCGGCCGATGATGCACTGCCCGCCGTTGGGCAGTCAGCTCCAACCTTCACGCTGCCATCTCAGACTGGCGATCCCATCTCACTCGACAGCTTCCACGGCAAGTGGGTGGTGCTGTACTTTTACCCCAAAGACATGACGACTGGCTGCACAATTGAAGCCCACAACTTCCAACGCGATCTTCCCAAGTTCGAAGCGGATAACGCCGTGATTCTTGGCGTGAGCGTGGATACGGTCGACAGTCACAAGCAGTTCTGTACCAAGGACGGTCTGACCTTCCATCTTCTGGCCGATCCCGACCATAAGGTTGTCGATGAGTACGGTTCGCTGGGCCACTTCGGCACGTGGACCATTGCCAACCGCAATACCTTCCTGATCGACCCCCAAGGCAAGATCGTGAAAGTGTGGACCAAGGTCGATCCGAACCATCACTCGGAAGAAGTCCTGACCGCAATCGCCGACTTGAAGAAGTAGTTTGCAGCCCGTTCGTCGGCCTATGGCCTCACATGGGGGTTCGAAGACTGAGATGCCGGATAGCTTGGCGCAAAGATTTCGCGCAGATCTGGACGACGTGCATCGAGCCCTCATTGCGGTTCCGTCTGAGGTGGCCGACCTGCCCTGGCGGGAAGGCGGTTGGACGCGAAAGCAAATTGTCGGCCACCTGCTCGATTCCGCTGCAAACAACCGCCAGCGGTTCGTGCGCGCCGCAATCGACGGGCAATACGCTGGGCCGAAATACGCGCAGAATGCCTGGGTCGATGTGCACGGTTATGCGCATCAAACGTGGGCGACGCTTCTGAACTGGTGGGAAGCGGAGCACGAAATCCTGATGGCCGTCGTAGATCAAATCCCTGAAGAAAAGTTCGAAGCGATGTGCGTGGTGGGAGGCGACCCGCCCGTAACGCTGCGCTTCTTAATCGACGACTATGTGGTCCATCAGCGCTGGCATTTGAAGCAGATTACGATGGGAATGCCGCAGCTCTGAACTGATTCATATCTTTTTTCGGGCGCAAAAAAGTCCGCCGCAGCGGACTCTTTTGCTTGCCTTGATTTTTGTTGCCTGGTTACTTCTTCTTGGCAGCGGTCTTCTTCTTTGCTGCTTTCTTTACGGGTGCCTTCTTCACTGCTTTTTTTGCCGCCTTCTTGGCAGGAGCTTTCTTCGCAGCTGCCTTCTTGACGGCCTTCTTTGCGGTTTTCTTAACGGCCAACTTTTTACCTCGTTTAGTGGGTTTGGTGGCGCTCTTCTTCACCGCAGCCTTTTTCGCTGCGGTCTTTCCGCCCTTAGCGCCAGCGCTCTTCTTTACGGCGGACTTTTTCGCGGCCTTTTTGGCCACAACCTTTTTCGGGGCGGCCTTCTTGGCAGGAGCCTTCTTCGCCGCCTTTTTCACGGCTTTCTTTGGTGCCGGCTTGGGTTCGGGTACATCAGCGACTATGATGACCGCTTCCTCCACGCCCTCATCGTCATCCGAGGAGGTAAGGATGCTGGAGGTTTCGACTTCGTCATCTTCCTGAAAGTCGTCTTCGTGATCGGAGTCGAGCCCGAGCGGCTCCGCATCAGGGTTGCCGTCACTCATCGCGTACATCTTGTACACATCTTCCATCCGATTGCCTCCAGCGGATCACCGCTGCCCCGGTTGGGGTCTTCAATCTTCGCTGTGCGCGCATCATTGCGTCGCATGCGGAAGCTATTGTAGCAACAGCTTCGACTCAAAAGCTATCACAAGGACATGCAGGACAAGAAGCTTCAATCGATTTTTTCTACCTGCTTCGCGATTTCAGTTCGAGGGGCGCGTATGCTGAGACGATTTTCGCTTGGCGGCGACGCCGGAGCCGGATTTCTTTTGCGACTTCGACCCGGTCCCAGTGGCCGTATGCTTTGTGGCGCGCGTTTTCTTTTGAGCTGCTGTGGCACCGGTCCTCGATTTCGATTTGGGAGCCGGGTCACGAAGGCTGGCCGATGCCATCGCCCCGCGCCGATGGCTGCTGGTCCGTGTCCGAACCACGTGGGCGGGCTCGGCTATACGCAGGCGCCGTCCCGGCGCAACCTTGAAGCCGCTGAGATTGTTCCAGCGCCGCAACTGGCTGAGCGAGACGCCGAAGCGGTCGGCGACCGATACCAGCGTATCCCCCCGGCGCGTGGTGTAGAGCACACCATGCGAAGGGGCGATGGAGGGCGGCACGGGCACCACCAGCGCCTCAATTCCGGACAGGCTCGCGTTTTCACTCAACTGGTTGACCGCCGACAACTCCGATACCGTCACGCGATACGTCCGCGCCACCGAAGCCAGAGTGTCGTCCAGGGCGACAGGACGATAGCGCCATGAGCTGCGCTTGCTTTCGGGAATCTGCTCAACGCGTCGCTGATAGACCAGCGCCGAGCCCGCAGGCAGGTGCAAGTCGAAGGCCGTGTCGGCGGGCGTTGTGAGGCGCAGCAGGCTCGGGTTCAGTGCCTCGAGCTCGTCGATCGGCGCATCCACCAAGTCCGACACCAGGCGCAAGTCCACCGAATAGTTAATTGTCACCGTGTCCGTGACCACGGGCGGGTCGAGGGTGATCTCGTCGAATCCATACTGAGCGGGATGATTGGCAATGATGATGGCCGCGAGGATTTCAGGCACGTAATTCTTGGTCTCGCCCGGCAGGTTGTTGCGCTTGTAGAGCTCCCAGAAGTCCGCGTAGCCGGTCTTTTGCACGGCGCGCTGGACGTTGCCCGCTCCCCAGTCGTAGGCAGCCATCGCCAGGTACCAATCGCCCAACTGGTCGTAGAGAAACTTCATATAGCGGGCATACGCGCGCGTCGATTTTTCCGGATCGAAGCGTTCATCCATGAAGCCGTTGTGGGTGAGCCCGTAATTGCCGCGGGGCATGAACTGCCACATTCCGCCGGCCCCGGAACGCCCGTTGACGGCCCGCGGCTGAAAACCCGACTCTGCTACAGCGAGGTAAATCAAATCCTGGGGCACACCCTCTTCAGACATGACACGCTGAATCATTCCCTTGTATCGGCCGGAGCGCTGAAAGGAATGCAGCAGGGTGTTGTGTCCCTTCTGCGTATTTGCGAAAAAGTTGATGAATGCGGCCACGTAGTCGTTCACCACCAGCGGAAGGTCAGACTTGGTGGTGGCTAGCTGACTTTGCGCTTTGGCAACGATGTTAGGATCGACGGCGAAGGTGACGTCGCTGGCAACGTCTGCGGGCGTTGGCTCTTCCTTGGGCGCGAACCCGTTGCCCTGTTTCAACGCCTCCATTTCAAGAGCATTCACCGCATCGACGATGCGATCGAATTCGTCCTGTAGCTGCGGCTCGCCTTTGATGTCGATGCCGCTGGTGAGCATCAAATCGACGGCGCGATCGAATTCCGATTTCGCGGCAGGCAGGTTGCCCTTGCGATAGCTCAATTGTCCGTCGGTGTAGGCCTTTTCAACCTGCTCGATCAGGCTTTGTACACGCTGCTCCTGTTGCGTCTTCGCCTGTTGTGCACTTGCAGCCTGCTTCCGTTCTGGCGTAGGACTCGGCAGAGCCGGTGCGGTGGCCTGGGGGGATGTGTTCTGCGTCGACTTCGCGTGCTGGGTGGGCGTGCAACCGGCCATCAGGAAGGCCAACGTGATGCACGGAATGGAGCGACACAGAACTCGACTCATGGGCAATTCAAAACGGCCACTCGGCCCCAATCAGGCGTCAGCAAGGCGATAGGAGAGCCTATGCCGATGATAAGCTATGGCCTGGAGGCATCGCGCCCCGAAGGTCGCTCCGGTCCTCCTTCGCCAATACAGTTCTTCCGGTGCTGTAGAACGAAGCCCAGCCTCTGAGCTGTACGTCGCGGCAAAACGGGCGGATTCAACTCAACATACAGCAGACGGACTGGAGAGCTGGCCGAACCCCTCATGGATGCACGTTTCCTTCGCAACTTCGCGATCATTGCCCACATCGACCACGGAAAGTCGACCCTCAGCGACCGCCTGCTTGAGCTGACCGGCTCGGTCACTGGGCGCGAAATGCAGGCTCAGATCCTGGACGCTATGGACCTGGAACGCGAACGCGGCATCACCATCAAGGCGCATGCCGTGCGCATGATGTACAAGGCGAAGGACGGCAATACTTATCAGCTCAATTTGATCGATACCCCCGGTCACGTCGACTTCAGCTATGAAGTGTCGCGTTCGCTCGCTTCCTGCGAGGGCGCACTTCTCGTTGTGGATGCGAGCCAAGGCGTGGAAGCGCAGACACTGGCAAACGCGTACCTGGCCATCAATCACGGCCTCGAAATCATTCCTGTCATCAACAAAATCGACCTGCCCTCGGCGGATATCACGCGTACACAGGAAGCCATTGAGCAAGCTGTTGGATTGGACGCGACCGATGCCATTGCGGTGAGCGCCAAGACCGGCCAGGGCGTGGACGAAGTGTTGGAGGCGATCGTTCATCGGCTACCGCCGCCAACAGGCGATCCGGATGCGCCGCTGCAGGCCCTCATCTTCGACTCGTGGTTCGACGCCTATCGAGGCGTCATCGTGCTTGTGCGCTTGATGCAGGGAACGATGCGCAAGGGCCAGCGCATTCGCTTGATGTCGAATGGAAAGGCGTTCGAAGTTGAGTCGATGGGCGTGTTGATGCCCAAGCCCGTCGAGATCGCCCAGCTCTCCGCGGGCGAGGTGGGCTTCTTTGCGGCAACCATCAAGAACGTTGGGGACACGCGCATCGGCGATACGGTCACCGAGGACGCACGCCCCGCCGCAGGGCAGTTGCCCGGTTTCGAAGACATCAAGCCGATGGTCTTTTCCGGGCTCTATACGGTGGATTCGCATGAGCACACGCTTCTGCGCGACGCGCTGGAGAAGCTCCGCCTCAACGATTCTTCTTTCTTCTTTGAGCCGGAGAGTTCCGTCGCTTTGGGATTCGGTTTTCGTTGCGGATTTCTCGGCCTGCTGCATATGGAGATCATCCAGGAGCGGCTGGAGCGCGAGTATGAACTGGATCTGATCACCACGGCGCCCGGCGTGCGGTATCACATCACGCTTACTGATGGTACCGTTCTCGAGGTCGACAATCCCTCGCGCTGGCCCGAGCCGACCAACATTGAGAGCATCCGCGAACCGGTGATCACTGCGAAAATTCTGACCAACGAAGAGTACGTAGGCGGAATCTTCAAGCTCGTCGAAGAGAAGCGCGGGAAGCAGATCAATTTCGAATATGTAACCTCGACCCGCGTGCTGCTGACTTACGAACTCCCGCTGAACGAAATCGTTCTCGACTTCTACGATCGGCTCAAGTCCATCTCACGCGGCTACGCGTCGCTCGACTATCAGCTCGCCGGCGAGTGGGAGTCGCCGATGGTGAAGCTGGACATCCTGGTTTCAGGCGAACCGGTTGATGCGCTTTCGATCATCGTGCACCGAGACTTTGCTTATGAGCGCGGCAAAGCCCTGGTCTCAAAGATGCGGGAGTTGATTCCACGGCAGCAATTCGAGGTGGCGATTCAGGCGGCGATCGGGGCGAAAATCGTGGCGCGGGAAACGGTCACAGCGCTCAGAAAGAACGTCCTGGCAAAGTGTTATGGCGGCGATATTTCCCGCAAACGCAAGCTTCTTGAGAAGCAAAAAGAGGGCAAAAAGCGTATGAAGCGGATCGGCAAAGTCGATATTCCGCAAGAGGCGTTTTTGGCCGTGCTGCGCGTCGGAGAAGACCAGCAAAAGTAAACCTGAGAAGCCCACTTTCAATGTCACCTCAGTCATGCCCTGTTAACCCTAGATTGTGGAAAGCTTGCCGCGGTTGCGAGTTGTGTCTCGTTTCGAGGCACCGCATCAAGGCGTCAGTTGGGTCGCCGCTTCTGTATGAAAAGGAAAGGTTTAGTCTGCTTAGCAGAATCGGTATTCAATTGGCAAGAGGAAAACCCGCAATTTCTCCACAAAATTGGAGGTCGCGATCCACAGTTTTTTCCACAGGATCGTGTGCGGTATTCGGGCGAGCTAATTGCATACCAGGCGCTGGCCCGGCTCGCACTTTCGGTGCGCGACGAAAGGTCCCGAAAAACGGGACCTTTCTATTTGCTTATCAGCCCGAATTAGTGTGCGCCCGGCGCCTTGGACGGAGCCTGAGCCCCCGGAGCCGCGGCAGGTGGAGTCGGCGGCGCCGGTACGCCCGACTTCACGTTGTACGCGTCGATGACAGCCTTGGTAATGTTGGTCGATTCGGTCGCATACAGCACCGGCGTCTGTTGCTGAGCGACGTCAAGAACCAGCGTGTAGCCGTGCTGCTGCGCGTAGCTGGCGAGCACATCGTAGACCTTTGAAGCGAGACCGTTATACAGCTCCTGCATCTCCTGCTGCATATCGTTCTGCGCGTCTTCGGCTTCCCGCTGCAGCTGCTTCTTCTTGTCGTCGATTGTCTTGGCGCGGCTGGCCTTTTCCGTGTCGCTCAGTTTATCGCCCTGCGTCTGCAGTTGCTTCGTCAGGCTTTCAACTTCGTCATTCAACACCTTGAGCCGCTGGCGCTTCGGATCGTATTTCTTCTGCAGGTCGGCAAAATTGCGCTGGCCTTCATTGGTCTGCGCCACGGCAACCTGGAAAGCGACAACGGCAATTTTGGCCGGCCCGGCTGGAGCAGCAGGGATGCTTGCGGGTGCTGAAGCTTCAGCGGGAGCAGGAGCGGCTGGTACTTGTGCGGCGGCATTCAGGATAAGTCCCGAGGCCAAAGTAGTAGCAATTGCTAACGAAAGCTTCATTCGACTGGAGTACTCCTTCAAGATTCCTGGATCGCTGTTCGCGCGCGCGCGCGCGGACAAACCTGTGCCTCCTGAGAAACCTCTCGGTCTTCCTTCGGGGAACACTGCCCAGGCATGAGCAGGAACTGAAAAGACACGGATGGAGACATCAGCAGGAACAAAGAGGATTATACGGCAAAATCAGAGCCTATGGCCCAGCTTCGAATCGTTGACAAGGGATTCATCGATCGACTCGTCAACGAGAGCCGAAGCAGAAATCATCGTCATTGGACTATTCGCCGCAGCCGTTCCACACAAGACCGGCCGGCACCGGTCTTGCAATAGGGTCCGTTTCATCCCAAGGTGGGCCAACCTCGGCAAATTTTAATGCTGGGGCTGTGCCGGTGGATGTTGCGCGGGAGGCCTGGTCGTCGGCTTCGGTGTCGCTGCAGCAGGTTGTGCGGGCGCCGGTACCCCTGACTTCAGATTGTAGGCATCCAGGATCGCCTTGCTGATGTCGGTCGCGGGATTGGCATACAGCACCATCTGCGTCTGCTGTTGACCACCATCGAGCACCAGCGTGTAGCCGTGTTGCTGCGCATAAGCGACCAGAACCTCGCCTACCTTTTGTGCCACGCCATTGAACGTTTCCTGCATCTCTTGCTGAAAGTCGTTTTGGTCGTCTTCCTGCTCACGCTGCAGTTGCTTCTGTTTGTCGCTGATCGCCTTGGCACGGCTTTCGCGTTCCACATCGCTCAACGTCGCGCCCTGCGCTTGCAATTGCTTTTGCAGTGTCCCGATCTCATCATTCAGCGACTTCAAGTGATCGCGCTTCGGTTCGTACTTCTTTTGCAGGTCGCCGAAGTTGCGCTGAAACTCGTTGGTTTGGGTAACCGCCGCCTGAAACGCAATGACTGCGATCTTGGCTGGCGTCTCGGTTGTCGATACATCGCCTGCAGCAGGCAGAACACCTGTCTGTGCTGGAACACTCACGGCAAGACTGGAGAGCAGTGCAGCAGTGAGTGCAAGATAAGTCTTCATTTGACCAATACTCCTTTGACGAGCCACTACAGACGCTCTTTCGAGCGCCTTCAATAAGGGTACCTTAGAAAGTGGTCGACACGGTCAAGCGGAAGGTCTTTCGCGGCTCGCGAAACAGATTCTGCGCTCCGTAGGCCTGGATCGCTTGCGCGTCGGTGAAGTCTCCTGCGCCGCCCGGGGGGAACATGTCGCGCGTAATCAACTCTGCCGAGCAGCTTTGCACCTTGCCGCCAAGGACCACGTCGTTGCAGTAAGGCCGCTCATACAGGCGCAATGGGTTGTAGGCATAATAGAGGCGGAATGGCGCGTTCACTATCGGCATAATCACGCCCAGCTCGCCACCGACCGACATGCGTGGCACGAAATTTGTTCCTGCTACCGGGCGAATGTCCTTCTGGAACCCAACCTGCGAACCGGGAATGCCGCCCTGGCACGCCCCATTGTTATAGACCGGGCAGCCGTAGAGCGGTGCAGTGAGCGATGCGAAGCCTTCAGGGCTCTGCTTCAACTGCCCGCGGTTGGTTGCAACGTCCAGGCCGAAGTCGTCAAAGAGCGAAAACGTAACTGGTCCGGCGATGGGAATCCGGTACTCGGCGTTGGTGTTGAGGCTGGTGTCGCCGCCAATCGATGCGATGCCATACACCGGAATCGGCACCTGGATGCATTGATTCAACTGCGGATTCGTTGGATCACGCGGAACGCAGGTGCCGTCGGGGTTGGTCAATTGCACCGTGACGCGACTGGGCACATAGCCGTACGGCGTGGCACCGCGAATATCGAAGCCGCGCAGATCCGCTTCGCCGCCAGTATAGAAGCGGTTCTGAGGAGGAGCCACGTCGCCGCCGAATCCCTGCACATAACTCAACTGCGCACGCAGGCCCAGTACATTGTGGCCGGTCGCTGACGGCGTCAGGTAGTGCATCGAGCGGAAACTCTTGTATGCCAGAAGCGGCGAAATGTAGCGCACATTTCCATACAGACCCGCCACCTGGAAGACTGCGGTGTATTCCTTGCCGGTGCGCGGCCGAAGCGGATTGTTGATCGTGTTGTAGATGTAGGTGAAGGAGGCCGAACTGCTGATAATGCCAGCCAGCGCATTCGTTCCCTGGATACCGGAGCGGAAGGAAATGGTCTGGAAGAACGTCTGTGACGCGGTGCTGAAGGCCGAGATCGTCGACTTGGTGAGCGAGTAAGTAAAGCCCAGGCGCTGGAAGGCATGCCGCTTGAGCGGGTAACTCACCGAGAAATTCAAGCCGGTGGAGGCCTGGTTGTAGTTCTGCGTCAGTGACTGCTGCGCCGCGCTCAGGTTGGGAGCCTGCCCGGTCGATGCCTGGTAGTTCTTGGCTGCGTTGAAGTCCTGCTTGTTATTGAAGATCTGGAAACCGACGTTGATGGGCCGGTTGCGAACATAGGGCTGCGAAAATCCGAAGAGGAATTGCCGGCTCACGTTGCCCAGGTTGCCCTGTACGCTCAGGGTTTCACCCAGTCCCAGGAAGTTGTTGGTCTGGTAATTCACGCCCAGGAAGGCGCCCGAAAGTCCGCTGACGCCGCCATTCAGGCCGATAGAGTTCTTGCCCTTTTCCTTGACCTTCAACAGAAGGTCCACGGTACCCGCCTCAGGGTTCTGGTGCGCTTCCGAGTCCTGGTCTACCTTGAGCTGATCGAAGTACTCCAGCTGGTTCAGGCGCAGAAGACTGTATTCCCAAAGCTGCGAGTTGTAGACCTGACCCTCTTCGAGCAGAAGCTCGCGGCGAATCACGCGGTCGCGGGTGATCGTGTTGCCTTCAAACTCAATGCGCGACACGTAGAAGGGCTTACCCTCATCGATATCGATGCTGAGCGACACGGTCCTCTTTTGGTCGTCGTAGCTGAGCTTCGGGATGGCGCCAAAGTTGATATAACCCAACTGCCCGTAGGCTTTCTTCAGGTTTTCCAGCCCCTTGCTGATTGCGGTCGCGTTAAACCACTCGCCGTCCTTGATGGCAAAGGTGCCGCGCAGGGCTCTCACGTTCGTCACCGCCTTGTTGCCGGTGAAAGTGATGTTACCCAAGCGGTAACGTCCGCCTTCTTCGATCGGCATCAGGATGTCGATCCGCTTTCCCTTGTTCGGCCGAAAGGTGAACCAGTTGAGGCCGCCTTCGTCGCGAATCTGTGTCTGAGGCTGTTCGACTGCCGCATTGGAATAGCCCTTGTCCCGGTATGCCTGGCGAACCCGCTCGGTGTCCTCTTCCAGCTTTGAGGCGTCATAGGTCTTCGCGAAGAGATTCTCGAAGACGATCGAGTAGGGAATCCCGATTGGCTTCAGGTTTTTCATCGCGCGGCGCAGATACAGCCCGCTCAGGTGCTGATTTCCGGTAAAGTGAATCTCGCCCACCTTCACCACCGGCCCCTCTTTGATATTGAAGTTCACCTGCACCGAAGCGGGAGGGATGGTCTTCACTTCAGGCTTGATGATGGCGAATTGATGGCCATGTTCCGCGAGAAGCTCGCGCAAAACTGCTTCGGCGCGCGCGATCTTCGTAGGGTCGAACTGACCTTCGACAGACAGGCCGACCTTTTCCTTCTTGAAGCGGTCGAGAATATCCGAGGTACTGACCGAATTGTTTCCCTTGTAGTTGATCTCGCGGATGGTGGGACGCTCGCGGACGAAGACATTCAGGATGATGCCTTTCTCCGTATCTTCGCGCTCGATCCTCAGGTCTTCAAAATATCCCGTGTTCCAAAGCGAGTTAAAGTCGCGCTCAATCGAGGTGGGATCGTAGGTATCGCCTGGATGCGTGAAAAGCCGGGCCAGGATGGTTTCCTTGGGGATGCGTCGATTGCCGATCACGCGGATTTGATCGACGGGTTGAGAAGTCTGAGCCATTGCCGCGCAGGCTGCCAAAGCGAGCAGCAGCGTCAGCAAAAGTCTCGAGAACCGAGCCGAAATCCGCCTTGTGCGGGAGGTGAATGCGTGCTTGATCTTCACCGGGCTGCAATCCTTCGGCGAGCACAAGTACTGGTGCGGTCCATTGTCAAACTTCACGCGAAGAATATGCACACCCTCAATGCTTAAAATCTGTTACTGCTTTGCGGAAAGACTGATTATATTGGACCGCGGTCACCTCGCCCAAACCCATCGGCGCATACAACGGACCCATATCCGGTCTTTTCCGCAATCCCCTCAGCTACGCACGATGCTCGCAAGGTTCAGTTCGTCCCGCATTGCCTTTTCAGCGACGAAATTCCGCCAGCGACCGGGCAAGTGGGCACACATTCCAGTCTACCGGAGCCGAGCGGGCCGGAACCCGGCCCCAGACCCTGATCGCATCATGCATCGTCTGTTTATTCCTCTGCAGACCTTAGACGCACCGGAGTCCGACATGACATCCTCGCTGCGGAAGGGTTTTGCAGAATGGACGTCCGGAGCGAAGACATCTACGCCTTTTCTGCGCCGTTGCTCGACGGCCGTGAGACTCGTCTCGACGAGTTCAAGGGGAGAGTCCTGCTCATCGTCAACACCGCGAGCAAGTGCGGCTTCACTCCGCAATATGCGGGTCTCGAGCGACTCTATCAATTGTATAAAGACCGCGACTTCGCCGTGCTTGGCTTTCCCTGCAATCAATTTGGTCACCAGGAACCGGGAACAGCGGATGAGATCGGCGCATTCTGCGAAAGGAATTATCGAGTAAGCTTTCCCATGTTTGCCAAAGTCGACGTGAATGGACCCGCGACCCACCCGCTGTATCGCTTCCTTAGGGAGCACAAACGCGGGTTTCTCGGGATCAGCCGCATCCAGTGGAACTTCACCAAGTTTCTTGTCGATCGCCACGGTTCCGTCGTGAGCCGCTTCTCTTCGGCGACTAATCCAAACACCATTGCGCCCGCGATCGAAAAACTTCTCGAATCTCGGTGAGTTCACTTGCCTTCAACGGTTGGGCCGTGCACGCATTCACCGTTCATTCATCGGAACGCCAGCATCGCTCTGCGATATGCTTCTTCCAGTCCGGCGCGTACGCGAAGAGCGTTAAGCAGAACGCCCGCGGAAACGTCGTTACGGGAGATCGACATGCGAAAAAACCTGCCCATGCTCCTGATCCGAGTGATTGTCGGGCTGGTGTTTCTTACTGAGGGCATCCTCAAATTCGTTCTCCCCAGCGAACTCGGCATCGGCCGCTTTGCGCATATCGGACTGCCCTACCCGCATGTCCTCGCGCCATTTGTCGCAATCGTCGAAATCGCTGCGGGTGCAGCACTGATGCTCGGTGTCTATGCAGGCGACGCCGCAGTCCTCCTGCTCATCGTGATCCTCACCGCAATCGCCACCACCAAGGTGCCGATCCTTCTGGGCCACAACTTCGGCAGATTTGAGCCGCCCCGCCTCAGCCACTATGGCCTGCTGAGTTTTCTCCATGAGGCGCGCACAGACCTTTGCATGCTCGTGGGCTGCGTCGCCGTGCTTCTTGACAGCGGCTTGACCATGACTAGCAGCAAGCGCTTGTTCCAGCGTTAGGGCGACGTTATGCCCGAGCCCCGAGCGAAATCTTCGTTGAGCGAGATCATCCGCCTGTTTCTGTGGCTGAGTCTCATCGGCTTCGGCGGCCCCGCGGCCCACATCGCACTGATGGAGCGCGAATTCGTGGAGCGGCGTGGTTGGCTGAGCCGCGAGCAGTTTCTCGACCTGGTGGGCGGGTGCAATCTGCTCCCTGGTCCCAGCTCCACCCAGGTGGCCATGGCTCTCGGTTACACGCGCCGCGGCTGGTTGGGACTATCCGCGGCAGGATGCTGCTTCATTCTGCCCGCAGCTTTGGCGACGCTGGCCCTGGCGTGGGCTTACGTGCGCTATGGTCACATGCCCCAGGCGCAAGGACTGCTCTACGGTGCGAAGCCGGTGATGGTCGCAATCATTGCTCAAGCCGTGTGGCGTCTTGGCCGCATGGCGTTGCGCGGGTGGGTTCTCGGATTGCTGGGCGCCGCATGCTTTGTTGCAGCCTTTGCGGGTGCTCCACCAATTGCCGTTCTCCTTGTTGCGGGAGGACTTCTCCTGACGCTTGCTTGGCAAGAATCGCGGCCTGACTCCTCAAACCGATCGATCTGGTGGTTTGCGGGAGTGGGGAGTGTCTCAGGCGCGAGTTTGGGCAACGCTATTGGACTGGTCTCGCTCGGGCTCACGTTTCTCAAGCTTGGCGTAGTCGTCTTTGGCTCTGGCTACGTGCTCCTAGCGTTTCTCCGGGACGACCTTGTGAACAGGCTGCATTGGATCACCGAACAGCAACTGCTCGATGCCATCACCGCCGGGCAAGTCACGCCCGGTCCGGTCTTCGCCACCGCAACATTTATTGGTTATCTGCTGCGTGGTTGGTCCGGTGCCCTTGTTGCGACCATTGCGATTTTCCTGCCGTCCTTCTTCCTCGCGGGCGCAGTTGGCGCTTTGGCCCGACGCATTCGACAGTCGAAGCTCGCGGCCGCATTCATCGACGGCGTCAATGCGGGTGCGGTTGCGTTGATGGCCGAGGTTGGACTCATGCTGGGCAAGGCCACTTTCGTCGATGGATGGGCCTGGGCGATTGGCCTTGTGAGCGCCCTGCTTCTGCTGCGCTTCCAGGTGAACGCAACCTGGGTCATCCTGGGCGGAGCAGCCATCGGGATCGTGCTGCACGGATTGCGCTGAAGCAATCACTCGCGTGCCCGCCGCGCAGACATCGGATAAGCACTCCGACGTGCGCTATTGTGACCCATCCACTGGCGCGGCCATGAAGAACACATACACCAGCAGAGCCACGCCGATTAAGCCTGGAATCAGACCGATCAGGTAAGGTCCGTCTTTGGGGTTAAGGACCCAGAACATGCAGCCCAGTCCGATTCCGACCGCGATATTGATTAGCCCGCCGATCTTCATCCCCTCGCGCTTTCTGATCTGCCGGAGCCGTTCCTCTTCGCGCAGGAACTCGACGGCGACTTTTGCCCCCTCGCCTGACGATTCAGCCAAGCGTCGAATCGTCTCCGACTTATAGTAAGCTTCGCGCTCTTTGCGGCGAGTATCGAGCCAATGCATCGTCGGAATGAACACAACGAACAGCGCCACAGCGCCCACCGAAAGAAACAGCCACTTCCCGAAGTTGCTCATCTCCGGGTCGCCAAACATCGAAATCGCAAGATGCGTCATACCGTCCTCCTACCTTCGCGGGTACTGCATATGTTGCTTTGCGATTGGTAGGACAGAGGCGGCCGCGAGCCGGTTGCAATTTCTCAGGCGAACGGGGTGACCGGTGAAAATCAGCGCCGATCAGTTCTCTTTGCGGTAGAGCATGTCGCGCATCGCATTGCGCCGAGCAGCGTTCAGTTCGGTGTCGCCGCTACTGAGTCCGGAGCCGGGGGTATCCGTCTCTTCCGGCTCGCTGCACGACGGACAGCGGTTGGCGAAGCCGGGTTTACCGGGCTTCAGTTCGAACTCCTCTCCACAAACGGCGCATATTCGAATTGGGAACGGCATAGCTCTTCTATGGTAGAACGAAGCGCGATTTTTTTTGCAGTGTTCGGTACCCTGAGGTCACCGCCAATGGTGACAAGAACGAATAAAATGCAACCTGCCTCGCGGGATCCCGGTCCCACAGCAGGGAGAGCGCCGGTGTGAGCACGACAGGCAGCAGCGCGAGAGATGACTTGGCCGACCCCGATCTCGTGTCTGTCGAGCGCGTTCTGGCGGGCGATGCAGCGGCGTTTGAGGGCATTGTCCGGCGCTGGCAGGGACCGCTTGTGAATATGGCATGGCGCTATTGCCGCGATCGCGCGCGCGCCGAGGAACTGGCGCAGGAAGCGTTCGTTCGCGCATGGCGCGGTCTCGGCCATTGGCGCAGAGAATCGAGCTTTTCCACGTGGCTGTTTGCGTTGGCCGCAAACGTCTTTCGGAGCGACCTCAAGCGGATCCCGGCCGTCAACATTCCCATCGAAGACATTGTTGAGCCGGCGCAGCCCGCGAAACAGGACGAGGAACTCCAGCAAAAGTCGCGGCATGACGTCGTTCGGCGAGCCGTACTGGCGTTGCCTTTGCGCTATCGCGAACCGGTGCTCCTGTTCTATTTTCATGAGATGGATGTCGCGGCCGCCGCGCACACTATGGGCTTGCCTGTGGGAATCGTGAAGGCGCGACTATCGAGAGCGCGGGAATTGCTTCGACGAAGATTTCCGCATCTCGCAGGCGAACACGCGGCGATGGAACTCTCCGCTTCAACTACCGGAAAGGAGGCCTGAGATGAAAGATGAAGTGCTCGATCGAATTCTGGCAACAGAAGAAGAGCTGGTGCCGTCGTCCGGATTTGCGGCCTCGGTCCTAGAGCGCATCCGTGAGGAGGCTGCCGCGCCGCCGCCGATCCCGTTTCCGTGGAAGCGCGCGATCCCTGGAATCGTGCTGGCCGCCGGCGTGTTCGGTTGGGGTGCAGTGGAACTGACGCGTCAGGCTGTCTCCGCAATGCGTAGCACGCAATCTGTTTCGTTGCATCTTCCGGCTTCGATGTTGCGACCCGTTGAGGGAATTGGCTGGATAGCGCTTGCCTTGGGCGCTTCGCTCGCGTCATGGCTCTTGTCGCGATTCATGACAGAGGATTCGCGGCCGCTGTAGCAGTCCTCGCTCCTCAATGTTGCGACCGACTGTAATGAGATCGCACTAGTTGATCGTCTTTGCGTACTTCTCGCCGAAGTGCCGCAACTTCGCCAGCGTCGCCGCGGCTTGGCCCGAATCGATGGCCTCCGCTCCCTGCGCGACGCCCTCTTTTAGATCACCGGCCAATCCCGCAGCAACCAGCGCGGCCGCTGCGTTCAGCAGCACGATGTCCCGTCGTGCGCCGGGAATTCCGGTGAACACGTCATACAAGAGCGATGCATTGGTAGCAATGTCGCCGCCGATGAATTGATCCAGCGTGGCGCGTGGCAGCCCAGCCATCTCCGGTGTTACACGCGCTCCTTTCAACTCCGGTGCGCCGCCAGTCGGTGATTCTTCAATACGCGCAACGACCGACTCGCCCGTCGTGGTCAGCTCATCAATGCCATCGGTTCCATGCACAACGAAAGCGCGCTTGGCTCCGAGCGCTGCAAGCGTCCGGCCCACCAGCAGCACACGGCTTGGCGCGAGCACGCCGATCACCTGCGAACGCGCGCCTGCCGGGTTGGTCAGCGGCCCGCAAAGATTAAAGATTGTCCGGAAGCCCAATGCGCGTCTCACCGGTCCCACAGTCTTCATCGCCGGATGGTAGAGCGGCGCAAACAGAAACATGAAACCGGTCTCGCGCAGGCACTCGGCAGCCATCTCGGGCCCGAGGGCAATCGGCACACCCAGCGCCTCCAGCACATCGGCGGAGCCTGCCCGCGAAGTCATCGCACGATTGCCATGTTTGGCGACTTTAGCTCCCGCAGCAGCCGCCACAAGCGCTGCTCCCGTAGAGATGTTGAAGGTCAGCGGACCTCCACCGCCGGTGCCGCATGTATCCACCAACTCGGCGCGCTCTTCATCCGAGAGCGGAATGGTGATGGCCCGCGCACGCATCGCGTCAACAAATCCCGCCAGCTCTGGCGCCTGTTCACCGCGCGTGGCCAGTACAGTCAGCAACGCCGCTGTTTCCACCTCGGATATCTCGCCCGAGAGGATCTCATCCAGCACGGCGGATGCCTGCTCACGCGTCAGCGCTGTGCCATCTTCGGCCAACAGCTTCAAATGGTCCTTCAAAACGCTCATCTCTCATTATGGTAATTGCCGCGTGAGCAATCCCCATACAAGGGATAAAGGCGCCCTCGGCGGTTATTATTTGATTACCGCTGTTCCTTCCGCGTTGGTCTGGCGCAGTCGCGCCGGGATCGAGCGACTCCAACCTCAGCGGACGGGTCGGATCAACCCAAGATGAAAATTCACGAGTATCAGGCGAAAGAAATCCTGGCGAAGTACGGCGTTGCTGTGCCCAAGGGCGAAGTGGCCAACACACCGGAAGAAGCGGCAGCAGTGGCCCGCAAACTCTTTGCTGATGGCGCAAGTGGCGTGGTGGTGAAAGCGCAGATTCATGCCGGTGGCCGCGGCAAAGGCGGCGGAGTCAAGGTGGCCAAGACGCGCGAAGACGCCGAACTGCACGTTAAGAACATCCTGGGGATGCAATTGGTGACCCACCAGACTGGTCCTCAGGGGCAAAAAGTCCAGCGCCTGCTGATTGAAGAAACGGCGGCCATCGATCGCGAGCTTTATCTCGGCATTGTGCTGGACCGCGCCACCGGCAAGCTGGTCTTCATGGCATCGCAGGCCGGCGGCATGGAGATTGAAGAAGTTGCCGCGAAGACACCCGACGCAATTTACAAAGAGAGCATCGACCCAGCCGTTGGATTCGGCGCGTGGCAGGCACGCAAGCTTGCTTTCGCGCTTGGACTCAAGCCGACGCAGATCAACCAGGCTGTCGGTTTCTTCCAGAGCCTCTACAAGGCTTTCGTCGATACCGACGCGTCTTTGCTGGAGATCAATCCCTTCATCACCACCAAGGACGACAAGCTCTTCGCGCTCGATGCGAAGATCAACTTCGATGACAACGCACTCTTCCGCCATGCGGACATCAAGGCGCTACGCGACACAGCCGAAGAAGATCCGCTCGAAGTCGAAGCCAGCAAATACGCGCTGAATTACATCAAACTCGACGGCTCCATCGCCTGCATGGTGAACGGCGCGGGCCTGGCCATGGCGACCATGGACATCATCCAATACGCCGGTGGCAGCCCAGCGAATTTCCTCGATGTGGGTGGTGGCGCAACACAGGAGCAGATCGAGCACGCATTCGAGATTCTTCTATCCGATGAAAACGTCAAGGCCATTTTCATCAATATTTTTGGCGGCATTCTGCGTGTTGATCGGCTGGCGACGGGCGTTGTAGCCGCGGCGCGCAAGCTGAACGTCACCGTCCCCATCGTGCTGCGCCTCGAAGGAACGAATGTCGAAGAAGGACGCAAGATTCTCAAAGAATCAGGACTGAATTTCCAGGTAGGCGCAACCATGAAGGATGCGGCGGAGCTGGTCGTAAAGGCAGCCCGCTCCTAGGTTAAGGTCATGTTGCCAGAGGTTGTTCAAGGGCATATTTCGGGGCTGACGAAAGAGGTTGCGCGTTTGCTCGACCAAACACCAATCTCCTATCGCAACGTCAAGCCGTCGAGTTTTCCTGAAACGAAGGGCATTTATGTCATTACTTTGCTCGAAGGCGAAGTGTTGAGAGCTGGAAAGACTGGTGGAGGAAATGCCACACTCAGGCAACGCCTCTACGGCAATCACCTGATGGGCAATCAAGCTGAAAATCTGCGTACTCAACTTGTTGACAGTGGCTAATGTGCAGATATGGAAGAAGCAAAGAATTGGATTAAAGAGAATTGTGCAGTTCGATTTCTGGAAATCCGTGATGATTCAGCCCGAGCAAATCTCAAACACTTCATGCTCGCCGTTCTTCGACCGAGATTTTGCGACAACAATAAGGCATTGAGGGAGAGCCAGGATGGCCATTCTAGTTGACAACAATACGCGATTGATCGTTCAGGGCCTCACCGGCAAAGAGGGAACCTTTCACGCAAAGGGATGCGCGGAATACGGCACCAAAGTGGTTGGTGGCGTGACACCCGGCAAGGGCGGCACCACGCACGAGGGCTGGCCCGTATTCAATACCGTGACTGACGCCGTCGCAAAGACCGGCGCCAACGCAACCATGATCTTCGTGCCGCCGCCGTTTGCTGCCGATGCCATTCTCGAGGCCGAGGACGCGGGGATTCCGCTGATCGTCTGCATCACTGAAGGCATTCCCACGCTCGACATGGTGAAGGTCTGGGCCAAGCTGAAGACTTCGAAGTCGCGCCTCATTGGTCCGAACTGTCCCGGCGTCATCTCGCCCGGTAAGGCGAAAATCGGCATCATGCCCGGTCGCATTCACAAAGAAGGATCCGTCGGCATCGTGTCGCGCTCGGGCACCCTGACCTATGAAGCTGTGCATCAACTCACGCAGCGCGGCATCGGCCAATCGACGGCCATCGGCATCGGCGGCGACCCCATCATCGGCACCACGCACATTGATGCGCTGCGCCTCCTCAACGACGATCCCGACACCGAAGCCATCATCATGATCGGCGAAATCGGCGGCACGAATGAGGAAGCCGCCGCGGAGTTCGTGAAAAAGCACGTGAAGAAGCCGGTCGTCGGCTTCATCGCAGGCCAGACCGCTCCTCCAGGGCGCCGCATGGGCCACGCCGGCGCGATCATCAGCGGAGGGCAGGGAACCGCTGCCGACAAGATGAAGGCCATGACGGCGGCCGGCATTCACGTAGTGGTTTCGCCCGCTGAAATTGGCGCCACTTTGGCCAAAGTGATTGGCAAGGCATAGACTCGACGCCGCGAGCGATTTCCTCTTCGAGAGTGTGTGCATGAATCCGCAGCAAAACTCACGCCCAGTCGCGCGGGCAGAAGCACTCGCCGCGCAGCTGGGCATTCGCTTGCCGGTTTTGCTCGCTCCCATGGCCGGTGCGCGCCCGCTGTCTCTGTCCATCGCGGTGGCAAATGCCGGTGGAATGGGCGCATGCGGCGCGCTGCTGATGAAGCCTGACGAAATCGCCGCCTGGTGCACGGAGTTTCGCCAAGAGAGCAAAGGAGAATTTCAGCTCAACCTCTGGATTCCGGGCCCGCATCCAGCGCGCGCCGCTGATCTGGAAAGGCGGCAGCGCGAGTTCCTCTCACAGTGGGGACCGCCGGTTTCCGAGAACGCTGCGGAAGGTGTTTTGTCGGATTTCGAGGCGCAGTGCGAGACGATGCTCGAAGCGCGGCCCAAAGCGATCTCATCAATTATGGGGCTTTACCCTCCATCATTCGTCGCGGAGATGAAGGCGCGCGGCATTCTTTGGTTTGCGACGGCGACTACCGTTGGCGAAGCGAGAGCTGCGGAAGCGGCAGGGGCCGATGCCATCGTCGCGCAGGGTATGGAAGCCGGCGGACACCGCGGTACATTTGATGCGAGCGAGGCGGAACGGCGCATGGTTGGGTTATTTGCAAGAATACCGCAGATCGCAGATGCCGTTTCCATCCCGGTCGTCGCTGCGGGCGGCATTGCCGATGCACGCGGAGTTGCGGCTTCGCTGATTCTGGGAGCGAGCGCCGCGATGGTCGGGACTGGTTTTCTGCGCTGTCCCGAGGCCAAGATAAATCGCGTTTGGGCCGACACGCTCGGAGAAACCGAAGCCGACGACACAGTGATTACGAGTGCGTTTACGGGGCGCCCTGGGCGTGGCGTTGCGAATTCATTCACGCGGGCGTCTGCTGCCGAAGGAACTCCGCCGCCTGCGCCGTATCCGCTGCAGCGAGGATTGTCGCGGGGGATGCGTGAAGCAGCATCGAAAGCAGGAGACGCGGAGCGGATGCAGATGTGGGCTGGGCAGGCTGCAAAGATGGCGCGCGCCGAACCGGCAGGAGCGCTGGCACAGCAATTGTGGGAGAACGCTTCGGAGCTTTTGTAGTTCGCGAAGCTATCAGCGCTTGCGTTCTACCAAACCCGGCACGGTTTCGGATTCACCATCTTGTCCGTCTTCTTGCAACTGAAGCTCTTGGCAAACTCGGGCAGATCCGTCAGCACTGTATTCGTGCGGTACTCATCGGGTGCGTGGGGATCGGTCTGCGCCTGCGTGCGCAGTTGCTCCGGCCGTGTCTGCGTGCACCACTGCTGTGCATATGCAACCCAGAAACGCTGGTCCGGCGTATAGCCGTCTGTTTTCGCGTTCATGTCCAGATGTGCGGTTTGCGCCTTGTCGAGCCACGCCAGCCATGCCAGCCATAGCCCGCCCAAGTCAGCAAGGTTTTCGCCCAGGGTGAGCTTGCCGTTCAGGTGAACGCCCGGCACCGCTTCAATGGCGTCGTACTGCTTCACCTCGCAATCGGCGCGGTCGTTGAATTTCTGCTCGTCTTCTTTCGTCCACCAATCCTTCAGGTTTCCATCCTTGTCGAACTGCCGCCCTTGATCGTCGAATCCATGGGTGAGCTCGTGTCCGATGGTTGAGCCCATATCTCCGTAGTTGGCTGCGTCGTCTTCCTTGTCGCTGAAAAAGGGCGGCTGAAAATACCCGGCAGGAAAATTCACGTTGTTCTGTTGCGGATCGTAGTAGGCATTCACCGTGGGCGGCGACATCTGCCATTCGCTCTTATCCACCGGCTTGCCGATCTTGGCCAGGTCGCGTGCAAATTCGAATTGCGTCACTCGTTCCTCATTGCCCAGTACGTCGCCGCGCACGATTTCAAGCTTGGAGTAGTCGCGCCACTTGTCTGGATAGCCAATTTTGTTCATCACGGTGTGGAGTTTTTCCTTGGCCCTCACCTTGGTGTCGGCGCTCATCCAGTCGAGGCTGTCGACGTCCTTGTCCATCGCCTGTTCAATGGCGAGCGTCATCTCCAGCGCATGTTGTTTTGCATCCGGCGGGAAATACTTTGCGACATAAACCTGGCCCAGCGCTTCGCCCATTTCGCTATCGATGCGGCTTGTGCACCGCTTCCACCGTTCTTGCTGCTTCTCCGCGCCATTCAGAATATGCGAGTAGAAATGCCATGTCTCCTCGTCGAATGCCGTCGGCATGCTTGTGCCAGCATAAGCGTGCAACAGGTGCCAACGCAGGTATGTCTTGACCTGGTCAAGAGGCGTATCGCCGAGCACGGCGTTAAACTCAGCGAAAAATTTCGGCTCCATATCGTCCATCTTGCCGGATGCGGGCGCATGCGTAGCATCCAGGTATCCGTGCAGCGAGAAATGCGTCAGCTGCTTGTTGAATGCATCGAGATCGGTTGGGTGATTCAGATTTTGCGGATCGCGCTGTTCGGTGATGGTGAGTGAAGCTTTGGCCAACCGCGTCTCAATCGCCAGCACGGTGCTGGCATCTTTATCAGCCTGCGCTTCAGGTTCGCCGGCCAGCGCAAAAATCTTGCTGACATGAGCGACGTATTCTTTCCGCTGCTCCATTGATTTGGCGTCGGTGCGCGTGTAGTAGTCTCGCTCGGGCAGGCCGAGGCCGCCCGCTCCATAAAAGCTGATTACCGAATTGGAATCGGCATAATCCTGATTGGAGCCCATGCCAAAGAAAGCATTCACGCCGATCGTTTGCAGATGCCCCACCAGGGGCGGCAATTCCGTCAGCGATTTCAATGCAGCGATCCGGTCGAGCTCCGCTTGCAACGGTGCAATGCCCGCCTTGTCGATCGCGGCCGTATCCATGCAGCTCGCGTATTCGTCGCCAATCTTTTGCTCGTTCGGTGTCCGCGAAGGCGCAGGGACTGCTGCCTGTTCGAGAATCTGTTTCAAATGCAGGCGGTTCAATTCATACAACTCCGTAAAGCGGCCGTACGAAGTCTCGTCGGGAGGCAGCGGATTGCGCTTGAACCAGCCATTGCAACTGTAGCGATAGAAGTTGTCGCACGGGTCCACACTTTTGTCGATCAAGGACGGATCGAAGACGCGAAGTTCGGGTGCCCCGGGCGCTGCGGAAGGCGCGGCCTGGCAAAAACCGCCGACTGAAGGAATTGCGGCCACAATAGCAAGACAGCCAAAACGGCCAAGACACCCAAGCAAACAATGGGAGGAACGCCGGATGCGAAACATGCCGAAACTCTATCAGATTTCCGCCGCCGAACTTGGCGGCTCGACCGGCCATTACAATCATGGATAGGCCAAAGCCCATTGAGGAGCAAATCGAGTGGCGCAGCGCACGTTCAGCATCATCAAGCCCGACGCGGTCGGCAAAGGCTTCACTGGAGCGATCCTGGCCGAGATTGAAAAGGGCGGTTTCAAGATCGTCGCAATTAAGAAGGCATCTATCTCCGTGGCGCAGGCGAAGGGGTTTTACCATGTGCACGCCCAGCGCCCATTCTTCAATGACCTGTGCGCTTTCATGTCCTCCGGCCCGCTCTTTCTTATGGTTCTCGAGAAAGACAACGCCATCGCGAACCTGCGTAAGTTGATGGGCGCGACCAATCCCGCCAATGCCGACGAGGGGACCATCCGCAAAAAATTCGCGGGCTCCCTTCAGGAAAACGCCATTCACGGTTCTGATGCCGAAGACACCGCCGCCTTCGAAATCGGTTATTGGTTTGCAGGGTACGAGCTGCTCTAAGGACTGACGCATTCAGTGAATCCGCTAATCTCCAAACAGGTCGTCGATTTTCAGACGCAGCGCATCGACTTCCTTCCTCAATTCGGCAACGTCGGATTCCAATTGAGCAATGCGGTCCGCATCCTCGGACGGTGTTGATGCAGTGGCCGCCGCACTTGCCATGGGGACTGACCCTTCGCCTGACAGCAGGTGCGCATAACGCGATTCCTTGGTGCCGGGTTGTCGCGCTAATACGGCCACCAGCGGCGGATCGCGCTCCATCAGCTTCTGGAGTCCGCCAAGCACGTCGCCGATCTCCTCAAATTTGTGCATGCGCTCGGTCCGGCCGCGCAGCTCGCCCGGCGTCTGCGGCCCGCGCAGCAGCAGTACGCACAACAGAGCCGTTTCGGCGCGGCTGAAGTTGAAGGCTTCGCCAAGCCGGTGCTCGTACTTTGACACTCGGCTATCGGCTCCCTGTGCGGGACCGGCCAATCGTTGGTCCTGCAGGCCAATGAGCGCGTCGCGCACTTCGTCCTCATTCAGATTCATCACCGGCTCGCGATTCGAGCGCTGATTGCACGCATTCACGAGAGCGTTGAGCGAGAGCGGATAGTAATCCGGAGTCGTTATTTCCTTCTCAATCAGCGCTCCCAATACGCGCGCTTGAGCAGTATCCAGCACAATTGGTCCAGTCGGCGGCATAGGTCCATTCTGCCATTCGCCGTCGGCAAATCGTTACAGAGGATGTTGCAAGCGGCGGCTCGACTCACCCCGACGGCTTGGTGCAGAGAATGCGCTGCCGCTTTTCCACACCCCCGCTCGACTCTGCGATACTAGATCGTTATGCCGATTGCCGATCTGCAAGAAGCTGCACAAAAAATAGCCGGATTCCTCGCCCATCTCAATAAGCTGGGCGGCCTGCGCCTCAAGTACCGCATCACTGCGGGGGACGGCGCAAGCGATCCTGAAGGCCTTGAAGGGCGCCAGATTTACGTCGAACTGGGCGGCCCCGATGTACCGCTCGTCACCCAGCACAATGGTGAACTGCTGCGTGCGCTTGAGACGATCGCCGCACAAATGCTTCGACTCGATCAGCGCGAGCATGACCTGGTGAGTTTCGATGCGGGCAATTTCAAAGCTCTGCGAGCGCAGGAACTGCGCATGGCGGCCGAGACCGCCGCGGAGAAGGTTCGCAAATCCGGAATCCCGTATGCCTTCCCGCCCATGAACAGCCGCGAACGCCGCCTGCTGCACCTGGCTTTCCGCACCATGGAGGGCGTGGAGACGGCCAGCTCCGGCGAAGGGCAGGATCGTTTTCTCGCCGTCTATCCCGCCGGCAAAACGAGTCTGCCGGTTGCGGCGCCGGTCAAGCCGCGAGGGTTTGAACGACGACCGCGGCGGTAGCCGCTTAATTCATGCATTGTGCGTATGCCACAATACCCGCAATGAGAATCTTCCGACGGCTGCTCATCTTTTTCCTTGCTGCGCCTCTCTGCTGCGCACAAAAGCGCCTCGTCCTCATCGATCAGGATGGCTCCGGTCCCGGCGGATCGAACCAGATGGCCATGCTGGTGCTGCTCCAGTCGCCGAAGGTCGAAGTCCTCGGCATCACCATGGTGACCGGCAACGCATGGCGCGACGAAGAAGCCATGCATACCCTGCGCATGCTCGAACTCACCGGCCACGGCAATGTGCCGCTCGCCAAAGGCGCCGTCTTTCCGCTCGTCCGCACGCAACGGGAGACGCAAATCACATCGGCGATCGACGGCAAGGTCACATGGCTCGGCGCGTGGGGACAGGGACCGACGACGCTGGTCGAAACCGCGCACGGGGTCACTCCGGTTACGCCGGATGAGCTCGATGCTCATGGGCCGTACGACATTTCGCCTTTAGCCGAAGGCGCGCCAACCCTGAAGCCCATCGATGAAGACGCGGTTCACTTTCTCATTCGCCAGGTACATGCGCATCCCCATCAAGTAACGATCTACGCGGCGGGACCGTTTACCAATATCGCGCTGGCCATCTCCATCGATCCGGAATTTGCCGCGCTCACACAAGGCATTGTGCTGATGGGCGGAAGTCTCAATCCCCAAACCGACGATCCTGAGTTCGCAACCGATCCGCGTCACGAATTCAATTTCTGGTTCGATCCTGAAGCCGCGCACATCGTGCTACGCGCCGGCTGGCCGCGTATCGACGTGACCACTGTCGATGTTTCCGTCAAAGCGCCGTTCACCCAGAAGATGGTCGATGAGATTGCGAAAGCGCAGTCACCCACTGCGCGTTACATCGCTGCCTGGAGCCAGGACCGTTATTACATGTGGGACGAACTAGCCGCCTGCGCATGGCTCGATCCAACACTCATCACGAAAGAACAGCAGCTTTACATGGACGTCGATCTGAGTCATGGGCCGAGCTATGGCGACACGCTTACGTGGACCGAAAAGCTGAAGCCCGCCACCGGCGTGCGCCTCGTTCACGCGCAGGTGGATCTCGATTTGCCCCGGTTCCAAAAAATGTTTGTGGGGCTCATGACGGGAAACAACTAGAACCATCGGCCTAAAGAAGAGCGAAATTGCTCAAGGCTCTCGAACGCAGCGCCGATAGGCGTTGAGGTGAGCATATGGCACCAATCGCGAATTCTTGTCCTTGTGCTTGCCGTTCTTTCGCCCGGCACGGCGCGCCCACAAGAGGCAATCAACGCGTCGTTTTTCGCGATAACCCGGCCAACCTTCCCAGCAAAACACGAAACCGCAGCCGGTCTCGACAAGACGCTCCAAGTCATCGCCTGGCCGGCCTATGGCATTGTGCCGACCCGCGACTCTGCGGGGGGCGATCACGGGGCTCTCGGCAGGGCCGAGGAATTCGTGCTGGCAGGCGAGCGTTTCGGTTTCCTGGCCGACATGGCGACCACTGAACGCGGCTTGCGGGCCCGGTGCCATGAAGCCGACCCCTTGAATACCCTGTTCGGAAACCGGAATCAGCTGGGAGTTCTCAGCTCGATGACGGCGTGGGAGCTGGGTTCTTCCTATGCGTCGGTTGCGATTCCGCGATGGTTCGAGCACACCCGCTATCGCAAACCGGCACGCATCGCAACCATCCTCGGCGGCAGCTTTCTCGCCGCCGATCGCGTAAGAACATCCGTTCGGAATTTCAAGCTCGTTCGATAGGCCTCTTCACGCGCAGGTGGATCTCGATTTGCCGCGATTTTAGCGAACTTTCGTGGACCTGAGGCCTCAACCAAAGTAACGGGATATGGGCAGCTCCCGCCCGTTTCTACAGCTGGTTCGTCCTGCTGAGCCGCCATTTTCTGCCGATATCCCCCATTGGTGTATGACCAGTGGTGCCTTACCAATGGTGCCTGGAGCGAGCACTTTTGTGGGCCTGATCGGTCCGCCAAAGTAGTATGGCTGCGCGCAGCCCGTTACGAGACACTAAAGCCCTTAAAGCATTGGGGGAACGTCTTGAGCAATCGGGCTAAATCACGAGCTGTTGTTCTGGTGCTGAGCGCGCTTCTTGGCATCGCTCAAGTGCGTGCAGAGGAAGCGTCCTTCATTGAGCTATCGGCTCCCAAGCCGCAGGCAACTCGTTCGGACAAGGCGGACAAGGCGCTCCGCATCTTCACCTGGCCCGCCTACAGCTTGAGTCCCAAATTCACTCCCACTGAGGAAGATCGCTCGAAGCTCGGACGAACCGAAGAATTCGTTCTGGCCGGCGAGCGTCTTGGCTTTTTGGCGGACGCGACGACGACCCAGCTGGGCATGAGCCAGGGCCACGAGGGTGACCCGCTGAACACACTCTTTGGAAGCAACAACAGGGTTGGCGTGCTTGGCTCCATGACGGCGTGGGAACTTGGCTTCTCTTACTCGTCCGTCACGGTGCCCCGCTGGTTCGAACATACCCGTTATCGCAAGGCGGCGCAGATCTTCGCAATCGCTGGGGGCAGTGCGCTGGCGGGATTTCGCGTGAAGATGGCGATGCAGAATGCGCAATTCATAAAGTAGCGCCTATCTTATAAAGGCCGAGGGCGCTTTCTCGATCGAGAAAGCGCCCTCTATACTTTTCCTGAAATTCTGCTTATCCGTTCAGCTGTTCCTGTAGCTTGTTAAGCGTCCGGTGCAGGTCCTTGTCGGTGCGCCGATGCTCGTCGATCTTTCCGATCGAGTGCATCACCGTGGTGTGATGCTTGTTGCCGAATTGCCGGCCGATCTCCGGCAGGCTTGCCTCCGTCATCTGCTTGGCCAGGTACATTGCGATTTGCCGCGGCACAACCACGTTGCGTGAGTTGTTTTTCTGCTTCAGGTCGCTCACCTTCATGCCAAACTGCTCAGCCACGGCGCGCTGAATCGCTTCAATCGTGATCTTGCGAACCTGCATGTCGATGAACTGCTTGAGGCATTGCTGCGTCGCCGCCAGTGTGATTTCCATGCGATTCAGCTGGCACCACGCGATGAGCCGCACCAGCGCGCCCTCAAGTTCGCGCACATTGGTGCGCACATTCGATGCGATGAACAACGCAACATCGGTGGGCAGCACCACCTGCTCGGACTCCGCCTTCTTTTGCAGGATGGCCACCTTGGTCTCGAGATCGGGCGGCTGAATGTCCGCAATCAATCCCCACTCAAACCGCGAGCGCAACCGGTCTTCAATCTCCGCGAGTTCCTTCGGTGGGCGATCCGAAGCGATCACGATCTGGCGCATGCTTTCATGCAGCGCGTTGAAGGTATGGAAGAATTCCTCCTGCGTGCGTTCCTTCTGTGCGATGAATTGAATGTCGTCGATTAACAGCACGTCAACGGTGCGGAAGCGATCGCGGAAGCTGGTCATCCGATCGTTGCGGAGCGACGTGATCATTTCATTGGTGAATTTCTCTGCCGAAACATAGCAGATATTCGCCACCGGTTGGCGCCGCTTCACTTCGTGTCCAATGGCGTGCATCAAATGCGTCTTGCCCATGCCAACGCCGCCATACAGGAACAGCGGGTTGTAGGCACGCGACGGGCGCTCAGCCACTGCGAGTGCCGCTGCACGCGCGAACTGGTTGCCATTCCCGATCACGAAATTGTCGAAGGTGTAGCGTGAGTTCAGCTGCGCGGCTGTCGACCAATCGAAGCGAGCCTGCTCCGGCGCGCGATGATTCGGCGCCGGCGGTGGGGCGGTGGGCGCGTGGGCTGAGAGCGGACCAAATCCGCCATCCTTCCGTTGTGGCGGGACGGAAGGATCTTCACTCGCGGTCACGAAGACCACATCGTCAAACTCGAGCGACTGCAGATCAATCGCTTCCTGAATCAGGTCGCCATACTTGTCGCCGATGTGTTGAAACTCGGCCGAGGGGACACGCACGTAGAGTGTGCGGCCCGCTGCATGACTGTAACGTGTGGGCTTGAGCCACGTCTCATACGACTGGCGGATGACTTTCTTCTCGAGGGCCCCGAGAATCTGAAGCCATGGATTAAGTGCCGAAGCCGGCGAAATAGCGAATACCATCGACCGAATCCTTGCTTGCGTCGCCTGTCTAGCCGCAACGGTTCATCTGCCCGGTTTAGGCAATGCTCTCGCTCCAGTGAAGCCTTCGCTCACTGTCGAGTTGCTTATCAAAACTTGCCTGGTGCCGTGTTTAGTCCCTGACCTGCAATTCGGGACTCCGGATGATTCTCGTTCCCTGGGACGCTTGAAATCTTTTCTGAACGGACCCGATAGTAGCACATTCAGAGACCATTGCAATCCCTCATTCACAATACTTCGCCGAATCTCTTTCAGGTTGCACCATCGATGGTGAAAGCTCTAAAAAATGTTGCGGCGTGCGTGCGAATTTCGTGCGCCGAATTCGATCATCGGTAGCATTTTTTGATGACCGTTTTTCGAGATCGTTTGCTTCGCGAAATCTTTTCGGTCATCCGCATCCCGCGGGCTCGTGACTGGATTCTTGACTCAACCTGCGATACACTAAATACTTGCCGATAAGGCTCAGATTCTTTAGAAGAAACAGGAGCGCATTTTCATGCCCAAGCGCACTTTTCAACCCAACCGCCGCAGCCGCGTAAAGAAGCACGGCTTTCGCTCGCGCATGAAGACCAAGAGCGGCGCAGCAGTGCTCAGCCGCCGTCGCGCGGCCGGTCGCAAACGTGTCTCGGTGAGCGCCGGATTTCGCGACTAGAGCGGTTCTCCAATTGGTGCACGCCGAAGCCTTGATCTCCAGCGGCTTTTCCTTAAGAGCAAGCCGCCTTGCACTGCATCCCCAACAGCAAGCCTATTGGAAAACCGCTCTAAGCTGTGTCCCGCCGGTCTGGCCGGAGTTCCTTTGCCGTTGGTTTTTGGTCGAGCAGAACGGCGCAGAGTTTCTCCGGTAATGCCATGAGCATCCCGCACAAAGTGAATTCCAGCCAGGCGGCACCTGAGTCCGTACGCCGCACGCGATCGCTGGTCGGCGTCCGTTTGCGCAAGCACGCCGACTATCAGCGTGCCTATGCAGCCGGCCGCAAGCGGCAATCTGCATCGATGAGCTGGTTTCTCGCGCCGCAATCGGAACCTCTCCCAGGATCAATTCGAGGACCAATTCAAGGACCACGCGTCGGGCTCACCGCGGGCAAGGTGCTCGGCAAGTCCCACGAGCGCAATCGCATCAAGCGCCGCATGCGCGAGATTCTCCGCCGCCACGTTGAATTGCTTCCGACCGGCTTCGATCTTATCCTCCATCCGCGCCGGTCGGTGCTGACCGTCGAATTCTCGAAACTTGAGGCCGAGGTGGTGCGTATCCTTGGACAGGCGAATGCAGAAGCTGCGCGCGTGTCGCAGTCTGCTGCGCCGAGGCTGATTGTATGACGCGCATTCTGCTGGCCATCCTTGCGTTCTACCGGCGCTGGCTCTCGCCGGCTTTGCACGCGCTCAGCCCCGGTGGATGCCGGTTTCTGCCCACGTGTTCTGAATACGCTTCCGTCGCGATTGCCAACCACGGACCTTTGCGTGGTGTGGGCCTCGCCGCGTGGCGCTTGCTTCGATGCCATCCCTTCAGCCGTGGGGGACTCGATCCAGTACCGCCCGCGGCCACCCCTTTTCCGCACGAACCGTTACCATAGACAGAGAGGCGCTTTTGCTCGCGCCCTCTCTCCAACGACAGGAAGTTCCCTTTGCCCGAAATTCGTAATCCAAATCTGGAGTCGCAAGGACCCGGCGGTGGTGGCAGCGGCAGCGGCGGTGATTTTCGCAGCCTGACCACGTTCGCTTTCTTGGCGGTCATTCTTTTTCTTGCGTTTCAATACTTCAAGCCCAAGCAGGATTCCACCCCGCCCAACCCGCAGACCCAGCAGCAATCCGCGCAGCAGGCCGCAAGCCAGCCCGCATCGAGCACAGCCCCCGCAGTGGCTGCGCCGTCTTCTGGATCGGCAAGCACGCCTGCGATTGCCGCTGCAGCCGAAACTGAGACCACGGTCGAAAACGAGCTCTATCGCATCGTTTTCACGAATCAGGGCGGCCATGTCAAGCATTGGATCCTGAAGAAATACTTCGATACCAGCGGCAAGCCCCTCGACCTCGTGCAGCCGCAGCTTGCCGAGCACTTTGGCTATCCGCTCTCGCTCTATACCTATGATTCGTCGTTGACATCGCAGCTGAATCAGTCGCTGTATCAGCCTTCGGCGACCGGCCACTTGCTCGCGCCCAATACACTCACCTTCCACTACGCGCAGGGCGGACTCGACGTTGTTAAGACGTTCCATTTCGATTCGAGCTACGTAATTAATGCCGAAGCCGAAGTGCGGCGCAACGGAGCCTCGGTTCGCGCACTGATCGACTGGCCGGCGGGCCTGGGCGACATGGAGGAGTTCCTTCCTTCCTCGCTGACGCGCAGCACCATTCTTACTCAGTCTCAACTTGTCACCTCCATTAGCGGCAAAGAGGACACAACGGCTGCGGCAAAGGTCAACGGCAATGCCACGTCCGAGCAGCCCTTCGACTATGCGGCAGTCGCCGATCTCTACTTTGCGGCGGCGATCCTACCGGATTCGCCCGAGCACGCCACATTGGTCACGCAACATAACAGCGTGGACGTCCTCAGCGACCTCTCCAATCCCAATAGCCAGAAGAAGCCGCATCCCGTGCTGGGCATCGCGATGGGAGCCACCAGCGGCCCGACCCGGGTGCGCGTCTTCGCCGGCCCCAAGCAGACCGAAGTATTGAAAAGCATCCACGCCATGGGCCCCGACGGCAAAGCGGACGGGCCAACGCTTGAGCCCTTGATCCAGTACGGCATGTGGGGCATCATCGCCAAGCCGCTCTATTTTGCGCTGCGCTGGCTGCATGACCTGCTCGGCTCGGGCCGCGACAGCTGGGGCTGGGGCATTATCCTCTTCACCGCGACCTTCACGATTATCATGCTGCCATTCCGCTTTATGGCGATGCGCTCTTCTTTGAAGATGATGCGCATTCAGCCCAAGGTGGACGCTCTCAAGAAGCGCTATTCCCATCTCAAGATCAACGACCCCAAGAAGGCCGAGATGAACACCGAGATGATGCAGCTCTACAAGACCGAGGGCGTGAACATGTACGGCGGCTGTCTGCCGATGCTGCCGCAGATTCCGCTGTTCTTCGCCTATTTCCGCGTGCTGCAATACACGGTGGAACTGCGTCAGGCACACTGGTTCTGGCTCAAGGACCTCTCCACACCCGACCCGTTGCACATCCTGCCGATCCTGATCATCATCACCATGTTCCTCACCCAATACATCACCCCGTCGCCGGGGATGGATCCTGCACAGCGCCGCATGATGGCCTTCATCATGCCCGTGTTCATGGGCTTCATCCTGTTCAACTACGCTTCGGGACTCGCGCTCTACTGGGGCACAAGCAACTTGATCAACCTCATCTTGCAATTGGCCATCAATCAATCGAGCATGGGCAAGGAGATGCATGCCATCGCCGCGCGCCGCAATCAAAAGAAAAGTAGCGGCGCCAGCCCTCGCGTGATTCAAGGTCGCAGATAATCTTCCTTCGCACTCGGCTTTGCACGAACATGGGTGCCCCAGGTCAGGGGTCCCCACGGATAGGTCGTCATCCGTGGGGTGGAGGTCTGGATTTTCAGACCTGGGAAAGCAACGAACCCAACCCCGCCCTTCGCGGAGCCGGCGCCAAAGCACACCCTTCTTCCGAGACTATCAACCAATCGCAGCGGCCAGCGCTTCATCCAGCGTCGGGTGCGCAAACTCGAAACCAGTAGCGAGCAATTTCGCCGGCATCACCCGCGCACTCGCCAGCAGCGCCTCATCGGCCATTTGCCCCAGTGCGAGCCGCAGAGCAAATGCAGGTACCGGCAGCACGGCAGGCCGATGAAGCTGCCGTGCCAACGTGGCCGTGAACTCCGCATTCGTGACGGCATGCGGCGAGACCACATTCACCGGGCCGTCCAACGATCGCGTCTGCAGCGCAAACAAAATTGCCGCAACGGTATCCTCCAGGCTGATCCAGCTCATCCATTGCCTTCCTGATGCGAGCTTGCCACCAAGGCCCAATCGAAACACCGGTAGCATCTTTTCAAGCGCCCCTGGTCCGCGGCCCACCACTATCCCAAACCGCGTTTGCACCACGCGCATGCCAGCCTCTGCAGCCGGCCTTGCTGCCTCCTCCCACGCGCGGCACACATCCGCCAGAAAGCCCTCACCCGGCGCCGAATCCTCGTTCAGGACCTCCTCGCCGCGATCGCCATAGATGCCCACGGCCGAAGCCACAACCAGGGTCCGCGGCGCCTCACGCAGACCGGCCAGAGTCTGCGCCAACGCGCGCGTCGAATCCACTCGGCTTGTCCGCATCTCGCGCCGATAGGCGGCCGTCCAACGATGCGCCGCCACATTCGCGCCCGAGAGGTGAACCGCTGCTGTGCATCCTTCCAGCGCTGAAGGGTCCGCGATCGCCGGCGTCGCCGACGGATCCCACGCAACTTGCTCTTTCCGGCGGGTCGCGCCCCGCACCAGCTGAACTACAGATGTTCCACGTGCCGCAAGCCTCTGCCGTAATGCAGTTCCCAGCATCCCCGAAGCGCCACTCAATACGATCTTGCCGGGTTGCCCGACAACCCCATCCCTCGTTTTGATCATCTCCACATACATAGAATCGATTCTCCGCGCTTTCAACGAATTGAGCGCGGTTTGCCCGGCCTTGGCGAGTTTAGTATCATGAGAATGAGTTTTGATTGGGGCAACAATCGGGCGGACATTCACCCTGGGGAGGGTGGCGGATGATGGAGCTGGCAACAGTTCGCAGCGAAGAAACGCAGAAGTCGCAGGTCGACACCGAAACCACCGAAAGATTCATTGCCGAAAAGCATATCGGCGAGCGGATCAAGCGACTCCGGCTGAAGAAATCCATGGGTCTCGTCGAGTTGGGCAGGCATACCGGGCTCTCCGCGAGCTTCCTTTCTCAGCTTGAGACCGGCCGCGTGGTGCCCACCCTGCGCAACCTGGCGCGCATCGCCATGGTCTTCTCCAAGGACCTCTCGTACTTCTTCGAAAGCGAGCCGCAGTCCATGTTCCGCGTCCACCGGCGCAAGGAGCGCGTGCGCCTGCCGCAGACCGGCGTTGACGAGCCGACCTACTTCTTTGAAAGCCTGGGCTACATGGTGCCCGACCGGCACATGGATCCCTACTTCGCCCAGTTCATCCCGCTCGAGAAGGATCACGAGGCGCGCGCGCACATGCACGCCGGCTTCGAATTCCTGTATATGCTGGAAGGCGAGCTCGACCTCCGCCACGGCGAGCATCAATGCACGCTGGAGCCCGGCGACGCGGTCTATTTCGACGCCAGCACGCCCCATTCCTATGTGTGTGCGGGAAAAAAGCCGGCCGATGCGCTCATTGTCACCATGCATCAGCCGCCGCCCGTGCAGCCAGTCACGCTGCTCCGCCAGGGCGTCCCGCGCGCGCTGCCGGGCAGCCCAGCTCACACCGCGCCGGGCAGCCGGCAGTAGACAAGGGATACAGGCCCGGTGCTTTGTCGTCTCCGGTTCAGCGGTCACTCACGCACAAGAGAGAAATCGCCACCAGACCCGGCATTCACCGCGGTTTGGGTTCATTCGATTTGAGAGCGTCTTTTAATAGTTGCCTCGTCTTCGCGAACTCTTTTTGAACGCGGGAATCGCCTGTGGAGGCGTTTGCAGCATCCAGGTCTTGCTCTCGCGGATTGGCGCCACTTTGGAGCAGCAACGCCACGCGGTCGTATTGCCCGTTAAGTGCGGCCCAGTACAGAGCCGACGCACCCCTGAACTGACAATTTAATGGGCTTCCTCTCACGATAAGCTCGCGCATGACCTCAGTGTTACTTTCCATTGTTGCGAGGGATAACAATGAGTCCTCCGAGTTTCCTGCGGGGCAGTCGCGAGGAACATGTGCACCGGCCTGCAAAAGACGCATTGTCACGGAAGGATTGGCATAGTCTCTTGTTAGGGAAACGCTCAGCGCGTTTGAAGTAGAGAACTCCACTTCATTTGGGTCTGCCCCTGCCCTCAGAAGTGCATCAACGATCGGTAAGTTATCCGCATTCAGATCGGTTCGCTCGATGGCTTCGTAGAGGGCAGTCTTGCCGCCGCTTGTTCGTTCTGCAACGTTTGCTGTATGTGCAATTAACTCTCGAACTCTTGGCAGATCATTGTGCGCGGCTGCGTTCACTAGAGGAGTAAGCCCAGGACTGTCTTTGTAAACTAGATGAGCGTCTTGGCGACAGGCGACAAGGACACAGAAGGACGCAAGCGCTATTCCATAGAGTCCCGTTCTGGTATGCATACTCTAGCTCTAGCTTAGATTGTGCGGCACGGAGCTCGACCAGTTTAGTGCACCCAACGGGGTCGCGCCAATTTGTGGATGGTGGCCAAGCTGGATGTAACTCGCTTCTACTCACAAACTCCCGCAAAATACTCCGCCACTTCTTGCCAGTTATTCACGCGCGTGAATCCAGTCGCCGTCAGGTTATGCGGCGCGGTGTAGAGCAACCCTGTTCCCTCGAATCGCTGCAAATTGCGCGGCAGATCGTCGATCAGATAATCCGCACGCAAAATGCTCTTGTTCCCGCAAAATACATAGTGCGTCGGCGGAATGAACCCGAAGTGCCTCTGCAGCCACCGATACTTGGGGCCCAATGAATTCGGCACCGTCATGGCCTGCGTGGCAATAAAAATCTCGAAGCGCGAAGCAAGCTGCTTCAGCACCTCCTGCGCGCCGGGCATCAGCGCCAGATCCTCAAAAAAATCCTCGGCATCGAGAAACGCGCGCAACTGCCCCTGCCGATCGAGCGGCGCAATCTCCCACAATCCCTTGCCCGCAAGATCGTCCACCGTCACAGCATCGTCGAACGCCTGGTTGTAGCGGCGCAGGTGCTCGGCGAGCGTATCC
>Ga0182024_10002173_pt1 | contig 49280 bp, 51 predicted proteins | sample P32metaG_FD_120480 | JGI IMG/M metagenome (GOLD analysis project Ga0182024, IMG submission 120480) | Permafrost microbial communities from Stordalen Mire, Sweden - P3-2 metaG (Illumina Assembly) | ecosystem: Environmental > Terrestrial > Soil > Wetlands > Permafrost | place: Sweden: Stordalen...
ATGACACCTTCGCGACGGCTTGCTTCGTGATGCACATTCCGCTGCCCGAGCACATCGACGGCAAGCCGGTGATGGACATTTTCGCGCAGGCTGAACTGCTGAACGCCGGGCCGTGACGTATTTGCCGAGCTTCCATCCATTCCGTGCAATTGGGTAACGCCGGTTCGCAAGCTTGGTAGAAAAGGGCGCGCAACTCTCAGCGGTGTTCTAACCGACCAGGCAGTTCATGTCTCAGTTGTTCGTCGTCATCATTCCCGCGGCGGGGCGCTCGGTGCGCTATGGCGGCCAAAACAAGCTGCTGGAGCCGCTCGGCGGAAGGCCCGTCATCGCTCGCGCCGTCGGCGCATTCCTCGGCCGCCCCGATGTGGCAGCGGTGATTCTTGCCGCCCCGGTCGCCGATATTTCACAGATCCAAATCGCCCTCGGCCACGCGGCCGGTGACAAGCGCGTGAAGCTCTGCGTCGGCGGCGATTGCCGGGCCGAAAGCGTTCGCAACGCCCTCATGCAAGCGCCCGCCGAGGCCCAATGGATTGCCGTTCACGACGCGGCTCGCCCCCTTGTCTCACAGGCGCTCATTGATCGCACCTTCGCCGCCGCCATCGCCCACGGCGCCGCCGTCCCCGCGCTTCCTGTCGCCCTCACCATCAAGCAAGCCGCCGGCCCGCTGCCAGCCAAGGTGCAGCGTACGATTCCGCGCCATGATTTGTGGGCAATGCAGACCCCCCAGGCTATGCGCCGCGCCGATCTTCAGGCTGCGTTCGAAAGCTGCCCGATACCGCTTCAGGAAATCACCGACGACGCCCAGCTTCTGGAGCTAGCCGGCAAAGAAGTCTGGCTCGTCACGGGAGAAGAACGCAACCTGAAAATCACCACGCCGGCCGATCGCAGGATCGCGGAAATGCATCTGGCCGAGGAAGCCAAGGTTTGATCCGCCGGCACAGAACCGACCTACGCTCATTTTGATTACACGGCCGAATCCGGATCGATGAACGCACGGACGCGATCCATCAGATCGACGAGGAAGTCATCATCATCGAGTTTCGTCACGAATGACACATTCCGTTCTCGGTAATCAAGGCTCTTGATTTGGTGTGGATAAACCCAGCCTCGCTCTGGAAGCTTTGGATTTGCCGGAAGCTGCAGCATGAGTTGCTGGCCGGCGAGGCGCTGCTCGGCGTGGTACTTGGTGGTGGCGGGGATCAGGATGGTGAAGCCGGTTGCTTTTGAAAATCGCGCCGTGCTGATCACCAGCGCGAAATGCGGACCCGTCAACTCATGTCCCGCCGACGGCGCGAGATTCAGATGAATAATGTCGCCGCGCTCAGGGTGATAGGTGTGCTTGCTCAAATCAGCTCTTTCCCCTCGCGGTTGGGAATGAGGTCAGGCCCGCACATGCTTGGCGTGACACCCTTAAGAAGTTCCTTCTCCGTCCACTTCTTACGGGTCTTGGCGCGACTGATCGTGATTGTGCCGTCCTTGACGCGAACATTCACGGACTCGCCTTCCTTAAGCTTAAGCTGGTCCACGCCTTCCTGTGGAATCCGAAACCCGAGACTGTTGCCCCAACGCGCGACTTTGCTGACTTTCTCGAAAACATGAGCAGCCATCGGACCTCCTAAAGGATATACTTAGGATACACTTTTATCGGCGGAATGTCCAAGTGACTTTCCGAAACTGAGGCGGTTGACGCTGTAATCGATGCCGACGTTACTTCACCGCTTCCAAAAGCGTCTTCGCCACAAACTTAATCTGCTCTTCCTTCAACTCCGGATATACCGGCAGCGCCAACACGTCCTCACACGCCTTTTCCGATTCCGGCAGATCGCCTTTGCGGACGTTCAAATACGCAAAGCATTCCTGCAGGTGCAGCGGGATGGGGTAGTAGATCGCCGTTCCGATCTTGGCGGCGGAGAGCTTTTGCTTCACGGCGTCACGGTTCGGCACGCGGACATTGTACTGGTTGTAAATGCTCCAATTGCCTTCCTCGATCTTCGGCGTGATCACCGGGCTGCCCGCCAGCAGCTTGTCATACAGCTTCGCGTTCTTCCGCCGGCCCTCGTGCCACGTGTTCAGGTACTTCAGCTTCACGTCCAACACCGCTGCCTGGATCGCAGCCATGCGGAACATCCCGCCGATGAGCTTGTGATGATATTGATGGCCCGATCCGTGCACGCGTAGCAGGCGGCAGGTCTCGGCCATCGCGTCGTCATTCGTGCAGATCGCGCCGGCGTCGCCGAAAGCGCCAAGGTTTTTTGTTGGATAGAAGCTCAGGCACCCTGCGTATCCCATCGAACAAGCCGGCTTATCGTGCCGCTTAGCGCCGATCGCCTGGGCCGCATCTTCAATGACGCGAAGTCCGTGCTTCCCGGCGAGAGCATTGATCTTCTCCATGTCCGCCACCTGGCCGAACAGGTGCACGGGGATGATCGCCTTGGACTTCTTCGTGATCTTCGATTCGATCTTCGCCGGATCGACGTTGAACGTTCGTGGGTCGATCTCGATGAACACCGGAATCGCGCCCAGTCGCGCAATGGAGCCAGCCGTGGCGAAAAAGGTAAACGATGGACAAAGCACTTCATCGCCCGGCTTGATGCCTATCGCCATCAGGGCGCACAGCAGAGCATCGGTTCCGCTGCTTACCGCGATCGCGTGCTTCGTCTGGCAATACCCCGCCAGATTCTTCTCAAACTTCTCAACGTGCGGGCCCAGAATCAGCGCTTGCGCATCGCACACTTCATCAATCGCCCGGCGGATTTCATTCCGCAGCGGGAAATATTGTTCCTGTAAATCCAGCAGCTTTACTTCCATGATTCGGGCAGGGTATGAGCGATCAGGTTAAAATGAAAGATCGCTGGAAAGCCGTGGGCTCGCGAGGTCGACGGGCACTCCTCTTTCTCCCTCCTCCGGTATTCCGGGGGAGGGTTGGGGTGGGGGCCGACGTTCAATCAGCACGATCCACTTCCAGCAACTTGACAAGACCCCCTCCCTATCCCTCCCCCGGCGTACCGGGAGAGGGGAATGAGGGCGCGCTCCTTGAGGTGTCACGCGCTCAATGCTCATCCGCCGCTTGATTCTGCTGCTTGCGCTGCACCTCGCGACGACCTTCGCCTCGGCGGCCACCGTCACGCTCCCGCTCGGCGGCCTCTATCGCCCCGGGCGATACATGCCCGTGCAAATCGACTACGGCCACGAGCAGGGCGTCATTCGCGTAGCCGCTTCCGGCGCAATCGATACAGCAGTCACGCTCGGTTCTGCCGGCCGCGTGATCGTGCCTTGGCTGATGATTTCCGGCGTCGTGCAGAACGCGACGTGGATGGACCCTACGGGAGAACTTCACCCGTTGAGCACGCCTCTACACGCGCTGGATGAGCATGATCGACTGGTCGGGTTTGTCGGAGCCGATTCCAAACTCGGACAATCGGTTTTCGCTGGCGCACACATCATCCCCGTGATGCTTGATGTCAGTTGGACTCCCGATCCCGCCGCGGCGTGGGAAGCGCTCGATGCGATCGTCATCGGCGATGCAAATTCCGCAATTCTGAAAGCCGAGTCGCTCGACGCATTCTTGTTGACCGGCGCGACAGTCGCGGTGGTCGCTTCCGAAGCGCCGGCGATTCACCACGACCAATGGATTCACGCCGGCCCGCTCTGGCTGCTTCACCAACAGCCGCTCATCGCACACGACCCGGTCAATCCAGATGCCTACGGCCCCACCTACGACTGGATTCGCGGCCGCACGCCAGTCGATCGGGCTCGCGTCCTCATCCTTGCGATCATCATCAGCATCGCGGTTGTCATGATCGCGCTCTGGCGATCTCGCTGGGCCATCTGGATGATCGTCGCGGTTTGCCTTGTCGGCGTCGCCGTTGTCTTCGCGTACGACCGCCAGCGCCCGCGCACACTTACGATGCGTCTTGGGATCACCGATGCATGTCAGCTTGACGTCTGGAGCTGGTATTCGCCGATCAGACGCGATGACGCGTTCCATTCGTTCTCGGGACTGTGTAAGCCGGTTTTTGGAAGTGCCCGCCAGGTTCGCGAAACCCCGGTCTCATTGAACTGGTCTGATGACCCGTCGTCGCGAGTCTTCCTGTTCCATCTCGAACGCAACCAATCACTGGCGTTCGTCGATGTTCTTCCCGCCCCGGCGATTGAACTCGTGAAACCCCAAATCCTGCCCGACGCCAAAGACTTCGCCGACCAACTCTATATAAAGACCGGCGATCGCATCGCCGGCACCGCGATTCTGCCGGTAGCGGGTTCGCTGACGACGGTCGTTATCAACCGTCCGCATAGCCCCGCCGGCAAATGACCGATACACTTGAATCTTGAATCTTGAATCTTGAATCTTGAATCTTGAATTTTGAATTTTGAATCTTGAATCTTGAATCTTGAATCTTGAATCTTGAATCTTGAATCTTGAATCTTGAATTCGAAATTTGAAATCTGAGATTTGAGATTCAGCCTCTGGAGGCCTCAGTTTGCCGCAACCCGTTCTAGCCGTCGTCAGCGTCCTGGGGAAAGACCAGAAAGGCGTCGTCGCGCAGTTCGCGACCTATCTGGCCGAGCGCGGCATCAACATCGAAGATATCGAACAGCGCGTAGTCCACGGCTTTTTTCTGATGGACATGCTGGTCGATCTCAAGGATGTTTCGGTTGATCTCTCCGCCCTCATCACCGGCCTGCTTGATCTGGGCAAGCGCATCGACATGGAAGTCCGCGTGCATCTGCACAGCGAGCGGCGGAAGAAAAAGATCGCGCTGCTCGTCAGCAAAGAGCCACACTGTCTGAATCAACTGCTGGTTGATGCCGCCGAATCGCAATATCAGGGTCGCGTCGTCGGGGTCTACTCGAACCATCCCGATTTGCAGTCGATAGCCGCCAAGGCGAACGTTGCCTTCTCGCATCAACCGGCTGATGATCCCGCGCAGCACTTCGCGTGGCTGGCCAATGTCCTGAAACAGCAGCAGCCCGACTTGATCGTGCTGGCGCGGTATATGCGCATCCTGCCGCCGGAATTTGTCGCGGCGTATCCACATCGGATCATCAACATTCACCCATCGCTGCTGCCGTACTTTCCCGGCGCTGCTCCATACCGCCAGGCGTACGAGAGCGGCGTTCGCGTACACGGCTGCACCGCCCACTTCGTCACCGAACAGCTCGATCAAGGCCCCGTCATCCTGCAAGACGTGTTTCACATCAACGTCGGAGCCGACACCGTCGACGATGTCAAAGCCAAAGGGATTGACCTTGAAGCGAAAACCCTCTCAAAAGCGGTGCGATTGTTCCTGGATGAAGAGCTGGTTGTCGTCGAAGGGAAGGTCATCTTCAAACCTGGAATCAGCCGCTTCCTGAGAACCGGGGCATCGGCTTGATTGCGGGCCCCTCCGTGTTTCGCGTTTCGCCCGCGTATCAGCCGCTGATGCGCATGATTGGGCTCGACGCCGAGGCGGTGTTCGATCGCCCCGACATTCGGGTCTGGCGAAAGCTCCCCGACCGCGAGAATTGCACGCTGGATGTGGATCTCCCCGACGGCCGGCATATTCGCCTGCACATCAAGCGATACGTTTCAGCCGACGCCGCGACGCCCGAAGTGCAAGGCCAACGGCTTCTCACTGACCATGCCATCCCTACAGCGCCGCTCGTCGGCTGGGGCACCCATACCGGCAAAAGTTTCACGATCTTCGACGACTTGACGAGCTACACACCCGCGGACAAACTCTTGGAAGCCGGCACTCCGTTCGATCTTCTACTCGATCCAACCGCCGCGCTCGCCGCCAAACTTCACGCGTCCGGCCTGCATCATCGCGATCTCTATCTCTGTCACTTCATGACGAAGCTCGACGACGGCATTGTCGATCTAAAACTGATTGACACCGCCCGCGTCCGCAATCTGCCCGGCTTTCTCACCCGCCGGCGATGGATCGTCAAAGACATCGCTCAATTCATCTACAGCACGCACGCACATCCGATCAACGACGCCCAGCGCTCCGCATGGTTCGCCGCTTACGCACGGCACGGCGGAACTTCGGGGATCGAAGCCGCCGCGGCGCGCAAAGTTCGTTCGATCGCGCGTCACGATGCCCGAATCAATACCCGCCGTCCCGAGCGCAACGTCTCGATTCCTTCTTGATGCGGGCTTGTTATGATTCGCGGACATTTTGAAGGAGAACCCCCATGGCTGACGAAACCCTCACAATGCTCGTCCGCGAAGTTCGCGGCAAAACGCTTCGCCTGCTCGACGGAATCGACGACCAGCAGGCGCGCTTTGCCGCCCCCGGCTTGAATAACTCCATTCTCTGGCACGGCGGGCATTCCCTGGTCGTCGTTGAAAGCCTTGGCGTGGGGCCGGCAACGGGAAAGCAGCCGGGCTACCCCGCCGATTGGTTCGACAAGTTCAGTTGGAAAAGCGCACCCGCCACCGTCACGAGTTGGCCCACGATCGAGCAGGTCCGGACCGCGCTGCGCAACCAACTCGAACTGCTGCTCTCGGCGGTTCAGCCCCTGACGCAAGAGCAACTTGAGCGCGTCGTCGACCCCACCAAGAACCGAACGCTTCGCTTTTCCATCCTTCATGGCCTCCACGATGAAGCCGGCCATCAGGGCGAAATCCATCTGCTGAAAAAGCTCTACGCGAAGCGGTAGGGCGATGGCTGCTCCGCACGTCCGATAATTTTTACAGCGGCCCTGACGATCCGGCCGATTCTGCAACAGGAGCCGTGCGCTGGCGCGCCGGCTCGTGTTGCCGCTTCGCACGACCGGATTGTTATGGCATTACCCATCCCGCTGAAATGGCACCCTCTCGACGCGTTCGCCGAACGCTTCGCTGAAAACCTTTCAGCCTTGGCCGGTCGTGATCCGGGCCTCGCGGAGCGACTTCGAGCCATAACCCCCGCCACTGCGTACTCTATTGCCGCGCAGGGCGACAACATCTTCCTCGGCCAGCCGACCGGCGCCGGCATTCAGGTCGTTCCCGATCCGCTGCCGGCGTCCGAGGCGCGACGCTTGATATCCGGCCTGTATCCAACAGGAAACGTCGGATGGTCGCTGCTCATCGGCGGTCTCGCTTACGGGTGGTCGTGGGATCGCATTGCGCGCTTGCCGTGCAAAGTCGATGGCGCGCCGGGCCACACCCCACCAATCTATCTGCTGACAGCCGATGTCGATCGCCTCTGGGCGGTGCTGCACGTGATGGATTGGCGCGAGCTGTTGGCGTCACCGCGAATGCAGATCTTCGCCGGCGCCGATGCCGGCCAGCAATTCATCGATCAACTTTCGGGCGATACGCGCTGGCCCATTCCGCGCGCGTCGCTCCGCATCGAATCCAATCTCTGGCCCGGCGACTTGAACAGCATGATTCAAGCTGTCACCGAGCGGCGCCAACACAATCTAAGCACAACGCGGACGAAGCTCGCCGCGCTGTATCCCCCGATATCCGGCGCCAGTTGGAGCCAGCGTCTGGGCGGGCAGAAGCTCCGCGTCGTCGGCATTACCAGCAAGTTCACAACGTTTCTTCAGCATTCGATGCGAGATTGGCTGTCGGGCTTCGAGCAGATGGGCTATGAGACGCATTTAGTCATCGAGCCGGCAGACCATCTGCTCTGCAACGCGCAAACCGTAACCGAGCAAATCGCCGAGCTGGCGCCCGATTTGATCGTCATCATCGATCACTATCGCGCGGAAATGCAGTGGCTTCCCGAAGAAGTACCCTGCGTGATGTGGGTGCAGGACCGCCTGCCGAATATCTACAGCGAAAAGGGTGGCGCCAGCCAGGGCCCGCGCGATTTCTGTGTCGGCTTCGGTCGATTGCAGCTCAGCACACGCTTCGGCTATCCCGTTGATCGATTCCTCTCAACGCCGGTAGGCATCAATGAAAAGCGCTTCGCGGGTATCGAATTGAGCGCCGCGGATCGCGATCGCTTTGGATGCGACGTGTCGTATGTGAGCCATGCGAGTCAGACCGCCGAGCAGTTGGCCCAGCAGTTTGCGCACACCAGCAATTCACCGGAAATCTCGCGATTAGCCACCGATCTGCTGCATCGCATCAAAGCGTGGTACGCAATCGGCGGGCAAGCACTGTGCGAAGTTCAGCTTCGCGAGATGCTGCAGCGCAGCATGATCGATACCCGTGTTCAGCTCGACGAAAAGAACACCGGCGAAACGGTTCACTACTTTCACCACAACGTCAACAACGCGATCTTCCGCCATCAGTCCTTGCAATGGCTCGCCGACGCCGGCGTGAACCTGCACCTGTGGGGTCGCGGCTGGGAGAATCATCCGACGCTCAGTCGCTTTGCCAAGGGACTCGCCGACAACACCTACGACCTGCCGCGCATCTATCGCGCCAGCAAGATCAACCTTCAGGTGACGCCGCATGGCTCGGTGCATCAGCGCCTGCTCGACGGCCTTGCCATCGGCGCGTTCTTCCTGCTCCGCTGGCATCCCGGTGATGCCGTCGGCCTGCTCTATCGCGATCTGCTGGGCTGGTGCGAAGCAAACGGCATTCAGTCTGAATCCCAGTTGCGCCAACGAGCCGACGTCCGCATCGATGCGGTGATCGACACCATCAACGCTCTCGAAGGAACCACGGTTCAGAATCGCGTTCTCGATGTGTTCGATGTCATGCAGGGCCACGCCGACAACGATTTCATGACTTCCGCTGACAGCATTTGGGAAGAGTATCCGCAAGTGGCGTTCAACACGGCCGCGGAGCTATCCCAGTGCCTGAAGCGATACTTGAACGACGACGCGGCGCGCCAGCAGGTCGCGGATTCGATGCGATCGCGCGTCATCGACCGCGCCAGCTACACCGCGATTAATCGACGAATGTTGTCGCTCATCCGTACCGAGCTGGCCAGGGAGGAGACGCGATGCGCAGCCTGAGAGCGGCCGCCATCCATCGCGGCTGGATTCGCGAGAGCGAAACGCTGCTTGCGCCGCGCCTGGCATTTCCGCTGCTGTGTGATCTTCCGGAAGTCGTGCACGACGCCAATCGCCACGTTCGCGACGCGGTGCTTGGAGACGTCCTGCATGGGTCAAACGAGCCGGTCGAGAATCTGTCGATGTTCGGAGCAGAGCGCGAGATTGTCGTCGCCGAGACCGATCGTTTCGGCATCCCCCTCCGCACCGTGCTCGGCCTCAAAACAGGATTGATGCGCAGCGACCCGTATTACAGCGAGGCGTATCTCGCGCAATTCTATAACCAGCGATATCGCGATCTCTATCGTCCAAAGCGGTTCTCACTGTCGTGGTTCCTGTCGGAGCAGATTCGTGCCGGCCAGCGCATCCTCGAACGAGTTGAATCGCGCTTGCCGGCAAAAGCGAACGTCCTCGACATCGGTTGCGGCATGGGCGGGAATCTCATCGCATTCCGCTTTGCCGGCCATCACACGCACGGCTGCGATTACGGCCACGCCTACGCCGCCCGCGGTCGCGAACTCGGGCTCGATGTTCGCACCGGGGGCGTTGAAGCAATTCAATCGTCGGGCCCGTTCGATTTAATCATTCTCTCGCACGTTCTTGAGCACGTGACGCAGCCGATTGAGCTGTTGTCGCAGGTCGCGTCCCTGCTGAAACCCGCCGGCATCTGTTACGTCGAAGTCCCCGGCTTGATGAACCTTCAGCAGTGGTATGCCGGCAACATTCTCGAGTATTTGCAGAACGCCCATCGCTGGCACTTCACGCAAGCGACGCTCGAAGCCGTGCTGAATCGCGCGGGATTGAAATCGGTGGAAGCCGACCAAACCGTACGATCCATTGCGACGCTCGGCGACAAGCAGCAAACCACTTCGCCCATCGACGGCCCGAGCGTGCTTGCCGAAATCCATCGTCTCGAATCCTTGCGGATCAACGTCAACTAATCGCCATGGCCAACTCGACCAAAGAATGTCTAGCGATCATCCCCGCCCGCGGCGGTTCCAAAGGAATCCCGCGCAAGAATCTGCGCATGATCGCCGGCCGACCGCTGGTCGCGTGGACGATCGACGCCGCGTTGAACGCGCAGCACGTCACGCGAACGGTGGTTTCGACTGACGACGCCGAAATTGCGAGCGTCGCCAGATCTTTCGGCGCGGAAGTTGTCGCGCGTCCGGCTGAAATCAGCGGCGATACGGCTTCCAGCGAATCCGCATTGCTCTACACGCTTTCGCAATTGGAACGCGAAGAGAACTATCGCCCCGACTTGCTCGCGTTCCTTCAATGCACGTCGCCGCTGATTGAAAGCGGCGATATCGATGGCGCCGTCGAAGCACTGCTTCGCGACACTGCCGATTCGGCACTTTCCGTTTGTCGCTTCAATCACTTTGCCTGGAAGCAAACCGACGACGGCAGCGCCATCGGCATCAACCACGACAAATCATTTCGCCCGCGACGACAAGATCGCGAGCCGCAGTATCTGGAAACGGGCGCGGTTTACGTAATGCGCACCGAAGGGTTCAAAATTGCGAAGCATCGCTTCTTCGGCAAGACGACGATGCACGAAATGCCGGGTGCTCGGGCGATGGAAATTGACGAACCGCACGAATTGGTCGTCGCCGAGTCATTGCTTCGCGCGCGAATGCGGCTTGCCACGCGGCAACAGCTTCCAAAACCCGTTGGCGCAGTTGTTTTCGACTTCGACGGCGTCTTCACCGACAACGGCGTCTGGCTCGATCAGGAAGGGCGCGAAGCAGTCGTGTGCCGCCGCGATGATGGGATGGGCATTTCGCTTCTTCGCCGGCTCGATATACCAATTCTCGTCTTGTCCACCGAAGCCAATCCCGTCGTCGCGGCTCGCTGCCGCAAGCTGCAGATCGAATGTGTGCAAGCCTGCACAGATAAGCTCTCGACACTCACCCGCTGGGCTGAGCGGCGCAACATCGATCGCTCGAAGCTGGTGTATGCCGGCAACGATCTCAACGACGTCGAGTGCCTCGCGTGGGCCGGTTGCGGCGTGGCGGTGGCCGACGCATATCCCGCGGCTCACCAGGCCGCCCGCGTGGTTCTGTCTCGCGCCGGAGGACAGGGCGCGGTTCGCGAACTATGCGATCTGATTCTCGAAAACGCATCGGAATGGATATCAGTTGCGGAAAGGAAGTCAGCGTGAGCAATCTGCTTTCAATTGGCAATCGCAAGGTGGGCGCGGGCCAGCCGGTTTACGTCATCGCGGAAATTGGAATCAATCACAATGGTGATCTTGAAGTTGCCAAAAAGCTGATCGACGTTGCAAAGCTCGCCGGGTGCGACGCCGTGAAGTTTCAGAAGCGCACGCCCGAGCTATGTGTGCCGGATGAGCAAAAGGATTTAAAGCGCGAGACGCCATGGGGCGTGATGACGTATCTGGATTACCGCTATCGCGTGGAGTTTGGGTACGAGCAGTATGCCATCATCGACCGTCATTGCCGCGAGCGCGGGATCGACTGGTTCGTGTCGTGCTGGGACGAAGCGTCCGTTGATTTCATCGAGCAGTTCGAACCGGTCTGCTACAAGATCGCGTCGGCATCGGTCACCGACATGTCGCTTTTGGCAAGGCTCAAAGCGACAGGCCGGCCGCTGATTCTGTCGACGGGCATGTCGAGCATGGAGGAGATTCGCAAGGCGGTTGATGTGCTCGATCGCGACACCCTCGCCCTGACGCACGCCACGAGCAGCTATCCCTGCAAGCCGGAGGAACTGAATCTGCGGATGATTCAAACGCTGGCCGCGGAGTTCGACGTTCCAGTCGGCTACTCGGGTCACGAGGTGGGTTTGCAGACGACGAACGCCGCGGTCGCGCTGGGCGCGAGTTTGGTCGAGCGGCACATCACCCTCGATCGCGCGATGTGGGGCAGCGACCAGGCGGCATCGGTTGAGCCGCAGGGATTGGTCCGACTAGTTCGCGATATCCGTGTCATCGAACGCAGCATGGGCGACGGAAAGAAAGTCGTCTACGAAAGTGAGAAGTCCTCGCGTGCCAAGCTTCGTCGCGGCCGCACGGTCACCAATCAACAGCTTTCGCGACATGCGATCCTTGCAGAGAACCAGCAGCTTCGTGACCGTCATGCCGGACAGCGCTGCTTCATTCTCGCCACCGGCCCATCGATCAAGCGACAGCAACTTCGTGTATTAGCTGCCGAGGCGTGTATCAGCGTCAGCAACTTCTTCGTGCATCCGGATTACGCTGAGATTCAGCCGCGATATCACTGCGTTGCCCCGTATCACCCGCCGATCACGGAAGATGGCTGGCAGCAATGGCTGGGTGAAATGGGCGCCGGAACGCAAGGAGCCGAGCTGTTCTTCGGCATGAACGACTTCGATCGCAACCACAGCCGGGGACTATTCAAAGGCCGCGACGTGCATCATCTGCTCTTCGGTGGAACGCTCGGCCAGGTCGAGGCGCACGGCATTGATTTGACCCGGGCGAATCCCTCACCGCAATCCGTCACCATTATGGCGCTCTATACCGCGCTATACATGGGATTTTCCGAGATCATCCTGCTCGGCTGCGATCATGACTGGATTCTGCACGTCAATGCGTCAATGCATTTTTATACTGAAGACCAGCATGCCCTGAACCGCAACGGCTACAACGAATGGTTCGGCGGCGGGCTTGATGGTTACTTCCGCGATTACCTGGCGCTCTGGTCGCAATACCGGGCGATTGCAGCAGCCGCCGAGAAGCGGGGCGTGCGCATCATCAACGCCACCGAGGGCGGCCTGCTCGATGTCTTCCCGCGAGCCAATCTCTCAACGCTGATTAGTCAACGCCGGGTCGCGTAAAGGTGTGATCCACCGATCGAACTCCGCGGCGAACTGATCGAGCGACCAGTCGCGAACGATGCGCCGCGGCAGACGATATCGATCCGAAGCCGTGGTGACGATGCCGCCGAAGTTCGCGCATGCGAGCTCATAGCCCGCCAGCTGCACCAGCCGCACGGTGTCAGCGGTATAGTCGTGTCGCGTTCCAAACGGATATGAGAACGCCGCCGGCGATCGCAATTGCCGCCGGTTTAGCTGGATCTGCGACTGTTGCACGTCAAGCGATTCGGCGCTCAGCCGACAGTGATCGACCGTGTGCCCGCCGATCGTAACCAGATCGTCGTTGGACAGTTTCCGCAGTTCGTCCGATGACATCATTCGATGCGATTGTCGCCGCGGCGCTTCCGCCCAGGTTTGAAGCTGATTTAGCAACTCGCTTCGCACGGCGATCGTGCTCTGATGAAGAAGACTCGTCAGTCGGCGATACACCTCGTGTCGTGGTGTCGGATCGGATTCATCGAGCACGTTCCAATTCGAATGGCGTCCGTCATAAGTTGCACTTTCGCCCAGATCGATGTTCTGCGCTTCCAGCTTGTGTGGCAGTTTGCCCGGCGAAAGAAAAATGCGATCCAGGTCATCCCAGAAGAACTCATCGCACGAATCGGTGTGCGCGGTCGTTGCAAAGACAGTGGCCGGGCAATCGTACTGCCGCAGAATCGGCGCCGCTTGGTGAAGATTGTCGGCGTATCCGTCGTCAAACGTGATTGAAACGACGTTCTCGAGCGGGCGGCCTTCGGCCAACGCTCGGCCGATCTCCGCCAGCGGCGCCACGCGATATCGATCTGAAATCCATTGAATTTGAGATTCGAAATTTGCCGGCGAAACGCACAGCAACTGCGGATCACGATCGAGCGTTGTAACGCGGTGATACAGCAGAATAATCGCACCAGGAATCACATGTCCGCCCCGCGCCGCGCGCGAATCGTGATGATCACCGGATAGTCCGGATCGTGGTGCTCCAGGTCGTCAGCCGGGATTTCGTGAAGCGCCAGGCCCCGCAGGAAGGCCGTCGCGACGGCCACGTTGCCAAAGCTGTTCACGTCCACGTCTTCGAACGATTGCTCGAAGAGTCGCCGAGCCGATAGATCCGTGAATCGCCAGAAGTCGCCCCAGCGATCCATGTCGTATCGACTGATCTGGCTAATGCCGGGCACGGTTGCCAGAACGATTCCGCCGGGTCGAAGCGCGTGATGGCAGTTTGCGATCGCTGCTCGCACATCGAATACGAATGGCAGCACCTGCGTCAGGATGATGCAGTCGAAGGCGTCGGCGGAAATGCCCTCGCCGGTTTCGAGATTGCCGACGATCGTCGCTTTGCGATTCCCGGCGACAGCGTGCAGAACGTCGCTTTGAACAACATTCGCGCCGAATTGTTTCGTGTAAGTCGCATCGCCGATCTCCAACACGCGGCCATGAATCAGTTCGCAATTCGCCTGCAGAAAACCTTCGATGTAGTAGCGATCGATGGGTGTTCCGCGGTCAAAACCGAAGAGCCGACTGACGGGCTGCGGCGGGGTAAGCATTTTTGCACGCTCGGCTGCCATGTCTTACGCCTCGCGTTGCCCGTGGACCAGGCAGAACCAATGCGCACGGGGCCGGTGTCGGAAAGGAGGCTTGGTGGTGGAGCACGTCTCGTCATCGAAATCGTGAACGAAATAGCGGAAGCCCTGGCTATCCAGAAGATTCAGCAGATCGCCGAGGCACTGCTTTCCGCCCGCCCACCCGTGATACTCGACGACCATTTGCCGGACATTGGCCAAAGCGCCTGCCGCCGCACATTCGCGTAAGACCGGAAGTTCCTGCCCCTCAATATTCAGTTTCAGGAAATCAACCGGTTCGCGAAGATAGGTCGAGAGGCGCTCGATTCGAATGCTGTTTCCAGCAGCTTGCGCTTCCACCCGTCCGCCAGCTGATCCATCCGCCGCGAAGGTCGCCATGCCGTCGGCATCCCCTAACCCCGCATTTACTACCGTGACATTCTGCTCGGCCTGGTTCCGCTTGAGGTTTGCCTTGAGCAACCCACCGATCTCCGGATCCGGCTCGAAGGCAATGATTCGACTGGCGGGGTGGTCTCGCCTGAAGCCGAGGATCGAGATGCCCATGTTGCTTCCCCCGTCGACAATGAGAGGATCGGGGCGGCTGGCGTTGAAGCGATAGATTCCCCGCACAAACACATCTTTGAGTTGCATGTAGGCGTTGGGGCCGTCGGTGATACGCAAGCGGAAACCTTCCGCCGCGATCAGCGAGCCGGCGGGTTTGTTCCAAAGCCGTCGTCGCAACGCCGCCAAAGTGGAGGTTCGGGCCGTCTGGCGTTTCCGCGGCGGGGGTATAAGCGTCATATCCGTCAAATTATCGGCCTGTGCAAGGCCAGCCCGACAAAAAACGCACGAGGATCGCCCTGCACGCTCACCTTTGGGCCGGCAGCTGAAGGGCTATCGGCGAAGTTGCACATTCTTTGTCGGCCGGCTGGTGTTCAGTCCGATAATGTTTGCAGTGCGGATCGCGTTTCTCACATCGCAGTGGCCGGGCGTACGCATGAGCGGCATTGGCGCCGCCGTGCGACAGAACGCGCTGGCGATGGCCGCGGCGGGGCACGATGTGCATGTCTTCACACTTATGATGCCTGCCGATGCAGACCGGCCGTCTGCGCTGCAGGTTCACGAAGCAGATGACTTATCCGCGCTCGTCAATCGCAATGCGATTCCCGCAGCGGCTGCCGCTTCGGTACACGCCGGCGGGGCGGGGGTTTACCGACTCTCTACCGCCTGGCGACTGTGCCAGTCCCTAATCGACGTCCATCACGAGCAGCCGTTTGATGTCGTCGAATCGCCCGAAGTGGAAGCGCTCGGCTTGCCGCTGCTGATCAACGGCGAGTTTGCTGCTCCCGTCATCACGCAACTGCATTGCTGCACGGCGTTGGCCGCTTCGGTGAATCGGTCGTCGCCGGCTTCGAGTGAGCGGACGTTAGCCGTTCTGGAGTTCGCGGTGATTCATCTCGCGGATGGCGTAATCGCTCCCACCCGCGCGGTGATCGGAGCGACGCGGGAGTTTACGCCGGTGAGGGATGATGCGGCTGTCATTCCGCATTGTTGGGCGGAGTCGACGAACTTCTGCCTGCCGAACAGCGGGCCGCTCGTGTTTGTTGGACGGCTGGAACGTTTAAAGGGCGTCGAGACGATCGCGGAGGCGCTCAATTTATTCCTGCCGAAACATCCTGAAGCGGGATTCCGATTTATCGGACCTGACACGTCGACAGCTCCCGACGGCGGCTCGATGCGCGATCATCTGGTTGCAATTCTAAATGCTGGCATCCGCGATCGCGTTGAATTCACCGGCGAAGTTTCGCCATCAGTTGTTGCCGACGCTTGGCGCACCGCTCGCTTCGGCGTCATGCCGAGCATCTGGGAGAACTTTTCGCTGGCCGCTTGCGAGGCGATGAGCCACGGACGAACCCTAATCGTCGCCGACGGAACCGGTTCGGTTGAGTTAGTTGGCGATGCGGGCCTTGTGGTCCCTCAAGAGGATGCCGCGGCGTTGGCCGATGCAATGAATCGACTGTGGGATAAATCGCAGCTTCTATCACAACTTTCGCGCGGGGCGTATGACCGCATCAACACGATATTCGCGCCATCGCGCGTCGCCCGGCAGCGCGAGGCATATTACGCGGACCTGATCAAACGATTTGACGCGAGCGATCGTCGCGAGCGGCTGAAATCGGTGCCGGTTTCGGTCGCGGCGGAGGTTTTGCCGGCGCTGGTTCGCATGACCGGATCACTCTCCGCCTGTCCATCCGCCACAGCTCAAACGCCGGGTGCTCGCCTGCTGAACATCATGTCGCGGATCGAAGATGAGCAGGGCCATCCGGCTCGACTGATGCTTTATGGGGCGGGGAAGCACACGGCTCGGCTGATGTCGGAGCGGCACCTGTGGGAGAGCCGGCGACATCGCATCGTCGGAATCATTGACGATCATCCGCGGTTTGCCCAGACGCCGATTTATCTGGACGTGCCCGTGCAGTCGATGAATGCGGCGGCGGCGCGCGTACTCGGCGGTGAAAAACTGCCGCCGGTTGTGCTGAGTACCGACACCTATGCCGATCAATTCTGGCGCCAATCAGCGGCGCTGCGGGCGGCGGGTGTGCAGGTTTTTCGACTTTACTAGAAGCTCTGAAGGGTATTTATGTTCGATCTCTCGATAGTCCTCCCCACCTGTAACCGATCCTCCTCGCTGGCCGCGTGCCTGGAGGCAATTCGCAGTTCTGTCAACTGCTGTTATGAAATTATCGTGGTGGACGGCGCGAGCTCGGATGACACGAGTCGCGTGCTGCAGGCGGCCTGGAAATCGATGGGGCCATCGCTTCGGGTGATCGAAGAATCTCGGCGCGAAGGGTTCGTTCGCGCGGTGAATAAAGGATTCCGCGCCGCGCAGGGCCAATACCTCACCTGGCTGAATGACGACGCCCGGCCCATCGAACGCGGACTGGATCGTGCGGTGGACCAACTGGCGTTTGCGCCGCGGAATATCGGCATGATGGCGCTTTTCCACCCCGGTAGTTCCGAATGCAACGTGGCAATGGAGGTTCGGCACCAGGGCCGGGCGTTCCATCTGCAGCATGTGCGCGGAACGCTCTATGCCAACTTCGGCGTCGCGGCGCGGGCGACATTCGAGCGGCTCAATTACTTCGACGAGCGGTATTTCCTGAATGGGGCCGATCCGGATTTCTCGCTTAAGGTGTGGGACACGGGAATGCAGGTGGCGCCGGCGCTGGGTGCCATTATCGACCACGACGAGCTTCCAGATGACCGCCGAACGAATGATCGCGGGCGCGGCGAGCAGGATAACTCCGCATTATTCGCCAAGTGGAATCTGCCGGAGCGGGGATCGCGGGAAGCGGAGTTTGATCAGACAGTTCCTTGCACGCTACGAGGCCTGCGCGCCGCGCGAGCCGCGTAGTCGCGAGAGTTCGTATCCGTGGGCTACGGCTGCGCGTTGATCTGATCCAAAAGCGTCTTGGCATCCTTTGCGGCAGGCGTCTTTGGATATTGCTGAATGATTTTCTGCAACCGCGCTTTGGCGATATCGTTCTGCCCGGCGGCCCAATAGCTCTTTGCCAGATTCAGCGCCTTGCTGGCCTTCTCCTCGGCGATATCCGCTTCAGAGACGATTGGCGCCTGCATTATCTCAGGGGCTGGTTTTGTGGCCGGGGCGGCTGGCTTGGTATTGGCTGCTGCCGCCTGCCTGGACATGCGCGAAGGCGGTGGTTCTGACGCGGCGGCAACTTCGTCGGCCGCCGCCGTCAGCGGCGTCGAGGGCGTCGTCGCGCCGCCGTCGATATATCCCAGCGATGCATCGAACCATTCCGGCCTGCAGTCCAGGTACTTCTGCGCGATGTTCGTTTTTACCGAGAGAATCCTGGTGTCTTTGTAGCCGTCCTTGATGTAACCAAAGGTGGCGATGTCGTTGTCTAGCCCGGTGACTGCATTTTCGCTGCGATCGATGAGCACGAATCGCCGTGTCTTGCCCAGTTCGGTTATCGCAGCGTCGGTCTTGGGAATAGTGACGATGCTCCAAAGAGCACCTTTTTGTCCCGAGTTCGGAACCTTCTGGAACCACGTATGTTGCGTGCAGTTGATGGAGCCGGTGAAGACATCCGGATAATACAAACCGACTTCCGCGCCGGGATGATCCAATGAGCAGTTGAACACGTACACGCGATTCATGTCGATCGCCCAGGTGTTCTCGGCGTTGTAGACCGCGTCCAGGGTGAAGCCGACACGCATGAGGGCTGGCGAGCCGTCGGTGACACCTTCAAATCCGATCCAAATCAAATGATATTTCTCAAGCACATCCTCCCAGGCCGTCGGCGGATTGCCGTGTTCGCGAAAGTTCTGCGCAACGATCAGCCCGTACTTATTGTCCTTGCCCGGGGTCTTGGGAACGTAAATGTCGGCGGTTGCCGTCGAAAGGTCATGCTTGCTGTAACCGTTCTGCGACATGCGCTTGGCAATGCTGTCGTGGGTTGCTTCCGCCGAGTGACCTTTCAGCTTCGTGGTGAACTCGCCGGTCTTGCCGGCGGCGTCAGCAATCATGTCGCCGCCTCTCGCCACGCCGGTAATCGCCGCGATGAGAAGGCCAGACAACAACACCATGCTTCGTTTCATTTTTTTCATTGAATGTCCGATGCGTGACTTCCGCCAGAGGCAAATTCTGTTCGACGCAAAGCTCCGTGTCCAGCTTCGAACACTGGTCAGCGAGCGATGACGCCGCTAGTTATACACGCATGGCGCGATGGAGTTGGTGGTTCACTTCCGATGCTGGGTTGATCGCCAGAATTTCAATTGGCGTCGGGATCTTCGGGGCGCTCGCGACGATCGACCTCATCCGCCACGGTCGTCACGCTACCCGCTGGCGCGAATATGCGTTTCTAATGGCGGCCACGGCGTTTGCGATGCTTTACGGCGTCGCGAACGATCGTCTGGCTGCGGGAATCAGTTGGGAATATTTTTACTACGGCAAGGGATTGAACAGTCTGCTCGGGCCGACATTGCCGCCGGACCCACGGGCGCTGAATCGTGCGGCGATTGGCGTTGGCTTGCGCGCGACGTGGACGGCTGGTCTGCTCATCGGCGCTATTTTGCTCGTCGCCAACAATCCGCGTCCGAACCGTCGGCCACTTCCATACTCGTCGCTCTTGCGTTTCCTGCCGTTGATTGGCGCTACCGCCGCGTGTGGCGCGGTCGTCGGAGCATTCATCGGATCGCACGGCTGGTTGAACTGGACGAACGCCGATCTGAACGCGATCTGGCAAGACGACCAGTTCCGCCCGCGTCGATTTCTGGCCGTCTATGGCATGAACCTCGGCGGCTACGTCGGCGGGGCGATCGGAACGATCGTCGTTGTCCTGACGATGAGCGGACTTCGCAAGCGCGATTAATCACACGCGGGATTATTCCGCGGCCTGCGTTGCCGGCTTTGCCGCACGCTTTGTGGTCGGGCCGGGCTTGGGTTTAGCGGGAGCAGTGGTGGGATGCGGGCTCGATTCCAGTTGCTCGCGCAGGCGTTGGCCGCGTTCGACCAGGGCATCAGGGTCAACCCGCTGTGTCGATATGGGCTTCAGCGTGTAATGCACGTCGTGATGATCGACCAGCCGCATCGGCAGCAACTCGGCGACCAGGTCGGGGCCGAGCCACTGCCACCAGGGGGCGATCACCGGCGTGCCGGTTTTGATCGTCTCGTAGCCGTCGAGACGGACTTGGGCGTCGAAGACGCCGTAATACGTGAACGACTTTTCAACGGGCGTGCGGCCAATTTCAATGTCGTTGTAAGTCACCAGCGCGCCCGGCGGTGTTGACGTGATGCTGAGCGTGCGCTCGACACAGCCGCCGCAGAGCAACAATCCCGAGAACCCGAAAGCGATCCATCGCATCGCGCGAAGTATAAGAGCGAACTTCGGGTCCACAAAGTTTGTGACGGGAAGGACGCGCGAGAAATTCTGTCGCATCCCGATTACGCTAATCGCTCGGCTATGTACGACGAACCCACCGACGATCCGAGTGAACAGGCGTCCGATCCGGCCAAGCGCGCCAAGGAAAAGGCCGACGAGCTCCGGCTGCACGCTGAGCTTTTCGCGGTCTTTGAAGGCGTCCGCAAATTCGACGCGGCCATTGTGCCGGGGCTCGATCCGGAACTGGCGCGCACCATCCAGCGCACGATGGCCAAGCTCGCCAAGGCAAAAACTCCCGAACTTCCCGTTTTGCCGGATACCGTCGCCGAAGACGCCGGCAAACTGCTGGGAATGTGGAAAGCCGACAACCTGACCACCAACGACTACCACATCCACCGCCGGCCCGGCGAAGTGATGATCGTCCGCTGGCTCGAAGGTGAGCAGGTGAACACCTTTTACGAACGCTTCCAGGCGCATTTCGAGGTCGGCTTCGGCGACTTCCGCGACGAAGAGCGTCAATCCCTGGAATGGAAGAAAGACGAGCAGTCACTCAAGTATCTCGATGCGCTCGACAAGATCGAAGTGAAAATGTCCGACGTATACCTGCGCGATGCGATCAAGACGCTGCCGGTGTTTGTGCTGTCGGACTACACCGTCGACGAGATGAGCATTGCCCACCTGGTGGACTATGTGATGGGTGTGCCCGCGATTGAAGTCGTCGGCAAAGCCGCATCTCCGCCCGATGCACCGACGGATCAGGATTTGACGTGGTTCTTCAAGCTCTTCAGCCTTCGCGGCTCTGCCGCCGGCGTCGAGCAGATGTGTTTTTTCACGTTCCTGCAGAAGTCGGATGATTCGTTTTGAGCCAACGCGAGCCAGCATCGGAATAGTTCGTGACAACGCGATATTTATGGATGCTTATCAGGCCGCATGGTCGCACTAATCGCCGCGTTCCATCGATCGGTTGACGGCTCATCCACCGCGCCATGCAGCATTGCCCAATCGGCAAATCCGGCCGGTACGTTCTGCACGCCGTGAATGTCGGCCAGCCGGATCGAGACGATCGCGTTCCATTCCTTCACGGCTGACAGATCAGCACCGCGCAGATCGGCCTTGTCTAGATTCACGCCGCGCAAGTTCGCGCGCCGAAGGTTCGCATCCGTGAGATCGGCATCAATGAGGGTCGCGCCGGTCAAGTCGGCGTCGCGCAGATCCGCGGTGCGCAGGTTCGCCGATTCGAGGCTCACGTCCTGCATCGCGGCGCGGCGAAAGTGCGCTCCGCGCAGATCGGCGGCGCGAAAGTTCGCCCGCCGCAGCTCGGCGCCATCCAAGTGGACGTCCTGCAGAAACGCCTCGGCGACATCAACGCCGGTCAGGGGAACGTTGTCATCATTCAATTCCCGCAGCGCATCAATTCGCCCACCGCTGCCGCCTTTGCCCTGGGCGGTGTTGATGACCTGCCATGCCTGGTAATGCCGCTGCTGGGTGCGGTCTCTCGCTTCGGCGACCCAGACAATCAGCGCAACGAGCACCGAAAACGTCTCGGCGTAAGCCAGCACCTTCAGCAGCGACCACCGGCTCAAATACCAGGCAAGCTTTTCGCACACCCAGTCAATGAACAGCAGCGGCCTGGCCCACCCGCGCGACGAGCGAGCGCTATACACCGCCCACGGCTCCGGCGATCTCTTCGGCTCGTCAACGTGTTCCGACATGGATCATCAACCAAACAACCAAAGTCGGGCATTTCCCGTAGGTGTGGATCGTACAACAGCCGGTCGGCGCAGCGAAGCTGCCCAGCCGAAACCGCGATCAAGGCCGGTGAAATCGCGTCATCGCGCCGGCTGTCCGGTCCCGAGTTGATCCGCCGCGCTCAGGTCGTTTTCTATGTATTGGGGCATAGGCATGCTGAGCGGATTGGGAACATCAATAAGTCCGTAGACTTCATGCCCATCCAGATACAGGATGTTACCTCCCTGACCATGGCACTCGTAGGGATGGTGCGGCAACCAAAGCGCGTTAATGGCCGATCCTTCGATCATAATCGCCGTGGAAGCGGCGTTGCGTTGGTTGACGTTGTGGCGCTCATAACCGGCGAATTGGCCGTTCGTCCATTTCAGCGCGCCCGGCGAGCGCTTGTCATGCGGGAAATAGTCCCAAAACGAATCAGAACCACCGCCTTGCGGAACGTATGCGTAGAGATAGCTCATTCCCGCGGGGCGAGTGCCTTGAAGAAAGACCGCGCTGAAATTGTCGTCGCTGCCCCACATGTTGAAGTCGACGTAATCTCCAGGGCATCTGAAGATCGCCGGGGTATCCAGATAAAGATGCTTCGCATCGCCAAAAGGTCTTCCAAAAAGCAGCAGCATCCCGCCGATGCCCTTGTACGTGCTCCAGACGCCGATGCTGTACCAGGACGTTGGGTGAAATCCGCTGCCGGATGGGTCGTATACGGTGGGAATCTCGCCCCCATTGTCGGCGGCGTAGGCGTGGATCGCGACGCCGATCTGCCGGAGGTTGGATGTGCAAACCAGGCGACGCTCGGTTTGGCGGACCGAGCTGACAACGCTCAGAATCAGGGCGATGAGCATGGAGCCGATGGCGCAAAGGATCATTAGTTCGATCAGCGTGAAAGCGCGTATCGTTCGAGTGCGATGTGAGATCATAAGGAGCTCCACGGTTCGCGCCGTGCGAAATGCACCGAGTTAAAGGACACGCCGGAGTGCGCCGCATCAAGCCGACATCGACGGCGTCGCGAGACGGCCGCGCTGAAGGAACGCCCAGGTTAAAAGGAAAATCGCCACGCCCGCGGCCATTTGAACGGATGCTATCGTGAGCGTTGTCTTCATTGACATCGTCTGATCGCCGCGCCAGATGGAATCGAGCAGCAAAAATATCGAGAGTACAAATGGTGTTAAGCCCGCAACATAGCTCACCGTCTGCCGCCGCTGGCCTATCAAGAAGATCGCGCCGATCCACAGGAATTGCATCATCCCGCTGCACAGAATTGCCAGCCAAAAGCGGTCTTCATGGAGCACATCGGCATGAAGTGCGGCACACGTTGCCAGCACCGCGATGACGCCGGCGATCCAGAACTCGGCGGCCTCGAGAAGCAAGCCGGCCGCCATGTCGGTGACGAACTCACGGCGGCTGACCGGGTAGAGCGATTCAAAATCGAAGTTCGCCCAGCGCTCGCGCCAGCCAATAGCCGCAAGCGCGCCCGGAAGAAACGCAAGCATGCACGTAAGCGCCGCGCCGGCCACATTGCGGAATCCGCTGTTAAACCAGATCCCGAGTACGAACATCGCGGCGGCCGCTATTCCCGGCGCGCGCCAATCGCGGACGGCAAAACGTCGATGCAGGCGCCGGGAAAACTGCGATCGCAATACGCGACGCGGCTGTTGGGGAACCGGACGTGCGACCTGCGTTCGCTGCGGCACCAGGCGGCGCAGTCGTTCAGCGACGGACACGCCCGGCAACCGCGTCGGCCTGGCCAACAGTGCGAGGCAGAGAAGCGCCAATCCGTCGGCCAGGAGCACGGTGATGCGCAGCAGCTTGATCTTCCCGTTGAACTGCTCATACCACGACACACGCCAGGCCAGATACTGCGCTTTGGTTTCGGTCAACGCGTGTGCGGCGCCCAGCCGGTTGAGCTGAGACTGTAAGTCCGCGTACTCATGGTCAAGGTTCAGGGTCATCTTCTGAAGGTCATAAGGAAGCTCCGTGTGCTGTGCGGCCCGATACGCGAAGAAACCCGCGATGATGAAGATCGGCAGGAGAATTGGGCGGCAAACCACGTAGCCGATCACAACGAGGAATGTCATGTACCCAACAGCGACGCCGAAAGGCGAGCTGTGAGGCGCGTTCCACAGCAAGCCATAAGCGATTGCGAAACTGGCCAGCGGAATTACCGCTCCGGCCACGATGAGATTTGCCCGGTGCGTGTTTGGAATGAGCCGGGCCGCAGGGCCCATTAGCTGGAACCGAGCGTGAATGTAGAACATCAAAAGCAGGCCGACGATGCCCCCGGCAATCGTGAAGAACGTCAGCGCCTCGAGCAAGAGGTAAGGCGTATGCGTTGTCGGATTCGCCCCGAACACGCGTAGGCGATCCACCCCGTGGCAGAGCGCCGCCAGGCCCAGGCCGGCGACAAGCGTGACGATCGCCCACCGAATCCCCGGTCGCGTGAAATAACTGACAAGAACCGCCCAGATTTGGCGGGCGAGCGATTTGGGCGATTTGGGTTCTGCGTGTCGCATACGGGGCCTCGATGAATCGAATGAGAAGGGGTTTTTCGGCGTCCGCTACGCATACGTGCGGCGGCTGGCGGTGTAATGGGCGACGCCAAACAGCAGTAAACCGATGACCATCTCGGCCGATGCGATCAGGAGCATCAAGCCGGGTTTCATCGGATGGCTTTCGCGCCACATCGCGTCAAGCGGAAGGAACATCGCCATGGCGAATGGAATCAGGCCCGCAATGTAGCTAAGCGTGTTGCGGCGCTGGCCAATCAGGAAGACCCCGCCGAGCCATCCGAACTGCATCATCGCTCCGCACAGGACTGCGACCCAGAAGCGACCATCGTGCAGGAACCCAGCGCGCATACAAAGGCATGTAACGAGCATTGCGATCGTCGCGGCCGACCAGAATTCGGCGGCATCGAGCAGCAGACCGGACGCGAGGTCCGAGACAAATTGCCGACGGCTGACGGGATAGAGCGATTCGAAGTCGAAGTTGGCCCATCGCTCGCGCCACCCGATCGCAACCAGGACGGCGGGGAGGAACGCGAGGATCATTGTCAGCCCAGCCGGGGCACTCTGCCCAAACTGCGCATTGAACCACTCATTGTTGAACGCGACACTTGGCGCCGCATAGCCGGTTGACCTTGCCCACTGCAGGTTAAACAAGCCTGTCAGCCCGAGCATGGCCACCGCCGCGACGATTGCCGCGCGCCAGTCATGAACTGCAAAGCGACGGTGCAGGCGCCGTGAGAATTGCGAGCTGATGAATTGATGCCGACGTTCGGCGATCGGAGCTTTTACGGCGTCCAGGGAAACAGGCCGCAGACGTCGGATGCGCTCGAGAACCGAGATCCGGAAAGTAGCCGGCCGGGCAATCCATCCAAGCCCGAGCAGCGCTAAGGCGTCGGCAAGTAAAAAAATGATCCGCAATTCGGTCAGGTAATCATAATAGACTGAACTCCAGCCGCCGTAAGCGGTCTTCAAGCTCGCGTTGGCCTGCTGAAGTTCGACGAGTGTTTCCTGGAACGGCTTGTTTCCCTGCTCGTGCGCTTGCTTGAAACGCCCGGCCATTTCATTCGCACGCGCGGCTTCTGAATGTGACTGGGCTTCCTCAATTTGCTGGTTGTCTGCTTCGTCAGCGTAAAGACGTTGATAGTCCGTCGTCAGATCCCGCAGGTGACGAGGAAAAGTTGTGTGTTGAAAAATCAGGAAGCCAGCGATGACGAGCACCGGCAGCAACCACGGCCTGCAAACGGCGTAACCGACGAGAATCAAAACCCCCAACCAGCCGGCAAATTCTCCGAGGAGCGATGAATAGCTCATCTCATATGCCGCGAACCTGGCGACCACCGCTGCCAGAAGCACTAGAAATCCGCCTGCGACCGCGATGTTCGCTGGACGTGTTTTCGGCATCATGCAAATGCCGGCGCCCATCACCTGTTGCCGGGCGTGCAGGTAGAACATTACGAGCAACCCGATCAATCCACAGTCGACCGTTAACTGTCCAAAAATGGTCAACAATTCCGTCAGCCGATTCCAACGATTCGACCAGTGTGCGCCGTAAACGGGCCCCGTTAAGCGACCGGTCCATTCGGCGACTATCCCCGCGATGACCGCAATGATCGCCCACCGAAACCCCGACCGCGTGAGGTAGCTCAGCGCGACCATCCAAACTTGGCGGCCGAAGGATTTGGGTTCCGCATGTCGCATACGAGGCCTCATTGGAGCAAGTGGGCAAAGCATTACAGGCAATCCGTGAACGACGCCAAGTGAATTTCGAGACGGCGATCATCGCCGCGCCTGAACGTATAAGCGATTGGCGCTCATCGAGTTCTCTCCCGTCGCGCTAGGCGCGAGCCGATTGGGCTGCGGGCTTCGTTGCAGTAACGCCCAGGTCACGCCGAACATCGCCAAGCCGATGCACATTTCGACGATCGCAAACAACACGACGGAGCCCGCCGAAACGGCGTGGTCCCATCGCCACATCGCTTGCAGTGGGAGGAATACCGCCAACGCGACTGGGGTGAGGCCCGCGATGTAGCTGGCGGTCTGACGTTTTTGGCCGACGAGGAAGATTCCCCCCAGCCATAGGAACTGCATCATCGCCCCAACCAGTAGGGCGGCCCAGAAGCGGCCGTCGCTCAGCGCGGGGATGCGCATACAGACACACGCAAGCAACGTTGCAACGGTCGCCGCAACCCAGAACTCTGCGGCGTCGAGCGCCAGTCCGGCGGCCATGTCGGTGATGAATTCGCGCCGGCTGACGGGGTAGAGGGACTCGAAGTCGAAATTGGGCCAACGTTCACGCCAGCCGATCGCGACCAGCGCGCCGGGAAGGAACGCAAGCATGGCGGTCAGCAGCGGGGCAGCGGCCCTATTGTCAAACTGAAGATAAAACCAAACGCTCATCAGACCCATCGACAGCGCGGCGACGCCCGCCGCGCGCCGGTCATGAACGGCAAAACGCCGATGCAGGCTTTGCGAGAAGCGCGAGCCGACATAGCGATGCCGTTGATTGGCAACAACTCGGCTTGTGGTTCGTGGTCTTGGCGCAATCCGTCGCCATGGCTCGGCAAGAGAAACCCACGGTATATGTGTTGGCTTCGAGAGCCGTCCTAGGCCAATCAGGGCCAAAAAGTCGGCGAGTAAAACAGCCACGCGGAGCATTGAAAGGTAGCGATAGTATTGCTCGTATGCCGCCACGAAAATCGGCTGGATGGCGATAAAATAATCTGTGATCCTGCGAGGGTCTTTTTGTGTTAGTGCGTTATACGACGCGCGCTGCAGAGCATTTACTGGAGGGCACCATATATCAAGCCGCCCATCATTCCTTATGACCTCATCAAGATGTTTGGAAAAAGACAGATATCTGAATGGTAAGACAACCACGAGGATCAATATTGGAATAAGCCAGGGCCTGCAGACGGCGTATCCGACAAGAATCACGCACAGCAGGCTTATCGAGAAAACTCCGAGCCATGATGCTTCACGCCGGTCCCAGAGCAGGCAGGTGGTGAAGATCGCAACAAGAAGAGGCAAGACCCCGCCCGCCACGACCAAATCTGCCTGACGCGTATGCGGGATCATTCGTGCCGCAGGCCCCATCAGCTGATGTCGGGCATGGATGAAGAACATGACGCCTAATCCAATGATGCCGCAACCTGCCATCAGGCTGCTCAAAGCCGCAAGCAATCCGGTCCATGCGTTTCCCGCTGCGGTAGAATTTCCGAGAAAGCGTCCAACTGCTGATGCTGCCCCGACGCCTGCCAATCCCGCTACCAAGGCGAGCGCGGCCCATCGAATTCCTGGACGGGTGAGGTAGCTTTGCAGCACGACGCGGAGTTGCTGGAAGAATGACATCGACTGTGCATGTCGCATGCGAGGCCTCACTGGGTGAGCAGGGCAATGCATTTTGAGGCAATCCGCTGACGACGCCGGTTTAACATGACGCCGGCGAGCATCAACAGGCTGACGAATGCCGGGCGATCGTGATACGTGAGGAAAACGCGATGATAGCGCTTAGCGGCTGCCAGCATGCTGCACCTCCAGAAAGATGTCTTCGAGGTTCAAATCCTCGACGCGCACGGACGCATCGTGCTGCCGGCGGAGATCATCGAGCATTTGTTCGGACACATTCCGCACGCTCATTAGCGCTTCGTTGCCGTCGACTTTGACGCGCACCGCGCCGGGAACGTCCAAAGCCAGCGGCAATGCCCGGCTCGAGCTGACGTGCAGCCGCTTGATCGAATCTTTCAGTTCATCCATTTCCCCATCGAAGACGATTTTCCCATCGCGCAGAATCGCGACGCGATTGGCGACGCGCTCCAGGTCGGAGGTGATGTGCGTCGAAAAGACGACCGTTCGCGCGCCGTCGGCGGCGACGGAAAGCACCGCTTTGAGAAATTCGCGCCGAGCCAATGGATCGAGGCTCGCGGCGGGTTCGTCGAGCATCAGCAAGTCCGGCTCGTGCGCTAATGCGAGGATGATCGCTAGCTTCTGCCGCGTGCCGACCGACATCTTGCCGACGCGGTCCTGCGGGTTCAGTTCCCACTCGCTCATCAGCTTTGAAACCAGCGCCGAGTTCCAGTTAGGGTAGAACGCCGACATGTAATCGATGAGCTGCGCCGCGCGCATCCATGGATAGAGCGTGATTTCTTGCGGTACATAGCCGATTCGCGCCTTCGCGGCGGCGGACAGATCATTGGCTGGCTCGTGAAGAACTGTGAGAACGCCGCTATCGGGGCGAACCAGGCCGAGCGCGCATTTGAGCAGCGTGGTTTTCCCCTGACCGTTTTTGCCAAGCAACCCAAGGACCGATCCCGTCGGCACATCCAGCGACAGCTCGTCGAGCACGCGCTTGTGGTCATACCGTTTGCTCACCGCTTCCATCCGGAGCGCGATATCCTGGGGTTGGCTCATGGTTGATTCTCCAGAAGGGGTTTGAGCTCAGCGATAACCTGCTCCGGCGTGAGCGACAGATGCCGAGCCTGCTCGGCCACCTGCTGCAAGAGCGGCAGCAGCGCATGCCGCCGCGACTTGCCATTGGCGGCGGCGCCGGGGTCTTTGACGAGCATCCCCTGTCCACGGACCAGTTCCACGACGCCGTCGCGCTCCAACAGCGAATAGGCCTTGGAGACGGTCATCGGATTGATCTGCAAGTGCTCGGCGACCTGCCGCACGGACGGGAGATAATCCCCCGCCGACAGATGCCCTCCGGCGACCCGCGCACGAATCTGGTCAACCAGTTGCCGATAGATCGGCACGCCAGATGCCGGCGCAACGGCGAGGAAATACTGAGCTGACATGCGTATCAGTGTAGTAATACACGGCGATTAATTGCAAGAGAAATCTTCGCCCAATTTCGTCAATGATATGGGAGGGTTGTAGTTGGCCGTTGATGTCTGGATTTTGGGACACATAGTCTGGACGGGACTTGGGCGCGCGGATAAAGCCGGGCGAATTCTCGCCGGCTTTTTTAACGGCCTTTGAAGGCCGATCGAACGGCGTTCGGAACGCGTCCGCTATGTCCCGCTCTCCATCCAAATCCGCACCTGGCCAGATGCCTTTGCATGGTTTTGAATGAGTGCGTTTTCCATCCGTTGCGCTCTGCCGCCAGCAGCGACAGGCGATAGCATTCCCGCATCGTCAGCGGCATCGGTTTTGACGCTGAGCGCAGCCTAACCGCCTCGCACATAAATGGATCGTCGCTGCGGTCGATCCGCCTGCCCTTGCGGAAATCCGCCAAGCCCGCAAAGCCGCGATCGGCGAACAACCCACGCCAGCGATAAAGGGTGCTGCTGCTGATCGGTGTGCCGTGAGCTCTCAGCACGCGAAGCAACAACCGATCGCACTTCATGGGCCGGATGCCGGTTTTGACGCCGATCAGTCGGGCCTTGTCCCACTTGATCAGGATCGCGAGCTTTTGCCCGGCGTTGTATTTCACGCGGGCACCGCTTGAAGCGTGCGCCGCTCCTGTTCAAGCTTCGCTTCAACCGTGTCGTAAGCGTGCCGATCGGTCATGAGTTGGTGTGCGCCGCGGAGCATTTCGGCCGTCAGCACGGTTGCGTGGCGCTCGTTGATCATCGTCGCCATGCGCAGCAGATTGACGCACGTTCGCAGATGCCCGGCGTCGGGCAGGTTGGCCAGCTCGTATAAATACCGAGCGGCGGCCGGGGCGAGCTGCATTTTCTGATTCGCGAACACGCGGCGGATTTCCTCGGTTGTGAAGCGGGGTTCTCCGCCGGCAGGTCCGCCTGGCTTGCCAGCGCCGAGGCTGGTCAGATCGCGGCAGATGCCGATCCGGCTGCGGATCTGCGAAAGCGGCTCGCGGGCCTGATGCTGGCGTCGCTCCAGATAAGCCACCAGGTCCGTCGTTCCACACCACAACATCGGGATGCCCGTCTGGTCGTGCAGGTCACGCAGCAGGTGCAAGCCGCCGTCATTGCGGCCGGTGCAGAGCTTGTGAATCTCATCGACGATCAGCAGACGCGGCGTGTCCCGCAACGATTGCTTGATCGAGCTAAGCCACTGCCAAGCGGTCTGGTATGTGTGACCAAGATAGACGCGCATCGCTTCGCCGATCGCGGCGGCCACGCCCTGCGGGTTGGCCTTCAGCGTCTCAATCGAAACGTAGATCGTGCCTGGCTTCTCTCTGGCGAGTGCATGAAGGGCAACCGTCTTGCCGATGCCGCTGCTGCTCCCGCCGAACACGACGCCGATCGTCTTCAGTGAAATCGCCACGTCGGCGACGGTGAAAATCTCCTTGGCAACCGTCGTCATGACAAAGCCCGGCAGTTGCTGGCCGCCCCGGCGCTTCAGCTCATCTTCCAGCCACACGTCCAGGTCGATGATGATCTGCTGCCAGTTGCCGGCGTAGATGGAATGCACAACGCCGCTGAGCGTGCCGCCCGAGCAACCGATTGCCCTGGCGATCTTCGCCCAGGAGAGCTTGGTTTCGGCGATAAACGCCGCGACGTTGGCAATCACCTGTTTCGCGGCATCAGCCGTCACGTCCTGGCCATGGCGCAGCACGCGGGACGCGCCGAGAATCCGGCCGCCCTCTTTCAGCCGCTCCATCGATTGCCCGTCGCTCATCGGAAGGCCTCCTGAAGCAGCTTCCGCGATTCCTCTAATTCCCGACTCTCCCGTTCCCGCTCCTGGCGAAGCTCAGACTCCTCCGATTCATCATCGAACGCCTTGGAGTGGTACCACTCGACCAGGGTCGGGCCGCTGGTCACTTCCGCGCCAACGGCGAGCCGCATCGACGGTTTGAACGCCTCGCGAAGGGCCGTTGAATCGGCGTCGAGAACCGTTCGAACGATCGTCGATGTCGCAACCGCCGGCTCGGCGGTCTGCGCTTCGCGTCGCATGTTGTCGAGCATCAGCGACGGCAGGTCATCGACGATGCGGGGCCGATGCGTGTGGTATTCCCGCAGGGCTTTCCGCTGCTGTTTTTTGGTCGCGATCGCGGCCTTCAGGTCAGCCGCGGTCGCGTTGAACGGCACTTTCTGATTGGCGTTGGCGCGGCAGACGAACTTGCCATTCAGCGCCGTGACGATCACTGATTCGATCCGCTTCGGGTCGATCAGCAGCGTCACTTGCTGGCCCTGAAGCTTGTGCAGCTCTGGGCGGTCCCACCCATAATTGAGCTTGTTGAAGCGAACGCCGTTGCGAGTCACCTTCACCGGCTTGGTGTGCTTCATCGCCAGCGTGTCGAGCATGCCGGGCGCCGGGTCGCGGCGCTCCCGCAGATTCTCGTTGAACACGACGGCGGGCGATTTGCCCTCCATCGCCTGTCCGGTGTGCAAGCGGTTGTTGTAGCCGTCGATCCATTTTCCCAGCCACTCGCGGAACTCGGCCGGCGTCGGGGCGTTGGCGGCCTTGAGCGTGCGGTAAAAATCCTCCGGTCGCGTGCTCGTGGAGTTGCCGCACCAGGTGTCGAAGACTTTCACGGCATCGGCGAGCGTGCCGAACCAGCGTTCAATCGGCTTGCTCTGGCCATGATAGGGCCAGCAAAAGCTCGCCTTGATGTCGAAGCGGGCAAACAAGCCGCCGGCATGCGTGGCGTCGAATTCAACGCCGGCCCGGCGCTGCTTTTTTGTCCGGCCCTGCAGCGCGTAAGAGTCGTAATCCTTCCCGTTGTCGACGATCACCTTGAGCGGCAACCCGTGCGTCGTAACCCCATCGTGAAAGGCGGCGATGATCGTGTCCGTGTTGGGATCGTCGGCAAAGAGCTGCCAGCCGACAATCTTGCGGCTGCGCATGTCCTGCCACGCCGTCAGCCAAGGGCGAAGCAGCTTGCCGCGATCACTGACAACCAGATCAAGCCGGTGATGATCACCGCACCAAATCTCGTTCGATGCCAGCCCGGCATAATCGCGTTCGATATAGGGTTCGTTCTTCGCCACGAACGCCGAGTCTCCCTCCCGCCATCGCGTGCGGGCGGCATCCGGGAGCTTGTTGAGAAACCGCTGGCAGGTTTTGTAGGAGTGCGTCGGCTTGCCGCTGCCTTCGAACAGTTCGCAGGCGATGTCGAAGCACGCCTTCATGGTCAGCCGCTTGGGCTTCAGATAAAGCCGCTGCACTTCCATCAGGAACGGATCATCCATCGCCGCTCCACGCCGGCTGTTGTTGCGACGGCCATCGACCAGCCCGGCCAGCCCATCGGCTCGATATTTGCATTCCCATCCAAACAGCGTTCTGCGGGAAAGCTGCACGCCTTCGCGGTGCGAAAGAGCGGCGACGTAGCGGGAAGTCGCAATCGCTTCCGTCAATCCCTTGGCAGCGGCTTGTTTCCTCGCCGCCCACCATTCATCCAGATAGAGCTTGCGGCGATCGACAACCTGCCGCTGCTCGGCGGTCAGCATCGACGCGTCGAACCGCCGCTGCTCGGGAAACTTCGCCGGCATGAGCGCCGCGTCGGCGTCCTCGCGAACCTGCCAGCAGCGCTTTTGCCCGATCGTCGTTGCCAGCCTGGCCTTCCCGTGGCGGAGCCATTCCACGGCACAGCGGCGTTGCAACGTCCGGAGCGGAATCCCGGAGCGTCGCTCGGCGTCGGCCAGCTCCAGCCAGCGCTGCCCGTAAGGAACGGCACGCCCCGTCACGGCGAGTGACGGAGCGGCCGTGTCCATCATGGCAACGTCCGAGATTTTCAGTGCGAGACTCATCGGGTAAACTCACCGTGCTTTACGCGGCCGGTGCTTCCGCTGCTTCGCCCTTGTCGCCGGCAAGCGTGGGGGCGGGTTGCGGGTTCGGCGTGCGGCTTATTTGTTGGGTAGTCGGGGCGACGATCGGGGGAAAGCAGCTTACGCCATCGCCGCTGCTCAAGAACGTATCCCACCCTTCGTCGAGCAATCGGGCAAAGCGATAGACTGCCGCGACGGCTTCCGCCCGCGTGGTTCCTTCCAGAATCCGCAGCTCCACCTTGTCGGCGAAGTGGTCGAAGTCGCATCGTATCTGCCCGAAGATCTTGGCGTCCCCATACGCGGGGTTGAGGATCATGAATCGGCTCACGCTGTAATTCAATGAAGCATGGAGAGCCAGCACGGCTCCCTTCGGGTCTGGAAGAATGCTCTCCCAACAGTTTTGCATCCGGCGACGCCGCTGGGGGGCAATCGCCAGCCATGCCTTCATAAGCTTGAGCAAAAGCGACGGCTTGCCGTGCTTCCCGCGATTTTCGTCGAAGGCGTTGTCGATCCGCTCGACCAGCTTGTTGATTTCCGGCGGCAACCGCCGGCTGTCCAGGCGGCAGATCAACCGGAAAAGATCGGCGGCTTGTTCGAAGTCCGCCTGAGTATCGGATATGCCCGCCGTGAGCTTGTCGAATCCGCCCGTGGTGAGCTTGTCGAATCCGGGTTTCGATGCACGTTTCCTGTTCATTGGCAGCCTTTGCCCTTGCGGGCGTTGAATCCTTTGCGGGCATTCGCACATACGAATACAACGCATCGGAATACACTGTAACACATATCGGCGATATATTGCAATGTACTACAGGCGATGACTTTTTCAGGTTTGCGAGGTATAGTGTCCGATCATGACTGAAGTGCCTGAAAAACAACCCAAAGAGCAAACGAGCGCTCGCCTGGACAAGGGGCTGAAGGATCGGTTGCAGTCCGTGGCGAACAAACTTGATCGCAGTTTTGCCTACATGCTGGAACGGGCGATGGAAGAATATCTTGAAGCCCACGAGGGCGAAGCAGCCGAAGAACCGCGACCCCGCCGCCGTCGTTGATGTCCGCGTCGCTAGACGCTGATAGGCCGCAGAGCACACCCCAACGCATTCAAATCGCTTGGCGGCCCAAATGCGGCCCTGCGGACAGGCTTCGGCGCGGCCCGATGCAAATCGTCCCGATGCAAATCGGCTCGATGCAAATCGTCCCGATGCAAATCGCGTTGGTTTGAAATAACCCGGCCTGCGGTACCGCCTTGCGGCGTGCCTAGTCCATCCAGATACCGCAGACCGAGCAGCCCACGGGCATTCGCCCGCGTTTTGAAAGCGCCCTCCCGCGACCCTGCTGGGGGCAGGCCGGGCGCCGGATTGCTTGGAAGATGTCTGTTTACGCATGCTCGCCCCCGTTTGGCAATGGGGCCGGCGCGCTCGCCTGGCGGGCAAGGATCGCGTCGCGATTGATGCACGCTTCGTGGTTCTTTAGCCGGCGATCCGCCGCCGCGAGAATGTCGCGGGCTCGCGCTTCGCCGATGCCCAGCCGCTCGGCGATCTGTGCCGGCGTGAGCTCATGGTAGACGCCCAAGGCGATCACAGAACGGTGCAACCGATGGTTCATCACCAGCAACAGGCGCACGAGCCGCTCCAGCTCGCGGACCTTGAGCCGCCGGGCCGTCTCTGGCCGATTGATGAGCATCTTCTCCGCCGCCATTTCTTTGGTCGCGCCGGTATCCTCCGTGGTGCGAAGGTTATGGGGACGGCGGGGATGGAGTGAAGGTCGGCTCATTTAAGCCCCCGTCCGCCCATCGACCGCGCGATTGCGGCCCGCGCGATCTTGTCGGTGGCTTCCCGGTGCTGTTTTTCCAGCAGCGGCTTCATTGTTTTCGCCAGCTCTTCGGCGACCTTACCCGGATCGACCTGTGTCGGCAGGCTCACGTTGTTGGTGATGTGCACCGCCGGCCCGGCGACGGCTTCGCGGGTCAGGTCCATCTGGTCAAACCGCACGCCCGCATATAAGGCCTTCTTGCTGAGGTCTCCAAACTGCGTCCCCAACTTCCATTCCTTTGCGGCGAGGGCACTGTTTCCGGTAAATTTCAAAAACAGCGCGTCGGCTTTGGTGAGTCCTTCGGCAATCTCAAAAAATCCACCGGCGATTTGAGCGACGAGGCTGAGCACTGGCGGCAACACCTCTCGCGCTATGTCGCCGAACTCCAGCATCGTGTTTTTTATTTCCTCGGCGTGCTGCTGAAGATAGCCAAGGATCGGGACTGCGACGGCCTTTTTAATCCCCTCCCACATCTCTTTAAAATCGACGCCGAGCTCTCTGAACGCGGCGGCGGATTTGGCTTCCTCGGTCGTAACAGTCGCTCCGAATTGCTGCATCGATCCGACCATGTTGTTGATCTGCTCTGAACTGAGCGCCAACATCGGCCCCATGTCCGCGCCGCCGCGGCCGAACAGCTTCATGGCGATCGCGCCGCGCTCGGCGGCGGTCGGGATGTTGTGCAGAGCGCCCAGCACTTTCCCAAACATCCCCTCAGTGTCGCCCAGATGCTGCTTGATAAACTGCGCGCTGATGCCCAGCGCCGCGAACCCCTCGCCTGCCTCCTTGCTCCCCTGCGACGCCTCGAACATATTGCGGTTCAGGAAAATCAGCGCCTCCCCGGCCGATTGGCCGGAGACGCCGACGCGCTCAGCGACGCCGGCCAGTTGCGAAAAGAATTCGACGGAGACGCCAGCGCGATCCGCGCCTTGGGCCATCTCGTTAACGTGCCCGGCGAATTCCTTCACGACATCGAACAGTTTCTCGCCGGCTTCCATGGCCAACTCGCCGATGTGTTCAAGCGGTTTCTCGACCAACTCCGCCATACTGGCGGCGAAAGACCCCGCGCCGCTGATCGCGCCACTGACGCCAGCAGTGAACTTGCTTGTCTCCAGCTCGATCGATCCGACGATGGCCCCGGCGTTCCAGCTCATATTTTCAGATTCCCCTGCCCGAGCGGCGTTTTAAATAAACTGCGAAGTTGATCTGCCGATGTGACGTGCATTTCCATGCCGCCGCCGGGCCGTGGCTTCCACCCGCCGCCCGGCGCATCATTTGACTGCTGCCGAGCCGGCGCGGCCTGAAGCTTGGCGCGTCGCGAGGCGAGTTCGTAAGCAAACAGAGCGTCCATTTCGAAAATCTCATACGGATGGAGATTCGGCAGGCACAACGTCAGTGCCGCGACGACATCCATTGACTCTAGTTCTTCACCGCTTTGCTGATCGTGTCCTGAGCCTGCTTCGCGACCAGCCGGGAGTTTTTTGAGGTTTCATGCCCGAAGAAAGTCATGAAGCTGCTGATCACGTAACAGAGCTTGTTGTGGTCCCAGGCTTCTATGTCCGGCTTCGGATCGGCGAAGAGCTTGGCGGCTTCAACGGGCGCTTTCACATCCAGCACGCCGGACAGCGCCGTCAGCTTGGCGATCGTGCCCACGGTTGGCCGAACCGTCTTGTACGTCTGGCCGTCGATGGTCATTTCAAAGTTCCACGGCAATATGCCTTCGAACTCTTTGGGGGTGTCCGCGTTCATCAGTTTCTTTCTGCCGCCCTGGCGGCGTCGATCTGTCCGGCAATCATTGGTTGTTGCGCGTCGGCGGCGGGGAAGAAGTTGAAGCGCGGCCGGCCTTCCATTTGGACCTCCCGCATCACGAGCTGCGCTATCTTTCCAAGGCCTACCGCGCCGACCATCTGTGCAATCGTCGGTATGCCGGCGTCGTCGAAGAAAACGGAGCCAACTGGCGGCCAGCCGACTTCCCGCATGACGATCTGCATGTCGCACAAACCGCTCACGCCGACCGCCTCCGCGATCGTTTGCTCGCGCGTGAACCCGGTTTTGATTTGCTTGCCCATGATGGGTCTCCCTTGCGGCGGTAGTTTTCAAGCCGGGCTTTGAAAAAGGCGACCCATGCTCTGGCCGGCACGCTCATCCTGAATGAAGCCAATTTCCACGAGGTGATGCGCGCTGAGGCCGCGCAGTTGCTCCATGGGCGGAATAGGTCCGCCCGATCGGATGTCGCTCAGGATTTTCTCGCCCGGCGTCACGAACGACGCCGCTGACTGAGTCTGTCGCGCATGGGCAGTGGCGAGCATCGCTTGCTCACGTTCCTGGCTGAGGCCGTAGTCGAATTTCTGAGTGGCGGTCCAGCCTTGCATCTGCTCGGCGGAGAGCTTCGGATATTTCAGTGCCGGCGGGGTTGGGGGGGTTTGGGTCATTGAGGCTTTCCTGGCTTCCGCCATCTGTTGAGGGATTGAGGCGACCGACGCGGCCAACGCCGCGGTCCTGGCATCGTGCGCCTTCTCCGCGATCGTCGGGGTCAAGTGCCGGCGGACCAGCTCGTGACTCTCCGCGCGGCGCTGGTCGGCCGCGTTTTGATCCCGCGCGGCTTTTAGGTCGGCCAGATATTGGGCCGTTTGCCGTGAGTAATTCGATCCAAAATCGGGCATCGGAGTGCTCTCTCGCGAATCAGGTCAGCCGCGCGAACGCGATCAGCCACGTGCTGCCAACGATTCCGAATTGCTGGGCATTAAGTGCGTCAAGGCCGGCGAGATTCATCGGCCGCACCGGGTATTGCGTTTGAACCTTCTCGGCGAGCTGCGACTGCCCGGTCTGCAAATCAAAATGGGGCGCTCCAGCCGAGCCCGAGACTACTTTCGCGGTGAAGATCGCGAAGCTGGCCGGCCGGACGCTGCAAGCCCCCAACGCGACGCTCGGCGACGTGCCGGCGAGCGTGGCGACAAGGCGCACGTTCGCGGGCTGCTTTAAGATCGCATCGAAGGTGACCGTTCCGCCCGCTCCGTCCGTCGTCGCGATCATGCCGTCATCAAAGATGCGTCGATTAACGCTGCGATCGGTCCATGTCGCACCATCGGGCGAATCTTGAATCTTAAAAGACACCGTCTCATTGCCCGCCGACCGCTTGTTCGAAGTTACCGGCACTGTCACTTGGAAAAGCGAGCCAAGATCGGCGCTGCCTGCGTTGGCGATCGTCATCGCGACCGCCGTGCCGTTTGTTGTCGCCGTCAGCGTCTGCGCGGTTAGAATAGTTTGGGGAGCGTTCATCTTCGAAATCCTTTCCTACTTCGTTTAATCCCTGTAAAAGCAGGCGATTTTAATCGCCGCGTCATGTCTGTTTCGCCTGCGCCCACTGGTCAACGACGACGTATCCACACTCGCGCGCGGTGTACAAAGCCGGCTCGTGATTGGTCGTCGCGAGGCCCTCGACAAACTCCAGATTGCTCTGGTCCCTGAACGTCTTGCCCGCCATGCGCCGGCCCGGTGGGATTTCAATCCGCCAATGCTTCACGCCCTCATCGGTCAGGCCGCCCGGTTCGCCCGGCCGCTTGTCGAGAACCGACAGCCCGCGCTGGACGAATTGTCGCGCCGTCGCTACATCGTCCGTGTAACCGAAGCCCCGAGAAAACCGCACGGGGCTGCTCTCGCCGCGCTGCTTGTCGGCCGGCTGATAGGACGGGTTGGGCGCGCAGATCACGAAGCGCATCTCCCGCTCGGCGTTGTCGTGCGGGGCCGTCGAATCTTGCGGTTGCGGTTGCGGGTCTTCGGCGGCCAGTTCGCGTGAAGCTTTGTCGAATGCCTGGGAGCTGGCGTTGCGTTGGCTTTCGCGATGCGCGCGGCGAATATCCGCCGGATGCGTCGGGGGGAGCTCTTTAAGTGGGTCGCTGCCAAGTTTCATAATCAATATCCTTCGGTTGCCTCATCGCGAGATGCCTGATCGCGAGAGAAAACGTTTTCTTAGATCAAGTGCGCGTACTTTTCCTTCAGCCGCTCCCACTGATCAATCTTGCCGCGCAGTGCCGTCGCCGGCAGGTGAGCGTTGTAGCTGGCGAGCTCCAGCCGCTGCTTCTCTTCGATAAGTTCCTTTTGAACCAACGCTGTGTGTTGTTCATGCTCCAACACGGCGGCGCGGGCGGCTTCGCGGAGCTCCACCTGCTCGGGGCTGTTCGCGTGGTCGATCTCTGCTTCCAGTTGTTCAAGCTCCCAGATCGACGACAAATCGAACTTCACTTCTTGGGCCGTTTTGCCCAGGCGATGCATGATCTGAAGCATCGACGCCTTCTCATCATCCGAAAGCTTTTTAACCCGCAAGAGCCGCAAATATTCACGATGAGCGGCGATGCGATCCGCCTCATCCTGCCGATCCTTCTGACTCAATTCCTGAAGAAAACTTTGATCCATGAGCGGACTCCGTTCTGGTTAATTGATCTTTTTTTTGCGCCGCCGCGACCGCGACTTTCACGCGTTGCTCAGCCGCGACGGCGAACTGTTTCTGTTTCTCGAATCCCATGAATTTGCGGGCGTTGCAGCATGCGGCTATGGCCGTCGTTCCCGTCCCGGTATATGGATCGATGACAATATCGCCCGGCTCAGAGCATCCGAGCACGATGGGGCGCACGAGCTTTAACGGGAGTTGCGTCGGGAAGCCGTGCAACCGCTCTTTGTCGTTCTCGACAAGCCGGGGAATGTCCGTCCACACGTCATCCCACACCTTGCCGCCCTTGGCAGCGCGGGCGTCCTGATACTTCTTTTGACGGGCGCTCTTACAGTTGAAAGCCGTCGCATCAAACACGAAGGATTTGGGGTTCTTCACGCAATAAAAGATGCGCCGCGACGTGCGGTTGAAGTTGTCCTGGCAGTTGTTGCCGAAGGTTTCGTACCATGTGATCCATGCCCGGATGTGGAAGCCGGCGCGAGTGATCGCCAGTTCAAAATTCGCGGCGTTTTCGTGGTTGATCATCACCCACAACGACCCATCGGCCGTGAGCACGCGGTGCGCTTCGCCGAAGCGATCGAACGCATTTTGAGCAAATTTTTCGGGCGGTATTTTGTCGGCTTTCGGGCCGTCGCCGTAGTCGGTGCCGTTGTTGTAGGGACCATCTTCAAAGATCAAGCGAACCGAGTTCGGTGCGACCGCTTCAAAGCCCCGCATCGCGTCGATGCAGCGGATATTGCAATCGCCGATCGGAGGCATCGTCTCGGCAAGCTTCGTCAAGTTCTTTTGCTTTTGTGCCGATCTTACCTGCCGCATCGCTTGCGACAGCGTAAGAGGCTTGGTTCGTCGCTCTTTGATCGTAACTTTGCCGGTGGCTTTGTCCTTAACTTTGAACCTTCTAATCTCCGGCCGGCCGTTGAAGACCTTCTGAAACAGCTTGGGATCGGCCTCGAACAACTTTTCAGCAAGGCGGACGTAGCTTCCGCTGACTCCCATCATCTTGCCGGCAAGCTCATATGATTCGCCTTTCATACCTTCCTCCACTGGTGAAGGAACCCCCGCTTTTTTTCTGATTTCTCCGAGCGGTTTTAAGTAGAGAAGCAGATTCTTCGCGGCGTATGCCTTCTGTGTATCCGTCAGGTTGCGGTGCATGGCTTTGCTGAGCACATATTGTTGCGCCGCCGTCGCGTCGCCCTTGAACTCTTTGGTTCGCAGCTCGATTCCAAGCTGCTCACAGACGATCGCGCGGTTGCGACCATCAAGTATCTTGCCTTCGAAAAGCATTGCGGCTTCCCGCTGGCCATGCTTTGGGTTCGCGATGTCGCTCTTGAGCGCGGCAAGCTCTGCTTCGCTCATCAGCGGCAGGAACTCGGCGAGCTTGTGGGCTTGAAGGGTTGGCATCAGGCTTCAGCAACGGGCGGCGACGCCCCAGCCCCCTTTAGTTCGATGGTCAAGTGAATCGACACGACAGCGTCGAAGTTTTTGCCGCTGGTCTCAGTCGCAACGATCGGGGCTGGCGGCGGGAAGTCCGCCGCGTCGTCAAGCATCCATTCGACGCTGACACCCACGGCCCTCGCGATCCGCACGGCGATGTCATAGCGTGGAAGCGATCCGCGCGCGATATAGTTGCTGATTGTTGTGGCTGAGAGGCTTGCGGCCCGCGCCACTTCGGATTTGCTCCGATCGGCGGTCAGTCGGGATAGTTTCTCTGTGAAGTTCATGGATCACGCGGCGGAAGTGGCTTTTGGGGTAGATGCCGCTGGAACCGCTGGAAAATCCTGCTCATCGTCGATCAACCATCGAACGTCCACTTCAAGCGCTCGGGCGAGGCGTAATGCAACATCCGCACGCGGCGTGTAGCGCTTAAAGATAATGGCGTTGATCGTCTGAGCGGGAAGGCCGGCGCGGCGGCAGACCTTGGACTTGATCCGCTCCTCCGTGAGCCGCTTGAGCTTGTCAGCAATGGTCATAGCCTCAGTCCGTTGAGCCGTTGTTCAGAGCATTGTTTACACTGGACTCGTATAAAAATCAATACGAAAGCAGTGGGCTAGTTTTCCGTTTTCACAAGGTTTCATTCTTATGGGATTGAATCCGCTATACTCCGCCGATGCTTTTCCAAGAAAAACTCAAGAGGCTTGCCGCCGATGTGAACAAGGCAAAGGTGGGTCGCGCTGTAGGGCTTGGCGACACGACGATCAGCACATATATGGCCAAAAACTCGCGTCCACGGGCCGACATCGCATTGAAGATGGCCCGTGCTTTTTCGGTGGATTTTGAATGGCTCGTGGATGATTCGAAAGAATGGCCGCCGCCGGATGACAAACCGACAACAGCGGCGGACTTGACCGATCAGCAGTTGATGCACGAAATGGCCCGGCGTTTCCGGGGCGCTCTGGTCGATTTTCTGAATGATGTCGATGAAGCCAAGTCGATCGATTGGAAGGCGGCGATGCGTGAAGTTGAGGCCTCGCCGAAGATGTTGCCTGAGCTGGCGCGCTGGGCGATGCACACGCTCGGTTCGGTCCAGGTGAAGTTCAGTCGGTTCCTACAAGACTTCGACCTTGCGTTCTATTGCATGAAGCATCATCTCGTTTTGCCCGGCGCGGATCGGAAGCTGGCCGATTTGGAAGATGCTCAATTGGGCATCACCTGGCAGACAGTCGCGGCCATACCTTATATCAATGAATTTGCCGACGCGGTGAGTGAGCATCCAGAATGGCTGCCGTTGGGCCTCAAATTCCACACGGAGTTCCTCGACGGCAAGCTTCGGCCATACATTGTCGCCGTGTACGCTGAACGGCAGGTCGCAGCGCAATCGGATCGGCCCGCAAATCCTTCCTAAAGTCGCGCGCAACGCGGGGATTCCGTGGCGCGATGTTGGCGTTTGGCGCTACGCCTGAAACGGGCTTTAATCGGGCTTCGACTGCCGTAAGTGGTTGTTTCGAAGCGGAGTTGAAGGATTCGAAGTTCTGAACGCCAAAATGCAGAGTAGGTGGGCAAATCGGCGGTTTTCGGGGTTTCGTCCAGACATCAAACGTAAGCAGCTTTCGCTCGTAAGTCATTACTCTGGTTGCCTTTAGTCTTCGCATGCCTGTATCCAGCTTTATCTGTCTAGTTACAAGGGTCAAAGCTTCAGAGATTTGGCCAGCAATCCGATCACGTATCCCTCGCCCGCCAGCACGATTCCCGCGCAGGCGGCGCAGACAAAGAACATCATCAGCCAGTGCAGCGGGAGGTAAGCGGTCATCCACCGCGCGCGGCGGCGCTCTACGCCGGAGCCGAGCATCAGCCGCACCGTCGTAATCAGCAAGACCAGGAGCAGCGCGCCCACGAGCGACCACGCCACAATCTCCAGGACGGGTATGAGCCAACCATCATCGTTGAGGCTGATATTCATGAATGGAAGCGGAACCGTTGCCAGCGCCAGGATCGGCGCAAGAGCAATCAATGCCAGAGGCGCCGTCGCGTAACACTGAATCGGCGACAAATCCTGCGCTCGCAAAGATGGATGGCCTTTCCAGATAAAAACTGGCAAGTCGGTCATCATGTAAAAGAATAAATGCAGTGCGATTAGCGCCGTGCTTCCAAGGACCGATCCCGCGCAAAGGCCAAAGGCTACTTCTCTGTATTCGCGGTTCGTCATTCGCGGCATTTGCACAAGAAATACCGCGGTGGCGACGGCCAAATAAACAAGAATTGTGGCAACGATCGCGCCTGAAGCGATGCGAATCGTCGCGCGTCTGAAAAGACGTGCATCGGCGATGCTGATGCGAACGGGCCGCAAGAGCTCCATCGCAAACGCACGCGGTCGAAACAGCACCATCCGCACTGTCGACAGATACGCTTTCGTGCGACCGATTTTTCGGCGATGCAGCCACGGGATTCGCGCGAAGGGAAGCTCCGTGGGCTCAAATGCCTTCCCGCATTCAGGGCAGCGATCGCTCTGAATTCCGACCAGGCTGTAGCCGCATTCGTCGCAGAGGACGTCGTATTCATCAGGGACCGGTTCCGAGGAATTGAAGCCTGGCCCGGCCGGCGCATCCTCTGAAGATGTGTCTGATTCCACCATCGCCAAGTCGACTTAGCAAAGTTCGGGATGCATTCCGCGCAGCGTACAAAACGATGACGAAGCGAATTGCGACGGATTTCAATAACGGAGCGCGATTCGGCGCTTTCGGGCGCTGTCAGCAGCCTGTTCGCTGGTTATCGTGCGCCGGATCTGGAGACTCCGATGGCAACGAAAGTAACGATCTGGAACGAATATCGCCACGAAAAGAAGAACGCGAAGGTCGCCGAGATCTACCCGAACGGGATGCACGAGGCGATCGCCAATCATTTGCGCAAGGACAGCACGCTGACGATCAGCACCGCCACGCTGGATGAGCCGGAGCATGGGCTAAGCGAATCACGCGTCAACGAGACGGACGTGATGGTGTGGTGGGGGCATATCGCGCACGATGAGGTGAAAGACGAGATCGTCAAGCGCGTTCACCAGCGCGTGCTGGCGGGGATGGGCCTGGTCGTGCTGCACAGCGGGCACTTTTCAAAGCTCTTCAAAGCGCTGATGGGCACCAGCTGCGATCTGAAATGGCGCGAAGCCGATGATGCCGAGACGCTCTGGGTCACGCGGCCAAGCCATCCCATTTTGCAAGGCGTCGACGATCATTTCACCCTGCGCGGCGAGGAAATGTACGGTGAGTTCTTCGACATCCCCGAACCCGACGAAACGATCCTCATCAGCAGCTTCACCGGCGGCGAAGTCTTCCGCAGCGGCATCACCTACACGCGCGGCGCGGGACGAATCTTCTACTTCCGCCCCGGCCACGAAACGTATCCAACGTATCACGACAAGAACGTACTGAAGATCATTCAGAATGCCGTGTACTGGGTAAAGCCGACGACGCCGATCAAACCCGTCAGCTTCGGGAAACGCGACGCGGGGTGGATTAAAGCGGGGAAGTAAGCTCTCGACCGTGCGCGTATCGGCTGTTGCGAGTCATCCGCGACCGGCGGCACGCGCACAGCTTCGCTATAGCGGCTAAACCCGGCTGCGCCGCAATTGATGTACGGAGCGCAAAAAATTCGTCGCGCGTCCCGAATCTGTTTAGCCGCAACAGCAACGCTGTGCGCGTCCCCCTGTCTTCGTCGTCCTACTTCAAATGGTCCTTCAAAAACGCGATCGTCGCGGGCCAGGCTTGGTCGGCGGCTTTTTGGTTGGCGCCGTTTTGGCCGGTTTGCTGGCGCAGGAAGCCGTGCCCGGCGCCGTCGAAGACGTGAACCTCGTAGGTTTTGCCGAGCTTGTCCATCGCTACTTTGGTGGGTTGAACCGTGGGCGTGATGTGGATGTCGCTGCCGCCGTAGAAACCGGCAACAGGGCATTTCACGGCTGAGAGATCCTGCGCGGGAACACCATAGTAGACGACGGCCGCGCCCAGTTCAGGTTGCGCGGCGGCGTATGCGAAGCTGTTGCCGCCGCCCCAGCAGAAGCCGACAACTCCAACTTTTCCGCTTGCCGCCGAAAGTTTCAGACCATATTCCCGGGTGGCGTTGAGGTCCGCTATCACTTCTGGGGATTTCACCTCGCGAATCTTGGCCATGACGGCCTGCTGCCCGCCGAGCGAATCGCTGCCGCCGCCGTTGGGTCCGTGGCCGGAGAGCATATCGGGCGCGATTGCGATGAAGCCATCGGCGGCAAGCTGGTCGGCGACGCCGCGAACCCAGTCGGTTTCGCCGAAGATCTCATGGATGATTAGCACGACCGGCGCTTTATCGGGCCGCTCGGGGTAAACGATCCACGACTTGAGCGGCACATCCTTGCCCGGCACTTTGATGTCGATCCATTCGCCGTGTCGCGGCGATTTATTGAGCGTCGCCACTGCATGTTCCGCATCGGGCGGTATCGCGCCCGGCGTGCCGGGGTCGGCCGCGAAAACAGAACCCGTCAGGGCCAAGGAAAGAACGCCAGTTAGAATGCTGAATCTCATGAGTTCCTCCACCTGTGAAATTTGCGATCCTTAGAGCATAGTGAGCCAGACGGCTCGCGCCGAATGCAAAATTTGCCTCGCGAAAGGATTCATGTCGAGCTTTGATGTCATTGTGATCGGCGTCGGCGCGATGGGTTCCGCCACGTGCTTCGAGCTCGCCCGGCGGGGCGTTCGCGTGCTCGGCATCGAGCAGTTTGATATCCCCCACGCCCTCGGCAGCTCGCACGGCCAATCGCGCATGATCCGCTCGGCGTATTACGAGCATCCCGATTACGTGCCGCTGCTGAAACGCGCTTACGAGCGATGGCATGAGCTTGAAGAACTGAGCGGGCAGAAGTTGCTGCATCTGACCGGCGGGATTTACATCGGGCCTCCGAATGGGGAAGTTGTCAGCCATTCGCTGGCTGCCGCCAGACAACATGGACTCCCGCACGAAGTGCTTGACGCGCGATCGCTTTCGCGGCGATATCCACAGTTTAAGGTGCCAGAATCCTGGGCCGCCCTTCTTGAGCCGCAGGCGGGGTTTTTGCGACCGGAAGCGACAATCGCAACCTACGCGTTGCAAGCGTTAAGAGCCGGCGCAACACTCCATGGCCGCGAGCGCGTTATTGAATGGTCGAGCGACACGGTGGTGACTGATCGCGCGCGATATCACGCCGATCGATTGATCTTTTGCGGCGGCGCGTGGAGCAGCAAGCTTCTGCAAGGCTTCAACATCGCGCTCAAGGTCACGCGTCAGGCGCTCGGGTGGTTTTGGCCGAATGATCCGAAGCCGCTCGCGCTGGGCATGCTGCCGGTGTGGGCGATCGATCTCGGCCATGATCTATTGTTCTATGGGTTCCCCATGATGGATGACGTGCCGGGGTTAAAGGCGGCATTGCATTCGCCCGGCGAGGCGACCGATCCCGATCGCGTCGATCGCGATTATCGCGCTGCCGATGAAGAAGCGATTCGATCACGATTGCGACAATTGATTCCCGCCGCTGATGGCGAACTGCTGTCGATGCGAACGTGTATGTACACCTACAGTCCCGATTCGCATTTCATCATCGATCATCATCCGGAGCATGCGAACGTGACGATCGCCTGCGGATTCAGCGGACATGGGTTCAAATTCGCGAGCGTCATCGGGGAGATTCTTGCGGATCTCGCGATGCATGGATCGACGAAGCTACCGGCGCAGTTTCTATCGCTGAATCGGTTCAAGAAGTAGCGATGCTCTTATCGAGAAAGGAGCCGCGCACGAAGTAAGCGGGTATTTGAAAGCGAAGAAATCCCGCTTACTTCGTGCGCGGCTCATTTGTGATTTTCCGCATCACGACAGCAACAGTTCCAAATCCTCACGACCTAATTTGCTGATCAAGCTGTTGTTGCTGCCGATGATTGCGTCGGCCAAATCGCGCTTGGTCTGCTGAAGCTGGAGGACTTTTTCCTCGACGGTGTCTTTCGCGATCAGCCGATACGCGAAGACCCGCCGCGTTTGGCCGATGCGGTGGGCGCGGTCGATTGCCTGGGCTTCGACGGCGGGGTTCCACCACGGATCGAGCAGGAAGACATACTCAGCGGCGGTTAGGTTCAGCCCCAGGCCGCCGGCCTTGAGACTGATTAGAAACAGCTTGACGTTTGGATCGTTCTGGAACTTATCGACCACCGCCTGTCGGTCGCGCGTGCGGCCATCCAGGTATTGGTAAGCGATCTTTTCCTTGTCGAGCCGATTGCGGACGATCGCAAGGAAGCTGGTGAACTGGGAGAAGACCAGCACCTTGTGATCCTCGGCCATCACTTCGGAAATCTGCGCCAGCAGGCTGTCGAGCTTCGCGCTGCCCTGGTCGGTCTTGGATTTGTCGATCAGACCCGGATGGCACGCCGCCTGCCGCAGACGCAAGAGCGCCTCAAGGATTTGAATCTTGGCTTTCTTGATTCCCTCGGTCGCGATCCGATTGAGCAGCGAAACGCGATAATGCTCTTTAAGCTCGTTGTAGAGCTTGCGCTGCTCGGCATCGAGCTCGCAGTGAATGGTCTGCTCGCTGCGCTCCGGCAGATCCTTGGCAACCTGCTGCTTGGTGCGCCGCAGGATGAATGGCCGCAGGGCGCGAGACAAAAGCTCGCGCGTCTGATCTTCGACGACGCGCACGCTGCCGGTCGTCGACTGAAACGCGCGGGCGGTGCCAAGCATGCCGGGGTTCAGGAATTCGATCAGACTCCAAAGCTCGCCGAGATGATTCTGCACCGGCGTGCCGGATAGCGCCAGTCGATGCCGGCCCGTAAGCAATCGTGCCGCCTTGGCGGCTTCGCTGCCGGCGTTCTTGATCGCTTGCGCTTCATCCAGCACAACGTAATCAAATCCAACATCTTTCAGCCATGGTGCGTCGTTTCGCAGCGTGCCGTAGGTCGTGAGGATCAGGTCATAATCCTTGAACCCGTCGGAAGTTTTAGCCCGGCCAATTCCGGTGTGATCAAGCACGCGAAGATTCGGCGAGAACTTGGCGGCTTCTTCCTTCCAGTTGAAAATCAGTGATCGCGGCGCGACCACCAGCGATGAGTTCTGCTTAACCGAGCCATTCGATCCCGGCTCAGGATTGGCGTGGGTCAGTCTTCGTGATTCGAGCAGCGCCAGCACCTGGACGGTTTTGCCGAGGCCCATGTCGTCGGCCAGGCATCCACCGAAGCCGAACTCGCGGAGGAACTCCATCCAGCCAAGCCCATCGCGTTGATACGGACGCAGCTCGCCGACGAAAGTTGAGGGAGCGTCGATGGCTTTGACGCCCTGGAAATTCCGCATTCGTTCGCGGGCGGCGTCGAATACCGCGTCATATGTCGCCTCGGGCTGCGACGCCAGCAGCGCATCCAGCACGCCTACCTGGGCTCGACCAAATCGAATGTGGTCGTCGTTGCTCGCGCCCATCTCGGCGATCATTCCATATTTGTTGAGCCACTGTTCGGGGAGCATGCCGAAGGTGCCGTCGTCGAGGCGGATCATCTTCTCGCCGCGCCGCACCGCGGCCAGGAGCCGCGGAAGCGGGACGTTCTGCCCACCAAAGTCGGCGCCGCCGTGCAGCTCGAACCAGTCGATGCCGCTGGTGACGCTGATGTTGACTTGGCCCGGCTGGCGATAGAGCTTGCCGTCGGCCTCGACATACCAGCCTTCAGCGGCCAGGCGACGAATAACATTCGGAAGCTGCTGTGGCGCGAGCAAAAGCTCGTTGGTTGGCTCGCCGTAATACATCTGCTGACGGCGGAAACCCAGCGAGTTGAGCTTCGCTCTGGCGTCGCGCTCAAAATCGGTGTCGCGCAGCAGCAATCGGCCTTCGGATTTCTGATAGATGCCGCGACCGGGTTCATCGTGTGGCACGATGGCGCCGCCGTAGTCGAAGCTCAATTCGCCGACGAGCTGCGTTTCGTAGCGCTGCGTCGATTTGCGCACGCGGAGTCGCGGCTGCGGCGTGGCTTTGATCTCCTCAACTTTCAAATCGTCCGGCAGCTCCAGGTGCGGCGCACGGGGAAGGCTCAGCATCTGCTGCAGCAACGCGTCGCGATCGCCGGCGGGAATCTCGAGCTGGCCGCGCGTGCGCAGCGTCACGATCCAGGGAAATGCGCCGCCGTCGTCGAGCGGAGCGACGGTCGTCGCGGTGAAAACCAGCCCGCCCGAGACGAGCAGAATCGGATCGGCAAGGGGCATGCGCTGTTCGCCGCGGCGCAGCTCGCCGCGGAGCTGAAACGTGTTTTTCTCGATGTCTTTTTTCGCGACCACCCAGAGCTGCCACGTTCCCCCGTCGTCCCACGTCAGCGGCAGCGGCTCGGCGTTGGTCGTCATCGCGATCGCGCACCGGCCGGTGCGACACATCGGCTCCATCAGCGTGTGGAGCAGCGACTCGGGCAGGATGAAATCAGATCGCGACGGGGAAG
>Ga0182024_10002175_pt1 | contig 49251 bp, 44 predicted proteins | sample P32metaG_FD_120480 | JGI IMG/M metagenome (GOLD analysis project Ga0182024, IMG submission 120480) | Permafrost microbial communities from Stordalen Mire, Sweden - P3-2 metaG (Illumina Assembly) | ecosystem: Environmental > Terrestrial > Soil > Wetlands > Permafrost | place: Sweden: Stordalen...
AAGCACCGTAATACAGGCGATCGTAAATGTGTGGATGTCGAAAGCGACGTTGCCGACTTTGACCGCGCCGGGCAGCAGCGCGAACGCGGTGAAGATCCCCATGGCCAGCAGAAACAGCCCTGGGTATAGGAATAGCCATTTCGGGCTGTAGATCAGCAGAAAACTCAGATGTCGCCAGCCGTCCTGCCAGGTGCGCAAATGCGGCGGCCGAGATCGGCCATCTTTGCTCAGCGTGGTGGGAACCTCTTCGATACGAAAGTCGGCCAAAGCGGAGCGAACCACCATCTCGCTGGCGAATTCCATGCCCGTGGTCCGTAGATTGAGCGCGTTCAAGCGCTCGCGGTTAAAGCCGCGGAGACCGCAATGGAAGTCGCCGACCTTGAGGTGGAAAAACAAGCGGCCGGTCCAGCTCAGCACCGGATTGCCGAGATACCTGTGCAAGAAAGGCATGGCGCCGGGCGCAATCCCGCCCATGAACCTGTTACCCATGACAAGGTCGGCGCCGTTGCGCAGGCGCTCGATAAACGGCAAAAGTGTAGAGAAGTCGTAGGAATCGTCTGCGTCACCCATGATGACATAACGGCCGCTCGCGGCTTGAATTCCTCCGATCAAGGCCGCGCCGTAACCCCGATCGGCAATCGGCACGACGCGCGCGCCGAGTTTCTCCGCGGTTTCCCTTGAACCGTCGGTCGAGCCATTATCGGCGATCAAGATTTCGCCGGAAATATCGGCCTGCGATAAAAACCGCTGCGCTTTACCGATGCAGATCCCGACGGTTTCCGCCTCGTTCAAGCACGGCATTAAGATCGTTACCTCGACGGAATTCACTGATTTTCCAACCATGCCTTATCCAGCGTGAGAGGGTATTTTCGAAGCCTATCATATCGCGACAAGAGACGTTGACGATATAGGGCCCGCATCATTGTCCGCGCAGTCACACTCCCTGCGCCATTGGTGTGTTGCTTACTCTCAGCAAGCGAATTGTGGCGCCGGTCTCTCGATCAGGATGGACGCGCATCTCATGCTCGACCGGGTGCGCATGGCCGATCAGCTGCTGCCGCATCGCGCCGCAATTCCGGAAGTTCGCCTACGCCATGGCGAGGTCAGAGCCGACAACAATATCACGAGCATATCCGCCGGCGGATTTTGCGAGGATGCAGCAAATATAGGGTCCAGTTTGCTGGAGCGCCGATACCTATCGCTTGGTAGACACGACGTAAACACTATCGGCATACCGGATTAGCGGCTTCACAAACGTAGATAGCTGCTTAAGGAACATGGAAATGCGAATCAGTAATTTGGCTTTGTTAGACACCCATTGTCGATCTTCGGCCAAGAGTCCAAGCCCTCCGAATGCTTCCGGCACCACCTTGGTAGGACCTACGTATTGTTCGAATGTTCTACGCAACGCCGCCAGTGACCAATAACGAACTCGAAAAGAACCACTCTTCATGTAGTTGCGCCGGGTACGCGAATATGTAGATCGCAGGCCGTTTTTATTGGCCATTTGAATTTTAGCGAGACCGCCTTTACACAGCACCCTGCCCAGCTCTGCGATGGCAATTTCAGTGTCTGTCTCGGAAAAGTGCTGAAAGACGGAATATGAAAACGCACACTGAAATAAGTCATTCTTAAGCGGCAAGAATCTTGCGTCGCCACAAATAAAGGCCATGTCTAGTCCTTGATTGGAAAAAGCACGCTGCGCTGCCAGAATAGCACCGAGCGAGGGATCAATTCCTACGACTCGCCATCCTTTCCGCGCACCGGATACGGACCAACGTCCCCAATTCGAGCCAACGTCGAGTAGGAGTTTACCGTCGCCATCGTCGACTGGAATCTCAGGTATCGGATAGCTCTTCAGCCGACCAACAAGTTTTACATACCCCCATCCCGAAGTGGCGCCGACAAGATAAGAGACAGCGGCGTCAATTTCGGCTCCCGCAGTCCAATCCCGCTCGATCCCACGTTTCTCTTCTTCTGAGAGGCCCAGCGTATCGATATATAGTGGATGACCAATTCCGTTTTCCACTGCATCTAAGGATGCTTTTGCAATTCCTATTGTCTGTTCTTTTTCGGCGAGCAAAAGAACCGGTACACCGTTGACGATCGGATATTTGTGTCCATGAGGACAGCAAAGGTGCAGATCTTCAAGACCAAGCTCGGCACGGTCTCGCGGACACACAAGAAGGCTGAGCAGACGGGCGTCGATCGTCGTGGGCGGCGTTATGACGTCCATTGCGCAACTGCCTTCCGTAGATGTGGTTTGACGCCGCGGATCTAACCTAAGGACTCATTCGTTGAATAGGCGATTCTCTAGATTTTGCGGAAAACCACGTCGGGGTATTCAACCCCATCCATCAGTTGATTGTCAGGGCCGAAGAGCGGTGTTTTTTGTGCCGTCGCTGACCGCTTCACACTCAGCATAGTCTCGAAGGCCGCAGCCGCAGGCGTATCGCACAAACGAAAGTTGCTGTGGCGAATAATAAGCAGGCCGCCCGGCTTAAGACAGCGTTTAAAATCCGCCACCGCCTCGGCAAAGTCCTTGAGCCGGATGAGGTGATCGCAACGCGTGACGCCAGGCAGAGCCAAACTGCCGTGGCAACGCATCGCCAAATACTCGACGTTATGAGAGGTCATGACGATGCGGTTGTCGCGGATTCGTTTTCACGAATCTATGCGGTTCTGGCAGGGATGCAGCACCAAAACCTGTAGTGGCCTGGGAATGTGGAGGGATCGCTCAACTCGAAGCGAGCCCACGATTTAATATCGACATGCTTGGGATCATTGGGAAACATGCCATCGTAGCGCGCCGCAACTGGAGGCAATGGCATATCGAACGATAATAGACGCATGCCAACACGATCGAGAGCACGTTCGATGCGCTTGATGTCGAATGGGTCTTCGTGTCGGTGAAGCAGCAGATCGTGAGCGCCGGCTAAGGTCGCAAAATCCCGCGAGCGCACGACATAAACCGCCGCGGGATTTTCTGGCCGCTCCAGGAACCGCTGGCGCACTCGCCGCAGAAGATCGTCGCTTACTGGTTCTTGCAACAGATCGCTGATCAGGAAGGCCCGCGCCCCATTGATCATCAGCCGCTGATGCCGATTGTAGACCATGATATGCATGACCCCACCTGGATGCAAAACGTCGGCGAGGATTTTCAAGCCGCGTTCCGGATCGGGCAGATGGTGCAGCACTCCCGTGCAGTGGATGGCGTGGAAGCGCTGGTTAAGAGCGGCGACGTTATGGAGATCGAGTTTGATGAAACGCACGTTGGCGATACCAAGGGCGGCGCATTGCCGCCGGGCATAGTTGAGGCTCGTTTTGCTGACATCGATCGCCGTGACTGTGGCGTCCGGATAATGCAATGCGACGCTCGCGGCCTGTCGCCCGGTTCCGCATCCGGCAATCAGCATGTTCGCCTCGACCGGTAGCGCCTTCGCCAGCTCAGGGTCCATTGCTTGGATCACGTCCGGCAGTCGCCTCTTATTGCCAACGGTGATCCGGGTCCAAGCCGGGTAGGGCCAGCCCTCGTATTGCGCCGTGACCGCACGCGTCACCGGGTCGGCCGTATCCACCGCGGATGTGCTTGCCTTGACCGCTCGAACCGGGAGATATGCAGCGATCATGAGACTGCCTTCCTCCTCGGCGAGCCGCGCGCGCTCGAACTCGTCGAACGGCCACGCGCCGCCATTGAGACTCGCCTGGGCTTTCAATGCGGTTACCATTTCTGGAAATAGCCGCCATCGCGCGGACAGCAACAGCCATCGGCGCAGTCGACTCAAAAGTCGCTCTGCCGCCGCAAAGCAAATCGGCGATTCCCGCAATAATGTCAGGGCCAGCTCATCGCGCTCCAGGTATTTAATCAGGGCTTCGAGAGCGACGTCGGCTGCGTTCTCGGCTAGCCGGTGGCTGCGGAGCAGCAGATGCCATCCAGCCGTGCCAATAAGATTCGGCTCGACCTTTTGATCTGTTAGCAGTCTGAGATAGGCCGCTCGCCGGTCGGCTTGGAGCTGGGCCGGATAGTGCTGCAACAGCTCGGCCAGGAACGCCTTTGTTGCACAATCGTCTGGCGCGAGATCGAAGGCTGCCCAGGCCGCATCGAGCGCGTCCTGCGGCCGATCTTGGCTCCAGCATTCGCGGGCACGCCGGCGTAAATCGTCGGATGTTCGACCCGGGCTACTTGCCTCCGCCATCAAGCCTCGCGTTTCGCCACGTCGAAAAGCATATCCTCGGCACAATTTCTGAGCCTGCGCCATACGGTTTAATCGGCAACTGTTCAGAGCTCAATCCTATGGTTCCGTCGAGCGTTTCAGCACCGCCCGTGCATCCTCCGTACGCGCCGTATTTAAATTTGATAAGTTGTTTCGTATAATGGGCCTTGCGCCGAGGAGCCGCCTGGCGCCTGCGGCAACCCATGTCCATAGCGAGCGGGAACGGTGCATTCATATTCCATATCCGGGCTGTCTGTAAGCAGTGAGATCGTGTTGCCCGGATTGATCGCAAGGACGGGCGATCATCGCTCACCGGACGTCACGATACGGTATGCTACGGTTCCCGCGCAGCTTGAGAACGTCAGCGCATCGGGCCCCACCTGGCAGATTGCAGGCAAGAAGTTTCTGCTGCGAATCCCCAATGTGGCACGCTTCCTGCTCAATGATGGGCAAGAGATTGCATTCGAAGCGGAGCCCGGCAGCGATGTCGGCGATATCCCGATCTTCATCCTTGGCACCGCCTTCGGAATTTTGCTGCATCAGCGCGAGCAGATCGTTCTGCATGCGAGTGCGGTGCGTGTAAACGGCAAGGCGGTATTATTCTGCGGATCGTCGGGAGCGGGAAAATCGACGCTTGCTGCGGCCCTAGCCCAGCGCGGCTACCCTCTCATTACGGACGATCTGTGCGCGATCACGGTGACCGATGCCGGAACGCCAATGGTGCACCCGGACGGGCGCCAGCTCAAACTCTGGGCGCAAGCGATCGATAAGCTCGATCTTGAGGAAAGCCGCGGCGCGCGCGTGCGCGCCCGTCTGGAAAAATACTACGTCGAACCTAGCGAGGCCTTCACCGAAGCATTGCCGCTCGGCGCAGTTTACGCGCTGCGCGAGGCGCGGCCGCCGCATGCGCCGGGCATCGAGCGGCCCAATGTGGTCGATGTGGCGCTGCTTTTGCGGCGGAACGCCTACCGTCCGATGTTGGTGAGCCGCATGGGACAAAAGGTAAATTATTTTCATGCGGCCACGACGGTCGCCAATGAAGCGGGAATTTTTTATCTAACCAGAGTGCTCGACTTCGCGGCGATGCCAGAGGTCGTCTCATGGCTAGAGCGGCACTGGCTGGACATCGGGCTGATGGAGCAAGCGGCGTGACGCGTACCATCTGGCTCGCGTCCTATCCTAAATCCGGCAATACCTGGCTCCGGATGCTGATCGCGAATCTGTCAGCTAAGGACGATCGGCCGGGCGATATCAATGCTCTGTCCGAACGCGGCGGCATTGCCAGCGCGCTCGGCCCCTTCGATTATCTTCTGCTGATCGATTCCGGCCTGCTCACCCATGACGAAACCGACTCCTTGCGCCCGCGCGTCTATGAAGAGCTGGCGCGCGGCGCGCTGGACGACGAATTCGATAAGTCGGAGGCCGCACCGCTGGTCCGCTTCGTGAAAGTGCATGACGCCTATACGCTCACGCCGATGGGAGAGCCGCTTTTGGCCGGTGCGCGCGGCGCCGATGCCGCCATTGTCATCGTGCGCGATCCGCGCGACGTGGCGCCGTCGCTCGCCAATCACCATCGCAGCAGCATCGATGATGCCATTGCCTTCATGAACGACAAGGATGCCGGATGGTGCGCGCAAACGACCGGGCAGCACCGTCAGCTACGGCAAAAGCTGCCGGGCTGGAACGGGCACATTGCAACTTGGCTCGATCAAGCCGATATTCCAGTTCATCTGATCCGTTATGAAGATTTGTGGGCGGACACCGCCGGAACGTTGAGTCGCGCGCTGGCGTTTGCAGGTCGCGTGACGACGGACGAAGAGATAAGGCGCGCCGTGACTTTCGCGGACTTCACGCAACTGCGGCAGCAGGAACGGGACAAAGGATTTAACGGGATGCCGCAGGGGTTGGGCATAAAATTCTTCCGCCGCGGTCAGGCGGGCGGCTGGCGTGACGAGCTGACCCCGGAACAGGTGGCACGGATTGAATCGGAACATGCGCGGATGATGCTGCGGCTGGGCTACGAATTGTCTCATACGCCAAAGCTTGCCTACGCAGGATAAAGCTTGCATATGCCGGATAAGGAGAGGCTGCATGATGGTGCGAAAGCAAGGTGACTGGCTGGCCGCGAAAATTGGCGATGAGCTCGTCATGATGAGCACGGAAAAGGTCAATTATATCGGCCTCACCGCCGTGGGCGCACGCATCTGGGAACTTATCGACACACCGCAGGACGTCGGTGCCGTCTGTGCGCAATTGCTGAAGGAATACGACATCCCGCCTGAAGCCTGCCGCGCCGAGGTCGACGCGTTCCTGAACGAACTGGTGCAACATGGCGCCATCGCGCTTGATCCGCCGCCGGCTGCGTAGGTTTGCGCAAGTCGGCAATCGCCGCCGCTCGCTGCTGGTTGAGGCGGTGGCGTGGTTGCTGTTAGCGCGACTAAGTTTGATTTTCATTCCGTTCCCGCGCCTCGCACGCCATCTGGGGACATTCGTGTCGCCAACCGACGTCCGTGCCTTGCATGCGTCATCAGAAAGTTCGGATGACGCCGCGCGCCTTGCCGAGGAGATCGGTTGGGCCGTCACGCGGGCCGCGCGCCACGTTCCGTTCAAGGCGGTTTGCCTGCCGCAGGCCATGGCTGCCAGGGTCATGCTCAAGCGGCGCGGCGTTGGCAGCGTGCTGCATTTCGGCGCGGCAAAGGGGCAGCACAAGTCGCTCGACGCCCATGCCTGGCTTGATGCCGCCGGTGTGGAAGTAACGGGATATCCGGTTGCGGAGACTTTCGCGGAAATCGCCTGCTTTGTGTGAGGGTGATTTTCCTCACAATGAATGACGGATTGGTTCCATGACGAAAGCACCGGAAGAACTTTTGGCTTTGCCTGCCGGCACGGCAAGTGTGGGTGAGAATCTGCACCGCGCGATCGAATCCGGTCGATTGGTTGAAAATAAGGACGGAACGCTCGAACTTGCCGGCGATCCAAAGCAAAACGTCAATTGGATGTACGTGAACAACGGACCTCCGCTGGGGTGCGGATTCTTGATGCATTTTATGTTTCGGCATGCTTATGCCGAATCCGCGGTCCCCGACGGATGCAGCGCTTGTTATAAAGTCAAAGTCGTGCCCCGGACGCTGCGCGAATTGGTGGCGGCGTGGGAGGTCGGCAAACGTATTCAATGCCGTTCCAAATGGGGAACCGACCTCAATAATCCCTATTCGCAAAATACCTATGCCGGCTATTTCTACACGGCCGGCCTCGATGCGGCGCGCGCACTATTCAAGGTCGTGCGCGAAGCGCTCAACGCGGACCCCAAACTTGGCCCGAACATTCCGATGACGATCAAGCGCGGATGTTCCGAATACGAAGCCATGGTGGGACCATCCGATCGATATGAGTTCACTCCGGAAATGGCGGAACTCGAAGCCTATTTGAAAACCCGGTTTCGGGAGCGCAAAGCCGTCCATCATGGCAGCACGGTGGCGGCGCACTGGGTCGAAACCGCATTCCGGATAGGTGATGACACCTATCTGGACTTCACGGGCGGCAAGCGGCTGCGCAAAAAGACGGTGACGTACGATCCTTCATAGAATTCGGTATGCGGGTGCGCAAAGTTGTGAAACCGGTCCATTGAAGCGGCTAGAAGAGCCTTAGAATGCGGCGACCTTCTCTAAGCTATTGAAATTTATAACTTATTCGTGTCAAGACACACTGTTCAAAAATCTTTATAAATAAGCAATGTCTGGTTGCCAGTATCCCGTCGGATTTTGTATATTTGCGAGGCGATTCAGGTTTAGGGGCATAGAATTATGAGCAACGAGTCAGAGCGGCATTCACATGGGGCCCCCGATGGTTTAGAGGGCGTCGGCGCTGCGACCCCCCGGAAGGCGTGGGAAACGCCGAAAGTCATCATCGGCGCAGCGGAAGATGCGCAGCATACCAACGCTGCCAATAGTGATGCCCCCGGTAATACCTCGTAAGCCAAACACACTTAGTGTCGTGGCTAATCTATACTGCGAACGTTAGAAAAAATCATTCCGATCAGGCATTTAACCTATCGTAAATAGCATTTGTTGAACGCGCATTTGCGCCTCTTGCTGCTTCGCAAACGATCCTGAAAGTGCCGTTCAATCCACGTGGCAGGAAAGTTTTGGCCGCGTGCCATTCCTATAAATGTTCATGCCGCGCGCTGCCACCTGAGCTTGCGTCATCGTCTACAGCGCAGGCGTGGACGGCCGATGTTGCAACATGCCTATAGATATGGGCGACAATGACGCTTGCTTTCAGCTGCCGGTGCAATCCGGGGCATAAAATCATGAGCGATGAGCAGATTTCATCGGCTGTTTCGGCAATCGTGCTCCGCCAAGGCAGGAACCGCACGTGAGCGCAATCGCTGGACTCTGGCGGTTCGACGGCAAGCCGGAACCGGCAAGCGATTGCACGCGTATACTGGCGGCACAGCAAATCTATGGGCCGCATGACGGCCGGCAGTGGTCCGACGGCCCGATCACGATGGGGCGCAGGCTCTTTCGTACGCTGCCGGAGGACGTGCATGACCGCCAGCCGTTGCAGAGCCGCGATGGCCGCATGGCCCTTGTCGCGGATGTCCGGTTGGACAACCGCGACGAACTGACCGCAGCGCTCGGCTTACCCTCGGGAGACGCTCAACAACTCTGCGACGCGGCTATTCTGCTCGAGAGCATCGAGCGATGGAGCGAAGGCGCGCTCGACCGTCTGGTCGGCGATTTCGCTTTTGCGCTCTGGGACGCCTCCGCACAGAAGCTTTTGCTCGCGCGCGATTTTCTCGGCCAGCGACCGTTGCACTATCATCGTGGACGAGGTTTTTTCGCCTTCGCCTCCATGCCAAAAGGGCTGCATGCGCTTACCGAAATTCCGTATGGCCCGGACGAACAGGCGGTGGCGGAGGCCGTCACCCTTATGCCGCAACGCGGGTCACGCAGTTTTTTCAAGGGCATCGATCGCGTCGAGCCGGCTCATATCGTTACCGTGACGCGGGATGGCCTTTCGTGCAGGTGCTATTGGAAACCGCAACGCCCGAGGGCGGGGCGAATGCAATCCGGCGATTATGTCGAGGGCCTACGTCGCCACTTAGACCAGGCCACGCGGTCAAGGTTGCGCGGCGCGAATGGTGCAGTCGGCACGCAGCTGAGCGCAGGATTCGACAGTTCCTCAGTGACCGCGACTGCGGCAAGATTACTGGCGCCGAGCGGGGGTAAAGTCATCGCCTTCACTGCCGTTCCGCGCGAAGGCTACGACGGCCCCGCGCGGAGGAATCGCTTTGGCGACGAAGGGCCGCTGGCTGCTGCGACCGCCGTGATGTATCCCAACATCGAGCACGTGCTCATTCGCTCGGCTCATCTGTCTCCACTCGACGGCCTCGATCGCAGCTTTTTTCTATACGACCGGCCAATATCGAACTTGGCCAACGTGGTCTGGTGGCACGCGATCAACCAAGCCGCGCGCGCGCGAAAACTCAACATCATGTTGACCGGCCAAATGGGCAATATGACCTTAAGCTATACCGGGCTCGAACTGCTGCCGGAACTGCTGCGGGCGGGGCGCATCATCAAGCTCTGGCGCGAGGCAGCCAGCCTGGTCGCAAATACGGGGATGCGCTGGCGCGGCGCGCTGGTACAGACCTTCGGCCCATTTACGCCCGTCTGGCTTTGGCAGTGGGCGAACGAGACTTTCCTTGGCGATAGGCAAGATGTCCTGGAATATACCGCCATTCGTGCCGAGCGCTTGGCCGAGCTCGATCATCCGGCACTCGCAAGAGAACGCGGTCTCGATTTCTCCTATCGGCCGTGGAGAGATGGTTTCGCGATGCGCCTATGGGTGATGGGCCGCGTCGATCCTGGAAATTTCAACAAAGGAGCGCTAGGCGGCTGGGGCATCGATCAGCGCGATCCGACTGCGGATAAGCGCCTCGTAGAATATTGTTTGAGCATCCCCACCGAACAATATCTCGCCAACGGTGTAACTCGGGCACTGGCCAAACGCGCCCTTGCCGACCGGCTCCCGCAAGCGGTCCTGAACGAGCAGAAAAAGGGATATCAAGCTGCTGATTGGCATGAAGGGATGACCGCAGCCCGCGCCGATGTAGTCGCGGAACTAGAGCGTCTCGTTGCCTGCGCGCCGGCCGCCAAAGCGCTCGATATCGAGAGGCTGAAGCGCCTTGTCGAACAATGGCCGACATCGGGCTGGGAACGCGACGACGTGATTCAGCCTTATCGTCTGGCCCTGCTGCGCGGTATCTCGGCGGGCCATTTCTTGCGCAAGGCGTCGGGGGCCAACCAATAACCGGCGCCGCGGCGGCGTCAGGACGTCGATGGCCCGGATACCGGGCCAGGCAATAGCGCCGACGTGCGCCCCATCATCCAATCCACGATCAGCGCCACCCATTCGCGGATTGCGGGATCCAAATGCCCGAAGCCGCCGATCACCGAAGACGGTAGCGCACGGAGATCGCGCCAGCCGCCGGTCTTATAATCGACGGGATAGGCCTCGACCGGGAAACCCGCCGCGCGAAACACGCCGATCGCCCGCGGCATGTGGGAGGCCGAAGTGACCAAGAGCCATCGCTCTCCCGGCTTCGGCACCGCAACCAGTTTGGCACTGACGGCGTTCTCCATCGTGTTGCGTGAGTTGCGATCGAGGAGAATGCTATCGCTCGGCACCCCGAACCGCTCAAGGAAACGAACCGCCATATCGGCTTCGGGCATGCCCGGGGATATCACGTCCGAGTTTCCGCCGCTGAACACAATGCGCGCATCCGGATATCGACGAGACAGTTCGACTGCCGCGATCAGGCGTTCGGCGGACGGACCGAATGTAATGTCATTGCGTTTACGGGAAACATAGGTGTTGAGGACGCCGCCGAGGACGACGATTCCGTCCGGCGCTCCGTGCGTGGCGTCCCATTGCGGAAAGCGGTTTTCCAGCGGCAATAATAGCGCGGTGCCGAGCGGCAAAGCACCCCCGATCAGAAACAACACCAGGCCAGTAATGGTCAGCCGCTTGCCGAGACGCGCGTAGCGGCTTCGCCAAAGCAACAAACCAAAAATGACGATAAGCGTGATAAGATTGGACGGTATTGCAATAAGGCCAACCGTTTTGGACAAGTAAAAGTACATCGCGTGTTGTCGGTCCTGATTTGGGTCTTGGATTTGAAAAGGCGCTCGCAAGTTTGATTCGACGAGCGCCTTCGATCGGTGCAGAATGATCGTGACAAGCCTAGCAACTATATCATTGATTCCGCAACCAGAACGCTGCTGGAAACATTCGATTGATGACCCTGGGGACCGATCAGGCAAAGGCCGCGCCGCTTGCTGCAGGCCTGCGTGACTTTTTGCGCGACTTCGCGTCGTTCGCCGGGCGCAGGGGCATCGCGGCGGCGGCCCTCGTTGCTATCGGCGCAGTGCTCGAAGCCTCGAGTCTGATCCTTCTCGTTCCGCTCATCAGTCTCGCGATCGGGTCGGATCTGCCATCCGGCCGATTGAGCAGAGCAGCGGCAGGGACATTCGGCCTTTTTGGCGTGGAGACCCCGCTCGGAAGACTGGCGCTGCTGCTCGGCATTTTCGGCGTGCTGATTATCGTGCGGGCCGTCGTTATTTCCGTTCGCGACGTGACGGTCGCCGAGCTGCAGACCGGTTTCGTCGAGGCGCTGCGCTTGCGGATCGCGGAATGCTTGGTCGCCGCGCAATGGGATCAGGTCGCGCGGCTGCGCCACTCGCGCGTTACGCAACTCATGAGCGGCGACATTCAGCGTATCGGTTTCATGACGCAATTGTTTCTGCAATGCGCCGTATCGTGCGCAATGCTGCTCGCGCAATGCGCTTTGGTGCTGGTATTGGCGCCGGTTTTCGCGGCATTGGCCCTCGGCTTCCTGATTCTCGGCGCCGTCGCGTTTCTGCCCATCGTGCGCCGCGCGCAGGTTCTCGGCGGGATTATGACAAATGCAAATCTGTCGCTGCTGGACGCGACCGCGCAGTTTCTCGGCGGGTTGAAGCTCGCGATAAGCCAGAATCTGCAAGCGCGCTTCATCAGCGAATTCCGGCAATCGCTGCATGATTTGACCCGCCGGCAAATCGATTACATCCGCCAGCAGACGCGCGTTCGCATCGTACTCACGACGCTACCGGCGTTTGCCGCCGGGTTGCTGGTTCTCATCGGCTTCGGGGCGTTCCACCTTGCGCCGGCGGCGCTGATCGCCCTCGTCGTCATCATCACCCGGATGGTCGGTCCGGTCGCGCAGATTCAGCAAGGCGCACAGCAGCTCGCGCACGCCCTTCCGGCCTACGGAAAGGCCAGAGAACTCGAAGGCGAGCTCGCGACCATCCCGCAGCACCGCGGCGCGCAAGCCGGAGCGCAGGCGCTCCCCGAGGGCGCGATCAAAGCTGAGAATGTATCCTTTCGTCACACATCCGACGATGGCTCGGTGCGCGGCGTCCAGGGCGTCAGCCTGACGATCGAGCCCGGCGAGATTGCCGGCATCGCCGGACCCTCGGGCGCCGGCAAGACGACTTTCGCCGATCTTCTGGTCGGGCTTTTTCCACCGCAGCAAGGACGGATTTCCATCGCCGGCACGGCGCTGGAGGGCGCGATGCTGGCCGCTTGGCGCGATCGCGTCAGCTATATTTCGCAGGATCCGTTCCTGTTTCACGACACGATTCGCCGCAATCTTAGCTGGGCTAACCCGCAAGCGAGCGAGAAGGACATTTGGGACGCGCTGGCGCTGGTCGGCGCCGCCGACCTTTTGCGCGGCATGGAGCTCGGACTCGACACCATCGTCGGCGAGCGCGGCACGCTGGTCTCCGGCGGCGAGCGTCAACGCATTGCGCTGGCGCGTGCGATCCTGCGCAAACCGCGATTGCTGGTTCTGGACGAAGCGACCGGCGCGATCGACGTCGAGAGCGAACGGAAAATCTTCGCGAGCCTGCGCGCGCTCAGGCCGCGCCCAGCAATCGTGATCATCGCGCACCGGGCCGAAAGTCTCGAACTGTGCGAACGCGTATTCCGGTTCGAAGCCGGTCGCTGCGTCAACGAGGGGACCGCCGAGCGCGGGCCGGATCGCGTTGCAATCTCACGCTGACCAAAGTGACGGTGCGAATCCGCGCGGTGCCGGCTTTGCCGCGGAATTTCTTCTGACCGCCGTCTGCTGCCGCTGGCCGCCGTCGGAATCGCGCAATGCGGCCGTGCGCACCGCCGCCGCCAAAATCGACTGGGATGAGTTTCTGCGCCTGGTACGGCGCCAGCGGGTCATCGGGCTTGCGCACGAAGCCCTGCAATCGGCCGGGATCGACTGCCCGTCTGCTGTCTCGAATGAGCTATCGCTGCGGGCACAGCGGATCGTGCGGCAAAATTTGAGCTTGGCCACCGAAACGGTCCGCCTGCAACGCGCCTTCGAGGCGGCGCAGATTCCCGCATTGGTATTGAAGGGCGTGGCGCTGGCGCAGCTTGCCTATGGCTCGCTCACGGCAAAGCACGCGCGGGATATCGATTTTTTGGTTCCGCCGGAGCACGCCGAGGTGGGGTTGCGGCTTCTCGAGCGTGAAGGCTACGCGCTCTCCTCTCCAGCGGAGCGGCTCGACGACGCGCAGCGCCGCGCGCTGGTCCACTACGCGCGCGAGGCCGAGCTGGTCCAGCGCGACAGCAAAATCCTGGTGGAGCTGCAATGGCGAGCGGCGAACAATACGCTGCTGCTCGAAGGCGTCGATGCGCGCTCGACAACGCAGAGCGTGGCGCTATCCGGCGGCGTCTGCGTCCGCACCTTGGCGCAAGACGATCTATTTGCCTATTTATGCGTTCATGGCGCGCAGCACGCCTGGTCGCGGCTGAAATGGCTTGCCGATCTGAATGCTTTGATTGCGGCAAATGCCGCCGATATCGCGCAGCTCTATCGCCACGCGCAAAGCATCGGCGCCGGTCTATGTGCCGGGCAAGCGCTATTGCTGTGCCAGCGCGTGCTTGGCTTGAGTTTGCCGGCGGGTCTCGCGGACGCGATTCAAGCCGATAAAAGAGTGCAAAGACTGGTGGCAATCGCCTTGGCCGCTATGACCGCCCGGCAGACGGAAACCGAGGCGGACGCCGGTTTCCTGGGCGTGACGCGGTCTGTCGGGACGCAATTTTTGCTGGGGCAAGGATGGCGGTTTTATGCGGCGCAATGCCGGACGGCGTCGGCGGGTACTTTCGACGTCATCGGCGTGCCGCTGCCGCCATCGCTCTATTTTCTCTATCCGATTTTGCGGTTGCCGCTGTGGCTCTGGCGGCGCGCCCGTGCGGCGCTCACCCCGGGCAAGGCGTCTTAACCGCTCTCGCGGGTTCCTCCGGCAACGTCATGCAAATATTGAACAATTGTGCTATCTTCCGTGCGGCGATTCCTTTACGGCCTAGTTCCGGGGCGCGCCGATTCAATCGAGGCCTGCTGCAGTGGCCAAAGCCAATGTCCGCTTGAAGAAGCCGTCCTCGCACACGCGGTTCCTCTCGCGCGTTGCGGTTTGGGACATCGTATGGGGCGGCATCAGCCCCTTAGCGGCCTTTCTCCTGCGCGACGGCACGATCAATTCGCCTACCGGGGTCGCCACCTATTGCGCCATTTCGTTTTTGGCTTCCTTGCTCGTCTTCCAGTGGTTTCAAACCAGTTCGCCGATCTCCCGTTTCTATTCGATTAGGGACGCGTTCGAGCTCCTCAAAGCCTGCGTCCTGATTGCCGCGCTGTCCGCCGTTGCCGCCTTCCTGCTGACGCGGCTTGAAGAGGCGCCGCGCTCGATTCCGATTCTGCATTTCATGCTGCTGGCGTCCGGTCTTTTGGGTGGAAGAATCCTGGTGCGGTTGCGCGACACGCGCCGCGAGTCACGCAGACCCAACTCTACGAATAAGATTGAGCATGTCCTGATTATCGAGGCTTCGCGGCTTGCCTGGTTCTTCTCGAAAATGGTGGAGGAGCTGGCGCCGGGCGGCTACCAAATTGTCGCGATATTGGACGAGCGGCCGAAGCTGAAACATAGGTCGCTCAATGGTTATCCGATCATCGGCGCACCGACCGAGCTGGAGAAAGTCATCGCTGATTACGCGGCGCATGGGGTGCGAATCGACAAGGTCGTTGTCGCGGCGCAGCCTGAGGACCTTTCGGAAACCGCATGGAACGAGGTTTCCCGCGTGTGCCGCACGCTCAATATCGGCCTTGAGGTATTGCCGGAGCGGCTGATTTCGGAGCAATCCGCGGACGGAGAAGAGACGGCGGCCGATCCGGTGTCGAGCGAACTAGCCGGCGTGCCGGAAAGCAGCTTGCACACATCGCTCGATCGCCCGTTCTGGAGCATCAAACGGGTCATCGACGTCACAATCGCGCTCAGCGTCGCGGTCGTGATGTCGCCTGTCATTCTCATCGTATTCGCGCTTGTGCTCCTGGACGTCGGAACACCGGCGATCTTTTGGCAGCAGCGGGTCGGCCGCAACAGCACGGCGCTGCACCTCTACAAGTTTCGCACGCTGAAAACCCTTTTCGACCGCCAAACCAAGGAAAAGCGCGATGCGCAGAACCCGTCCACAATAGGCCTGTTCCTGCGAACGACGCGTCTCGATGAATTACCGCAACTTTGGAACGTACTTTCCGGCGAGATGTCGCTGGTCGGGCCACGTCCGCTTCTTCCAGTCGATCAGCCGAACGGTTCGACCTTGCGTCTCACGGTCAGACCCGGAGTAACCGGCTGGGCACAGATCTGCGGCGGCACGCTAATATTGCCGGAGGAGAAGAGCGCGCTTGACGAATGGTACATCCACCATGCTTCGCTGCGGCTCGATCTGTTTATCGTGTTTCGGACATTAGGCGTGCTGCTCAACGGCGATCGTCGCAACGAAAAGGCGATCGCGCTGGCATTGCTCGAGAAATCCGACAACGACGTCAGTCCATCGTCGGCAGCGCCGGCGGCCGGCACGAAAGAGGGTCTCACCGACCTCATCGAGGTCGTGCGCGACCGCGATCCCGATGGAAATGGGTCCGACTGCGTGTCGGGCCAGGACGGGCATTTGGCGCCAGAGCGTTCGCTCTAACGACCGTTCAAATATCCTTCTTTCAATTCCTTCGGAATCGCAATCGTATTCCAAGACACTCGCTCCGTCTTTGCCTTGGCCGATAGCGACTTGTCGCCATCGTACAGAATGTATCCGCTTTCGACGAGTATTGCCGTCATTTGCGCTGCCGCATTTCTTGCGACCTCGCAAATAATGATGGGGCGAATCTCGCTTAAGATCCTAGTTTGCCCCGCGAATACCTCGCCCTCGGCGCCCTCGACATCGCATTTGATAACATTCGGCAGCGGCAATTTCGATGCCAGCCAATCCAGATTGAGGGCGACGACGGTCTGGCTCTCAGATGGAACTCCCATTTGCGTTTGACCGTAGCCGCGCATGGCATTCGAAGCGCGCGACCGTGAAGCTATCGTGAACGCCCGTAATGAAATTTGCGAGGCAATAGCGACTGAGACGACGGTAACTGGCGCGCTCGTGTCCGGCTGACACGCCGCCGATTTACGTAAGCAGCTCACCAGAAACCAGTCCGGCTCGAAAGCGACGACGCGGCCCTTGCGACCCGCGCAGGCCGCGGCGGCGAAGGCAAACAAGCCGACATTCGCGCCGATATCCCAAACGACGTCGTTCGGTCGGACGAGCTCAACGGCGTTTCGCAGCAACGGCGGATCGATCCGGGACATCGGCTTGAACAGATACTTCAGGCCAGCGGACGGAGTGACAAAAATTGCTGCACCGCCGACCGCTTGGGGAAGGCGTCGCCGGTACACCCAGTTTCGCGTTGCTTGCTCAACTATGCGGCGGGCTAATATGGAAATTGCCATTTGAATTGAGCCGGTCAGAACGATTTGTCCAAAACTCGGACGCGCGGCGCGTTGATTAAACGTTGTTGCACGAATTCCGCGTCTCGCACAAATAGTGCGTTGTGACGCCCGCCGGCGCTTTTCTGAAGCTCTAGGCGGCGTGTGAAGGGATTATAGTTGTGCTCCGAAAAATCTGCAGTGTGCAGAATTTCGATAACGGGAGGAGAACGATCCTCGATGATAATTGCCTTCAACTCTGGGCAAGCCAGCGTTTGTCCGGCGCCACGGAGCACCTCGCTTTCGAAGCCTTCGACGTCCAGCTTAATCAGGCTCGGTCGTTCTCCCACCAACTCACGATCAAGGGTGCCCATCGATACGGTTCGGGTCGGACCAACGGCATCGGTGGCCACTCGGTTCACTGTATCGAGCCCAACCGTAAACTCGATTTTGCTCACCTGAGCCCCGAGGGCGCACTCCCGGCCCTTGACCAAGGCTTCCAGCCGGTTCAACGCAATATTTTGCGACAATGCTGCGAAAGTAACCGGGTCTGGCTCGAATGCGATGGTGCGCGCGCGACGTACGCCAGACGCAAGAATACTGAAGCTTCCAATATTCGCACCAATGTCAGCGAATGCATCTTCCGGCCGCAGGAAATGCAGCAAAAAGGCCATATCCTCGAATTCGTGCAAACCGCAATAGATATTGCCGGTTGCTCCGGCCATGCCACGACGAACCGCAAGGCGTGTGCCCTCGATCCATGGCACGATCAACTCGCGCCGCAACCGACTTTGCAGTTGCCAATGAAAAACACGACCGAGCGCTCGTAACTTTTGGTCGCGCGTCAATGGATGAACGGCGATAAAGCTTACAAGATTTATGATAGCGGCCATATCGATGTCTTCGCGGCCTGAATGTCGCGGATTGCGCTACTTCGATCTAGGCTGCATCCCCAAGAACCGAGCTGACTGCAAAAATGAAACCGGGCGACGCTGATAGACGCCAGCGCGCGGAGAGCCTCAACAACGGAAATGCGATGCGTCGGAACTATTTCAGGAACAAGCCAATTGACCGACCTTAATCCCATTGGGTATCTTGAAGCAGCTTGCTTCCCCGTCGTACAAAAATAAAATCTTCCTGTCGTGGGCGATTATCCCTTGCTCGGCCGCCAAGGGCCGCGATGTCATAGAGTTCGAAGCCACTGTCGTTAACGAGCGAAACAAGCGCCGCAATCGGCGGTTCATCGGCTTGAGAGTAAAACGACACTTCGGTAGATCGCTTCCGCGATCGTCGAGCGCAAATCGTTTTCATTGTGCCGTCTTGGCGGAACCGAACGCAAGCAGGAAGGTTTTGACGTGTCTTTGGAGCCTATATTCGAGCCAATGCGCGGCGGAAAGCGAAATTGACGCTGCCACGACAACTCTTGCTATTGGATTTAGACTGATAAGCAACGAATTGATCAAGTAGATAACAGGATAGTGAATGACATAGAGGGCATAGCTCAGGCCCGCGATATAGATGAGCGCGCTTTTGGCTGGTCTAATTAGTACACTAAAAAGAATTACCGGCGCGGTGGGTACAAGGGCGGCACCAACCATTATTAACCCAAATAAAAGCTTCGTCATGAAAAGAGAGTGTGACAATATCCAGAGCATCATGACGACAGACACGCAAACCACTGCTCGTTGATGTCCATTGATGTCGAACTCACGCCTCTTTGAATCACCCAAATTATGCTCCGCAGCGATGAGGGCCGAACAGAGAGCTCCTGATCCAATCGCAAAGCCAAACAGCCGGGAAAAGTCATAGTAATCTGAAGATAAGGGAATACGAGACCAACAGACGCCAGCTAAAAAAAGAAATGTGCCGGTTTCGAGAGAGGGATATCGAAAGTTTCTGATACCTCTTACCGCGATCACACCGAGTAGCCAGAAGCAAAAGAACGAGAAGATATTCTGTGCAAATCCCAATGCGCCGGACGAACCCGGAAATAGATACAATGAAATGCCACTACATACGCTCGCAATAAAAAGCGGCCATAAACAAAACGGAGCGATCAGTACAAGGACAAACAAAGCGTAATAGATCGCTTCGTACGAAAGACTCCAAGTCGGCAAATTGAATGCAAGCGGAGTTGCCAAATGGCCGCCCATGGTTTGTAAAAAAAGCGCGTTTGCGACGATCTGCTTCCCATTAATAGGTTGATCACATACAATCATACATAGGACTGTCACCGCCAGCGCAATGTAATAGATGGGCGCTATTCTTACGATCCTGGCTATAATGTAGTCTTGTATCGTGTTGTATCGTTGTAGCGCAATTACGCACCCGGAGAGTACGAAGAAGCAAATTACCGCTTCCGTTGCGAACGCGAACAGCATATTCAGAAGTGGATATTGAGGAAGATTTATCGTCTTTGCATACAAGTGATTCATGAATACGGTCATTGCGCAAACAGCCCGCATGATTTCAAGCGTTTCAAAACGCATTTGCTTTGCCACTGCTAAATCTCTATCGAACGTTAGAGCGAAAACATTAGTCGCGCACGCTTTAAGCCCGTCGCCCACTTTCCCTATTGGGTCAGCCGCTCAGGTCAGTGGAAGCGCACGATCTCGTCACCCGTGACGACGCCAACATCGACGAACGCTTTTGCGTCGGCAGTAACGAGGTCAGCGCCGGCGGACTGCGTCGCCCTGATGATGTTCTGCGCTTCGGAACAAATAGGTTTTCGGCGCCATTGGCGACATTCGGATCGGCATCAGCCTTTTCATGCCGAGATGGGGCGTCAAGTGAATGGGATTTCCGGCGCGCGCATCGCGCGTTAAGCTCGACGTCATTTCACCGCCTCGACATAGAGCGAGTATGATTTGTGCTGCTCGCGGTCGATGCACCCATCTGGGAAGCGTCCGTAGCGGAAGGAACATTTCTGCACTTCGCGAAGGCCATGCTGCCCTAAAACCAGGGACAGGGATTCATCGTCATAGCCGCCGTAGTGCTCGAAATCCTGGATGAAAACGTGATTAAGGGCATCCATCTTTGTCGGGAAGTTAGCTGCAGGGTCGTCGCCCGCGGCGGCGATCTGGCGGAACATACTCCAACCCGGGCTCAAATAGGCATGAACGAATAGTGCAGCATCCGGCACAATAATGCGGAGGATGCCGCCCTTCTCCAAACATCGATAGCACTCATTCAAAAACAAGTGTCGTTCGTCTTCACGATTGAGGTGCTCGAAAAAGTGCTCGACGTGGATGCCACGGCAGGACGCATCCGCGAACGGAAGGCCATATCGGCAATCGATCCGCAGCGTCACATGTTCGTGCCGGAACATATCGAGATTGACCCAACCCGGTCGACCGAACGGTCCGCTGCCGATATTCGCCTTGACCCCCTTTTGCCGACGAAGCGCGGACACTACCCTTCGATATCGCGGATGAAATATGTGAAGCGCCCGCACCCACGTTGCATTCAGCTCGGCGCGAATGTGCCGGAAAACGTGCCGATTGATTGGCAGCCGCGGCATGAGCCACGCACCGAACCTCTTCTTGAGGATCGATTTGGCGGATGCGATTTGGCTCTCTGTATCCATCTTCCAGGGCAGTTAGTGCACGCGCCGCCTGCTCGACACTACTTGCCGGCGGCTTTGTCGAAATTGGTCAGCCGCCGATCGACGATCTCAAGCGCGATCAACACCTCCGAAAAGGTCCGTTGCAGCACGTAATACCAACCGCGCCAACCGTCGAGAATGCACCTCTTCACGACCAGTGTATAGAACAACACCAGGATCGGCGCGAGCCAGCCCCAGCGTCTGACCCGGTCCATAAGACTGCTGCCTGTCTTGTCACCGGCCAAGAGATGATCGGCCTCGAGCCGCGCGTAGCGCTGCTGCGAGGCGATCCAGCGCGACAGCGATTTGCGATCGTCGTGCAACACCTTCGACCTAAGCATTGCCACCGAACCTTTCACCGCGACACGCTGGGTGTGACCGTCCTGTTCGTATCGTGCGTTGCCCCGCCGGCAAAGGATCGTCACAGCGGGATAGAGTGTTCCCTGCAGGGGGAATCCTTGAATGCAGTAGCGAAAGCCTACAGAATATCCGCTGATATTTTGGTCCGCCTTAAGCGCCGTAACTTCGGCGATGAACTCGTCGGTAAGTACATAATCGGCGTCAAGCGCCAGAAACCACTCTGTCGTGATATTCGTCTCGTCGATGGCGAAATTCCACTGTTGCGCATGGCTGTCAAAACCGCGCTGAAACAGCCTGACTTGTGCGTAGCGTGACAGGATCGGAACTGTCGCGTCGTCGCTGTAACTGTCGACCACCACAATATCACGCGCCCACGACAGGCGGTCGAGCGTCCGCGCGATATTGGCTTCTTCATTGAAGGTCAGAATGACTGGCGTAATTTGTTCAAGCACGTTTCGGCCGTTCATCTAGGCAGCGCTGGTACAGCTGTTCCGTCTGCTCGGCAATTCGTACCCAGGAAAAGTCTCGAGCGGCGAGCTTTTTGCCCGCTTCACCCATGCGCCTGAGTCGAACAGGGTCGGACATCAATGTGGAGATCGCTGTTCCAAGTTGCTTTGGTTCGCCATCGACGACAATACCGGCGCCTGCATCGCCAATCGCGTTGGCAAGCCCGACTTCCGACGTCACCACCACCGGACAGCCGCAGGCCATCGCCTCAAGCGCCGCGATGCCGAAATTTTCCGAATAAGATGGCAGGATAAAGAGGGTTGCGGATCTGATCAGCTGCCACTTCTCCGCATCGTGAACCGGGCCCAGGAAGCGCACACGTGTCGACAGGTGCAAGTCGCGAACCATAGCCTCGAGTCGTGGCTGATAGTTCTCTTCGTCATTACCGGCGATCACAAGTTCCGCATCTGGCACATAGGCCATCGCCGAAACCAGCCGATCGAGACCCTTCTTCCAGTTGATGCGACCGAGACTAAGAACATAAGGCTTTTGGGTAGTGGCGGCAGGTCCTGGGTGCGGCTGAATCAAATTCGGCAAGTCGATGCCGTTGGCGACGACAACGACCCGACGCACGGGGATCCCGAGCTTTGCGAACTCCGCCTTCTCCAGCTTGGAAGTCACGTGAATGGCCGCAGCACCCGACAAATTGGCGCGCTCGAGCAACTTTATCCATAGGGTCTTAAGAAGCCTACTCTTGCGTTCGATAAGATCACCGACGAGCATTCCTCGCGGCGCAAGTATATAGGGTACACCCGCCGCGCGTGCGGCGCGCGCGGCTGCCAAGGTCGGCCAGAGGAAGACCGAGTGTAGGTGCAGCACGTCGAATTTCATCACCTCAGCCTGGATTGCCCGCCCCATTTCGGGTGAGCGATAAAGGCGGCGGCCCCATCCGCAAGAAAAATATCTTACTTTCACGCCTTCGATTGCGACAGGTTCGTTCAACGGAACATTGGAACTTCCAGGACCGTCGACGTTGGTCGTGTAAACATGGATGTCGTGGCCGCGAGCGGCGAGCGACCGGCACAGCGCGTGGACCGAGTAAATCGGTCCGCCATAGCGCACGGCCGGCAGGTAGGACGGCACGACATGGAGGACGCGCATATTCTCTGTTCGTTGAGTAGTTCGAAGCCTGCTGCAATCTGCTCAGCTAGCTCATCGCCGGCAATTGTCCGAAATGTACTTTCACCACAAACGCCCCGGTTCTAAAGCGGCCTGAGCGTGTATCGTCTGCTTCCGATGAGTCGAGCCGTGGCCTTTGCCAGTCGATGGCTCGGTTCCTCAACCAGGCGATAAAAATAATAGCATCCCGCCAGCACGGCCAGAATAACAAGTGGATTTGCAAAGCTGACCGACACGCCGGCTAAACCGCAGAGTTTGACTGTAGCTGCCGCGAGCGGCAAATGCATCAGGTAAATTGAATAGCTCCATAGGCCCGCCCATTCGAGAGCCGCCACCGCGCCGCGGGCGCGCGCCCATAGAACCTCCCGCTCGATCCAGAAGAACACTGCGATAGCAAAGATATTGAGCGTAATGGGGGCTCCAATCGGGCTGTGGAATTCCAGCACGCTCGCGATGACGCTCAGCATCCAGATGGCAAATCGCCAGGCCCAGATCGCTCGCGCCGATGGTGCTAAGGTTTTCGCATCAACTCTCTTGACCCGCTCGGCAAGAATGCATCCGAGCAGCCAGCAGGGCATTCCGAGAATGCAGGTCAACGCGAAGCCGTGATTTTGATATTGCGCGGCGATGGGTTCTGAAAGGACGACGGCTGCCGATCCCACCGCCGAAATGCCCAACAGCACGCTCCATCGCCAAGCTTTGCGCAACTGCACGATCAGTGGATAGGCCGTGTAATAAGCAAGCTCCGCATAAAGGCTCCACAAGATAGCGATCGCAAGATTGTTAAGCTCCGCCCCCATCGTCACCCAGACGAAGGCAGCGACAATCATCGGCAGTGTGATGCGGATATAGCGCGCCGCATAGAATTCGAAGACATCCAATTTGCGTCCCGCTACGCGCGGATAGTGGATGCAAAGACCAGAGATTACGAAGAAAACGATCACCGCAGCCTGACCATTGAGCGAATTATCGACCGCGCCTCGAATCATCCAACCTAGTGAGTCATGTGGCCAAACATCCCTCAGGCCTGGGGCGATATTAAAGTGCGTGAGCAACACGATGAGCGCGGCGACGAAACGAATGCTGTCGAGGCCGGCTAGGTGTGGCACAGGTTTCGGTAGCTCAACCAAGGCACTTCCTTCTGCGTCGGGGCGCAGCCAGAAAAATGGCAAGAAAGTATGCGACAGGTTGCGTCAAATGTGGGACAAGTTTCGCTTCGACAAAATAAAGCTCTGGACGCTCGGCATGAATAGTTTGAGTACAATGTAAGTGACAGGAAAGACGGTGAGGCTTCCACCCAAGATTTTTACAGCCGTCAATCCGTACTCCGTAGCAGGCATGAGTATCACTGGCATGGCGGCGTAGGCAAACAGCTTGTAGTGGCGCAGGGTTGCGAGGTAGCGATACTGCGCGCCAAAAAGAAGTCCCAAAAGTAATATCGGAACAAACATAAATATGGGACCAAAGCCAATGTAGCTTTCGGCCATGTAGCCAAGCGGTATTTCTGTGTCAACGCCGCCGCCACTGAAAGCGATGCCGGTGTAACGGATCGTATTCTCGATGTCCGCCGTAAGTTCGGCCTTGTCCGCGAACAAAAGTCGCGGCGTTAGCACGTGATAGACGGCCGCTTCCCAGATCGCGCCGTCGTCATAGGGTATATATCTGGGGACGTTTTCCGTGACGTAACCAAAGAACCGGGTATACTCGATCCGTTCAGCCAGCTTATCGATCCCGTCCAAGAAACGCTGAGAGTCGACATTGCCGATCAACTCAACGAGTTTTTCGAGCTTGTCCTGGGTTCCAACCAACGAAACCTGCGCCCCAGTTCCCTGGTTTTGGAAATCCCGGTAATCCATCTTGACCGACGACCAAATCACGGCCATGTACAGAAGTATGCAGAGCAGCGTGGTCACGGTAGCGACCATTTTGACGTTCATTCGTGGTTGAACCATTAGATAAGCGACAGCCAAGACAAAAAATACTTCCCTGAAGTCGGCAAAGAAGGAAGTAAATCCGAGAATGATCTCGAAGACTGTGGCCGCTGCGAGGTAACCGTAGCCCCTCTTCTGGACCAGAGTCGTCGCTACTAAGGTGAAGTAGAAAAGCCACCGAAGTTGGCTTGCGGCAAGCAGTGCCTGCGAAAGGCCGGGAAAACTCCAGATTATTGCTTGGAGAAAGAAGTTTCCGAGCTGTGCGAGACAGTATGTGGCGAACACCCGCGAATAACGAAACGATCGAATCTCGGCGTAGAGCGCACCGGGGTCTATCGGCGGCCTGTACAGATTGGCGAGCCTGATGCCGAGTGCCAAAACGAGCAAGCCCGTGAGACTGAGCCACGTGGCATAATCCGCACCCGCCGTGTGAAAGAGGTCGTTCAACTTGGCCCCAGTGATGGTTGCGCGGAAAGTCCCGGCACTGACCTGCAGCCACTGCATCATCAATGCGGCAAAAGGAACGGGAGGCTCCCCTGCGCGCCAAACGAGTGTGGCTAATACAGGCACTGTCGCAATGCAGGCAAACGTCAATAGAGCATCGGATGAAGACAGCGAGATCAGAAACGCTACAAGAAAGACCACGCCCCAGACGGCGAATGGTATCCTGATGTAGCCGCCGTATTGAATGCGACGCCGGGGCACCTCGCGTAGCGTTCTCGAACCGACCAGGACCATCAGTGCGTTACCTTCCGGTAGGCGGGTGCCACGCTCATTGCTGCCTCAACGAAAGCCTCGGCGGAGCTTGCGGCCGAATAACGAGTCGTGATCTCGCCGAGAGCGCAACGTACCGCGGCATCGTCACGGCCGCGGATAGAATGGATACCAGTCCAGTAGGTGACGGCCTTTGCAAGTCCCTCAATATCCCCCACTGGAACTATGGAACCGGTCAATCCTTCTATGATCATATCAGGCGCGCAGCCGACCCGGTCCGAAACGATTGCCGGAAGTCCGCAAGCAAAGGCCTCATTGACCACGAGTCCCCAGGTTTCGCTGGATGACGGCAGGACCAAGACATCGGCGGTGGCATAGACCTCGGGCATACGGGTCTGGTTCACGAATCCGACAAAGGTCACCGGCAGCGAGCGAGCATTTGCCATGGTGGCAAGCTCGCCGGCAAGAGGGCCGGATCCGGCTAGGACGAGCCGGACGGCCTGGCCCGACGCAACCAGCCGCGCCAGGGCATCGATGAGGGTCGGAATTTCTTTCAGGGCGACAAGTTTCCCGACGAACAGAACGATCTTTTCGCCGCCATCGGCAGCGAATTCGGCGCGCAGACGTTCTCGATCGGCGCGCGCCCGTGCGGCAACCGACGCGAAAGCGTCGACGTCGATGCAATAAGGCACAATTCGGATGCGCGATTCCGGTATCCGGTAATGGCGCAAATATTGCGCCGATCGAGTGCCGGTCGGGAGGAACATGTCGAACTGCCGTAGGAATACGGGGTGCACGATTGCCTTGACGACCCGCTTTACCAGCGGCCTCGGCGTGTCGAGGTGCGAGTCGGTGCGCGCCATCACCGGAATGCCAAGTGCCCGGCCCGACTTCGCCGCCTGCAGGTAGCTCTTGAGGTGCCATCCGTAGACCGCAAGCACGTCCACTTTGTCGGCGGCAAGGATTTTTCCGATCGAAGGCGTGTCGCATCCGCCGAACCGGACAATGCCGGGCCGGCTCGACACATTTTCGAGAAACGTGTGGCGGAATCCGCCCGTAAGGTCGATGTCCCAATCGAAGCCGACGTCGAAGCCGGCTTCCGCCTGGTCTTTACGGGTCGCCTGGTGAGCATAATAAACCGTGAGATCGACGCGCTCGGCGAGCGCCCGGAAGAGGGGCGCCTGATATTGAATCGGGTGACTGGTGACAATACCGAGATGCATCGCGGGGCGGAGCTACCGGTCGGCTGTCCGTCCGCAGGCCGCGATGACGTCCCGATAGGCCGACAAATATCTGTCGGTGAGAACAGTATCACTGAATTGCCGCTCAACACGCTCGCGGCAGCGCCGCCGATCGATTTCGCCGAGCCGGGCGACCGCCTCCACCAAGCCGTCGACGTCCCGGCGAACAAAACCGCTGACGCCCTCCTCCACGATCTCGGGCACCGCACCGCGGTCGAGACCGATGACCGGCGTGCCGCAAGCCATCGCCTCGACCATGACGATCCCGAACGGCTCTTCCCAAAGCACCGGCATGAGTAGGGCTCGTGCCCGGCCGAGAAGCGAATTCTTTTGCGCATCATCTACGGGGCCAACATAGACCACTTTGCTATTGTCGATGAACGGCTTTATCCGGGTGTCGAAATAGTACTGTTGATCGGCCGGGACATTGCCGGCGATGCAGAGCCGAAGCCCGGTTCGCCTCGCGACCTCGATCGCCAAGTGAGCGCCCTTTATCTCCTCGATGCGGCCGAGAAACACCAGCGGTGCGTCGTTTTCGACCTCGCGCTGGAATTGATAGTGTTCCAGGGACGCACAATTGGGAACCACGTGCCATGTCCCGACGTCGGTCACCGGTTTCATCATGTGCCTGCTGATCGCCGCAAAGTGCAGAGTGCCGTGCGATAGCCGATTGCCGAGGACGACGCTGCGCCGCGTGATCGCGCGCTGGTAAGTCATCAGTTTGGGAATCCGCAGCGGCAGTATCGGAAGCAAATACCCGAGGCGTGAAAAACTGTGAACGACATCGAAGGCATGGGTGAGGACACAGCGCGTGAATGTCGAGGTATTGCGTACGTTATCAAAGAACGACACGCTCAACCTGCCGGGATAAGAGATCAGACGTCCTGCCGATGAAGACGCCGGATGGGCGAACAGAGTAACGTCATGGCCTTGCCGCACGAGCCCCCGCGCCAGGAGATCGATGACCCGCTCGATGCCGCCATAATGTCGCGGTGGTACGGGCAATTCAGGATCGGCGGTTATGGCGATACGCAAAATGCCGGCTCAACCTAAGGGAAGCTAGGCAGCGGCCGCGTCGAAGATATCGGCAAACTTGCGGGCGATGGCGCGCGCCGTGTAGGGAGCGATCGCCTCCTCGCGCGGTTTGCCGACGGCATCGGGCGCTGTCGCCAGCTGCTGGATCGCCGCCACGACCTGACTCCTTAGTCCTGCAAGTTCCTCAGGCGTCGCGAAGGAAAGCGCGTGGCCCCCACCGGCGGCGGCGAGAATTCGATGTGCGCTGCTGGCACTATGGAATAGCGACAGGAACGGGCGGCCGGACATCAATCCCGGATATATTTTCGACGCCGTGTAATGGGCCTCGTCCGAGCCCAGCAGCAGGACCACATCCGAGTTTGCCAAAACATCGAGCGCGTCGAGGAAAGGAACACGCTGTGGTGTTTCGGAAACGAGATCGGCGACGCCCGCAGCTTCCGCAAGCGACCGAAACCCGTAAGACGTCGTATCGTCGGGCTGGTTGCTGGTGCCGACAAAATTTAAACGCATGCGATGAGCCAGATCCGGCGCCGTCTTGCGCAGCTCCGCGAGTGCCGCGAATAAAATGCGCGCGGTCGGCCCGGAACGAGGCAGAAACGTGCCGACATAGCTGAAATGTATGTAGCCGGGTGTGAGCAGCCGCGTTGTGCGCGGGCGAACGTGATTTCGCAATCGCTTATAGTCGTCGGGATCGCCGCCGATCGGAATAGCGGCCATCTTGCCGGCATTGAGCCATGGATAGCGCCGGGCCATTTCCGCGTTTTGCACCTCCGATACCGAAGTGACATAGTCGGCATAGCGCAGCGCGCGCGGCTCCAGGCGGGTTGCGAGCCAATGCGCGAGACCGGCCTTCGAAAATTGCGATTGGCTGGCGCCGTATCCTGAAACCCAGGGATCCTGAAAGTCGAGAATGACCGGTACCTTGTATCGTCGCTTCACCCATTGAGAAAACAACATCGGATAATAGGGCGATCCCGTGATGAGCACGGCGTCGACTTTGCCCGTGTCGAGAATCTGACGCAGCGACGCCTTCAGGTGATTGCGTGCCCGCAGGCTCAGATCGCCGATTCCCGCCAATCGCGTCAGCTGAACCGGGAGAGCCTTCGTCTTAACGACTTCGAAATCCGCGGGAAGCAGCGTGGCAAGCTCGGGATCGATTGTCTCCTCGTGGAAGCGCTCATGCACGCAAAGAACGATCGGCTGCCATCCGGCCGCGGGCAAATGCGTGGCCAAATGCCGAGCGCGATGCACTCCGGCAAGCGTGCTCGGTGGGAAGTAGGGGGAGACGATAACAACTCGTTTCATATCCGGCACACAAACGTATTGCCATCACGCGTTCGAGCGAACGTGACGCCCCGAATCGTCGCCGTGCACGGCGCGCACATATACTGAAAAGGGGACTGGCGGTGACGGCTGATCCCAAGCGACGAAAGGAGCAGCGATCGCCGCAATGACGGCCGCAGCCGGCTCCCCGAACGCGCGCCGCAACGGCGCCTGCACCTTCTCCTGAAGAAAAACTACCAATGGCCCGCCGACGCCTTCGACCCGGTCGATCTGAAAGCCGATCGGTTCAAGGAGCGCACGAAACGATCTCTCGGTGTAACCGTGGCGCACGTGCCCGCCGGTTTCGGCCAAATCGAGCGTCTCCATCTGCCAGCGCGGATGCTCGGAATTCGGGCAGCAAAGGTGCAAGACGCCGCCAGGCCGAAGCAGCCGCCAAAAGGTTTGGCAGACCGTCGCGTCGTTGCGGATGTGCTCCAGGGTTTCGTAGCAGATGATCTCGTCAAAGGTGTCGTCGAGGTCCGCGGCGTCGTAGAGATTCATTTCGCGAAACGACAACCTGTCCTCGGGAATCCCGAGGAAGCCGTTGTATAGCGCCCTCGCCTTGCGCACGAGCTCTGGTCCGATTGCCAGCGCAGTCACTGAGGCGCCGCTCTTGTAGGCGCGATAGGAAAACCAGCCGTTGCCGAAGCCAGCATCCAGCACCTTACGCTGGCCCGAAAGCCAGTATTTCTCGAGCGCAGTCCGGCGCCTGGTAAAGATGTCGGTCCCGGGCAGCGCGAGGTAACGCAAGTAGTTGGGATCGATACCGGGCAAACTCGACATTGGCCAGCAATTCAGCGCGTCGCGACTGTCTCGGCGCGGACAGTCTGTTCCGCGAGCACCCGGCCGACGGCTGCGACGATTTTTTGGGACTCTCGCTCCCAATTCCATCGCTCGCGTGCGGCGGCATGCGCGGCAGATCTGGTGCGAACCAGCAACGCTCGGTCAGCGGCATAGCGATCGAGAATCGCGGCCAGCGCGTGGATATCTCCGCAATCATAGAGAAAACCAATGTTAGGGACTGCGGTCAGAATATCCGAATGCCCGCGGGTTCGCGATGCGACGATGGCGAGTTCGGCCAGCATGTAAATGAAGATCTTGTTGCTGATGCAAGCGTCCTTGTTCGGCGTCGCCGGCACTTCCAGGCACAAACCGACGTCGTGTCCAGCGGCATCTGCAATTAGGTCCCCGGGAGGAATGATCGCGTGGAAATGCACACGTTCGAAAACTCCGCGCTCTTTCGCCAGACGCCGCAGGCCTTCAATCGAATTGCCCGAATCATTGCCGCGGATATGAAGCTCGGCTGGCTCACGCATCAACGCCATGGCGCCGATGACGTCTTGCAGTCCGCGGTCCAGACTGACGATTTGCGAGAACCAATATAATGACAACGTGGCGTCCGGCGGCCTCGGCTTTGGCGGCGGCATGCCAGCGCGGTCCGACCATGGGAACACGTTCAGAACGGTTGCCGGTTCCGGAAGCCCGGTTGCCTTTGCGACCTCCTCGGCGATGCCCCATGACGCCGCCGTGACGAAGCTCGCAGCAGGCAAATAGCGGCCTTCGAGCGCGGCAACGAGCCTGCTCGGAAGACTCTGCAGGTCGACGGGATAAGTCTCGGCGCGGTGGAAATCCTCGAAGTCAAAGCTGTACTTGGCGCCGGTCCAGCGCGCCGCCCAAGCAACGACCGGCAGGCTCCCCGTGTAATGCCCGATATAGAGATCGCCGCGATGGTGTATCGCCCGCCGCAGCAACGGGAAGAAATATCGGGAGTACGCCAGTTCGGCGAAGGGAAAGCGCATTGTCCAACGACACAGCCGCAGAAAGACGAAGAGTTGCGGCGCCGAAGTCCACCTGCGAAGTCTCCCGCCGGCGGACGGAAAGACCTCGACAATGTCACCGCGCCATTTTGCCCGCTCCAGGATCTGCCGATCCATTTCGCGCGCCCATGCGAAATGCTGGAGGAACAGCACGACAACGTCGTAACCGGCGGCGGCGAGCGCGTCGGCTTCCTTGACCACGCGCGGATTTTGCGAGATCGAGCCAAGCCCGACGATGCAGATGCGCTTCTGTTGTCCGTGCGCGTGTGACGCACTCTGACTGACCGAGCGCAAAAGCTTTTCGGCGCCGGTTCGCGTCTGCTGAGATTGTAAGCTGCTGTGCATTTCAAGCGCCGACAGCCGATCGACCCTCGCGCGTGATTTCGACCGCAGTCTCGCGTGCGGCGGTCCGGCCGACGCGGATGGCTTCGGCAAGCCTCTCAACAAAGGCGCTCCACACCATCAGCCGCCACGCATCGCCGAAATGGTGGAAGATATCGCGCGTGCTCCACGCCATTGGCGAAGCTCGCAGCGCGCGCGGAACACGAGAAGAGAAAGTGTCGATTGCGTCGCGCGAGATCATCTCGCGCAGACCGCCAAAGCGCGTCAATGCCCAGTGCCATCGCAGATTATAGGCAAAGCCGAGCTTCGGCCGTTCCACAAACCAATGCGGCCAGCCGGTCAACTGATCTTTCAATAAACGCTTGGGCGAAACCTGCTTGCACAAAATCTCGGCCGGCAGGCTGCGCACATAGCCCATCAAGGCAAGGTCGAGCAGCGGAGATCGGATTTCGATGCCCTGCTCCGCCGAGGCGCGATCGGTCTTCGTAAACATGTGTCCCAGCAAGGTGTTACCGGCCACGTCGCGGGCCCATGATCCCATCCATGGACTTGCGCCGGGGCCGACGCGCACCGCGCTTGGCTGGTCTTCACGGTCGAGCTCATGGAATTGCCAGTCCGCGGGCGGGCGATAACCAAGAAATACTTCGTCACCGCCGTCACCGGTGAGAAGAACCTTGCCATGCGGCGCCGCGGCCTCGATGAGCTGGAAAAGGAAAAAATAGGCCGGCATGCCGAGCGGCTCGTCTTGCACCGAAATGGCGCGTTGGATCGCGTCCGGCAGGCGCTGGCGCGCGGGACGGACGATTTCGAGATCGAGTCCGAGCCGCTTCGCGGCGTAACGGGCGTAATATTCGTCCTGCGTGTAGGGGATCATTGAGCCCAGAGTGATGACCTTGAATCGTCGATCATCTCCGGCGCGATTGAGGCGCTCGGTCGTGAATTGGGTTACGACTGTGGAATCCACACCGCCCGAGAGCAGCGCCATCGGATGCGGATTGTTCTCGAGCCGGTGATCCACCGCCTGAACCAGCAGCTCATGAATGGTGCGCTCAAAGTTCGCAGCAGATTCGCCGCGGTAAAGGACTGGTGCTGCGGCTTCAATCCGCGTGCGAGAGACTTCATGGCCGCGATAATCGAACTCCTGCGCCGTGCCAGGCGGCACCGGCCGTCCACCGTCGACCGCACAGGAATCGGGCGAGATATATCCGCGCCGCCAGTAGAACGCGGCTGCTTCGGCATTGATCGGCGGTTCAGCGCCGCTACAGGCTATGAGCGGTAACAGCGAGGAGCCGAACAGCAGCCCACCGGGGACGCCAAAGGTGAAGAGTGGCTTCTTGCCGACGGCATCGCGCACCAGAATGACACGCCCGCGGCGCTCGTCCACCAACACGAAGGAGAACATGCCGGAAAACCGTTTGAATCCTTCGATGCCATGCTTGACGTAGGTGGCAACGATCACTTCAGTGTCGGATTCGGTGCGGAACGGAAAATCGGCGTATTCGCGCCGCAAGCTGCGATAATTGTAGATCTCCCCATTGAGCGCGACTACGACGCCGTGCGCCGGATCGCGAAACGGCTGGTCGGAGCGACTATCCTGGTCGACGATTGCGAGCCGGCAATGCAGCAGGCTCAGGGCATCGTTCTCCGCACTCCATGTGTTGTGGCCGTCCGGACCGCGGCGGCGGAGCCACAACAAGGCTCGATCCGCGTCAAAGCCGCCGCCAATCCGTCCCATGAAACCGCACAAAGCTGTTATGCTCCCGTTACCGGCGGCGATACGCGCCGGGCGACCATACAAATCTCGGCACAATCGTCGAGATATTCGCCATAAAGCAGCGGTACGCCATCCTGGCGTCGGAATTCTGCGCGATAGCCATGTCGCGGCAGATTGCGGGCGAACCAGTCCATCGTCAGTGCCACCGTGTGTGACTCGCCGATGAACGGGCCCCACCCGACGCCGAGCCGGCGCGCATCGCGGCAGCTGGCATTCGGCACGAAGACGATGAGAGCCGCGTCGCGAGCGGCGAGCTCGGTCCACGCATTGAGCGTATCGCCGAGCTTTGGCACATGTTCGAGTGAATGGTCGGCAAGAATGACGTCGAATTGACGGCCGCGGTATTCCGCCAAATCGCTTTTAATGTCGAGGCCGAGCGCTGTTCGTCCGAACGCGGCGCGCCGGCGGTCTATCTCGAAGCCGTGGGCGGCCCATCCGCCGGCTTTGTATTGTTGGGTGGCGTAGCCCCATGAGCAGCCGAAATCGAGCAGCGTCCGGCCGTTCGCCTTACCAAGCGCACGTTCGACAAAGGCAATACGGTCACCGCGATGCCAGGCGGTTCCGGTAAAACCATTCGATGCCATCGCCGCCGCCGCTGCCGCATCGGGAACATCCGTCGCCTGCTGTCCGTCGTAATCTGTCTCGTAGAACGCGCGATTAGCCTCGGCGGGATCGGTCGGCCAGCGGAAGATCAGGCCGCAATGCAAGCACTGGCGCGCTTCGATGAGAAGCCATTTGCGCTGCAGTCTGTCGGCGAAGCGCGAATCGCAATAGGGGCATAGCGCGTTGCCGCTCGACCAGCGTTGTCTCGCCATTCGCCATGCGAACGAAAGCCGCGCCATGCTTAGCCGTGCGCCTCGAGGAACTTGACGATGACGCGCGCGTGTTTGGCGTTGGAGTCGGCCACGGTCCAAGCCCGGGCCCGCTCCATCGAAAGCTGCCCCATCTTCGGCAGCTCGCTCCGCCCCGCCATAGCCGACGTCATCGCGGCCGCCAAGGCTTCGGCATCCGCCTCCGCTACGATGAACCCGTTGTCGCCATTGGTGACGAGCGCCCCCGCGCCGGACGCCGCCGTCGTGATCACCGGCATTGCGAACGACAGGCCTTCGAGCACCGCATGCGCAAGTCCCTCCGACAGCGTCGGCAAAACCATCACGTCGGACTGGCGATAGATATCGGCGAGAGCGTCCGAGCCGAGATGGCCGAGATAACGAATGCCGGCCTGCGCCGCGATTTGGTTTTCCATATCGAGCTCGGAACCGCCGGCGATCCACAGCTCGGCGCGGTCGCCGAAAGCGACAAGGCGCCACGCCTGCATCAGATAATGAAAGCCTTTGCGCAGCGACATCTGGCCGGCATAGATGAAACGCAACGGTCCGCTGCCGCGGCCGCGGCGGGCACCCGTGGCATCGACCGGCGGGCAACCGGTTGGAACAGCGACCACCTTCCCTGCCGGAATTCCATTGTCGATGAATGTCGATCGCACGTAATCCGAATTCGTGACGATCAAGTCCGCAAGCTGATGCTCGGCTGCGCGCCGCCGCATGTGCTTCTCTGCCGTGCGCAAAATTCGCCGATGATAGTCCGTGACCAATTCGGGAAACCGCCCGCATTCGCGGCGCAGCACCGCGACAAACGCCGCAATATGCGCCGATACTTGCCGCTGAATGCAATATCCACTCTGTGCTTTTTGTGCCGCAAAGGTCGCCGCGGAACTAAAATCCATCCCGTAGACATACCGGTAACGCCCGGCATAGCGCCGAGCGACAGTCTCATCGAAGCGATTTATGGCCCAGTGAAAGATGGTGTCGGTGACCATTTCGTTTGCGACGCGTGAAGACAAATTGCGCAGGAGTTCCCCGGCCCAGATATTGTCGACCATCCCGTCCAAGAATGCCGGGACTTCTCGCCGCCGCAGCAATGGCGCCAGCCGCGGACCGGCCCAAGGCACCCGGGCGATGCTGCCGGCGAGCGCAGGATTAATCGAAATCGTGGTCGCGACGCGTCCGATCAATTTGCGATCGGCAAGACCATGCAACACGCTCAGAAGACTCGGCCGCAAATCCGGGGTCGAAACCAGAATCGGACCCGTCATTGCTTGCTATCGAGCAGAGAACGCAAACCTCGAGCAAGCCGTGCGCCGACAGCGACGGCGGCGACCGCAACATCGCGACCGGCGAGCTGAGTGACGCGATGGGCGACTTCCGGATAGCCGAATCGTCGTCCCGACACTGTCTTGAGGCGCACCGCAGCGTCGTCGAATTCCGGCATGCCGAGCCGGAAGAACGATCGCGCTGTCATATCGAATATTCCGGCGAGAGCGGCTTTGCGCGCGGCTGTCAGCGGTCCGTCCGTTGCCCAAAGGGACTGAATCTCAATCGCATTGCGATAAACGTCGAGGATGAAGGCCCGTTCGCTGCTCCGCGACAGCGACCCGCCGGCGTGACGGTAAAAGGCCGATACGCCTTCGACGCGGACGAAGCGGGCGTGCTGACGTGCCGCATCGAACAGGAAGCGGGCATCCTGAATCACCGGCAAGCGCTCGTTCCACGTCCCGATCGCATCGACAATGTGACGCCGATACAGTAGTGCGGCGGGCGGCGCCCAGAATTCGGTAGCACAAGCAATCTCGGCATCCGGATCGACGTCCTCCATCCGCCGCGCGACGATTTCACCGAGCCGTCGCGATCCATCGGCGCCGGTTTCGAACCGCTGCCAGTCGCCATAGGCAACGTCCGCGTCCGTCTCGTCGAGCGCCGAAAGCCGCTTTTCGATCGCCTCTGGAGCGAGCAGGTCGTCCGCATCGAGATATTGGATGTAGCCGCCGTTCGCGAGCGCAGTGCCTCTATTGCGGGCGGCGCTGGCGCCGCGATTGGGCCCGAAATCGGTTCTGATCCGATTTCCGAAATCGCGAAGGATGTCGGCGGAACGGTCGGTCGAGCCGTCGTCGACGACAATGATCTCGATGTCCTGCCACGTCTGCGCCAGCGCGCTTTCTATGGTTTCGGTGACCGTGGCCTCGGCGTTGAAGCACGGAATAACAATGCTTACGCGTCCGCTCATGCTACGCCGGCGTAAAGCGCGGCCATGTCTTTTGCCGCGTCGGCCATGTTCCGAACGGATCGAGGCGTTCTCGGCTTGCCAAGGCACGGCAACGTGCCAGCGACGGCCGCGTGAATGGCATCGGCCCAAGCCGCCGGATCGGAAAAGGCAACGAGATGTCCGTCGATGCCGGGGGCAATCAGTTCGGCAATGCCGCCCAAATCGGAGCCAAGCACCGGCACGCCACAGGCCTGAGCCTCCAAGACGACGAGTGGCCCGGTCTCTTTCCACTGCGACGGTACTGCCAGCATATCGAAGGAGGCCAACACGGCCGGAACTTCCTCACGCCCAACCGGCGGCATGAATGTGATGCGCGGATCGCTGGCCGTTTTCTTGATGAGGGTATCGCGATAGTGTCGGTCTTGTTCCGTATTCGCGACGGCATGAATGACGAGTTTGAAGGCAAGCTCGCGCGGCAACCGGGCGACGGCGTCGACCAGAACTGTAAGACCCTTGATCGGATCGCAGCGGCCGAGAAACCCGAGCCGAAATTCTTCCTTGCCGTCGCGTCGACCCTTCGGCCGTCCGTAGAAGCCGCGATCGACGCCCTGGCGGCTCAATGTCAGCTTCGCATCGACGACGCCGTTTTCTCGTAGCGCGTCGGCAAGCCAACCGCAGACCGCGACGATGCGATCGGCTCCCTCGCCCATCGCTGCGATCTGCCGCCGCCGCACCGCCGCCAATTCCCGCGCGCCGAGCGCGGTGAAGAACCGATTCTCGGCGCTGACTCGGTACGCAGCGCGGCTAATGCTTTGGGGAAGCCGGCTTAAGGCCTCCGCCGCGGACCGTGGCAGCCCCCGCCCCTGCGACCAACACGCGGCGCACCGCTCGGCTTCCACGCGACCGTCGCAAGGCTCGCTGCCAAACTCCATCATCGTGCCGCGCAAGCAAATGTTGGACGGAACATGGACGGTCAGCACAGTCGCGAAGCCGAGCGATTTCGCAGCGTCGATGTGATGCGGCCCGCACGAAGTCGTCCAGGAATGCTGGTGATAAATGCCGCGCGGCTGCCGCTCGAGCCAGCCAACAAAGGCGTCGAAGTTTCGGGGCGGCCGCTCGCCGCGCGCCGTGGCGAGGTCCGCCGCCGGATCGAACGGATAGCGATGCACGGCGACGCCGTCGTGAACGTAGTCGAAGGATCGCGTTCCGGCATGGGCCGCCACAATCGTATTGGCGACGTGGAGCGCCGACAGCTCATGGACCAATCCCGAAACATAGACCTCGGTACCGCCGATGCTTTCGGGAAAATACCAAGCGAGGGCATGGACGACGTTCATTCGCGTTCAAGGCCGCGTCGGCACTTTATCGCGCCTTCGCCGTCACACGCCTCTTCACGCCGGCGAGCCTGTGACGGATCAGGCGCTTGGTGCGGATCAGCATCTGGATCGAGTCGAACAGCATCGGACTTTCGATGCCGAGGGCATCCCGCACAAGGGCGCGATGCGAAAGTTTCGCGCGCTTGCGGTCCAAATAGACGATCGCCGCTGGATTGAGCTTTCCCTGAACCAGAAATCCGTGATGAACTGTTGGCCAGTCGTACTGGGATACGTAGTGACGCCCGGCATTCGGCCAGCGCATCGCCTCGAACGCCCAAGCATCTGTGATGCCCTGCGCCATTGCATATGCACAGGCCGCTTCGAGGTAATCGAGCCGCCAGAGCGTCGGCTGAACCTGGAAATAACGAAAGAAATCTTGCGGCACGACGGCCAGCAGTTCACCGTCAAGTTCGCGCGTATCCTTCCGCCGCCAAGTGCGTACTAGGCCATCCGCATATTCCCCCGTCTCGGTTTCGTGCCAAGGCCAGGAATAGGTAGGGAAGGCGACGGCAACCAAATCGTGACGGGCGGCGATAGCGAAAATCCGCTCGAGCCGATCGCCATCGCAGGCACGTAACGGGCAGTGGTCCTCGAGCATGTGAAACACATGTTTGATCTGCGGCATTTCCTGCTTGATGCGGTTCAGGCCCGCGGACAGCAATTCGACCCAGTTTAAGCCTGGAAAACTCAAGACGTCGTCCGACGGTTGCGTAACGCCATCCGTGAGAAAGAAGCGCGACGGATGTCCAGGCCAAAACGTATCGAGAAGACTCCTAACGAGCGGAATATATTTTTCGGTACGGCTGTGGCTCGTCACCACGAAGGCGACGTTCTGTTCTCGCGCGGCGGGTATCATGGGCGATCGGTAATGCTGCGAATTCGCAATCTTAGCGTAGATCGAGGTGCCGCTTATTGCGTAGGGCTAACGCCATAACTCTGGCCTAGACGCAGGACCGCTGCGGCGGGCCGTGCGGATCGCGTACTGATAGGCGTCGAGATAAGCGGCTGCAACATTACTCCATGAATGGGTGCTCTTGGCTACATGGTAACCGGACATCCCCATGCGATCGGCTTCATCCGGCTTTTCAAGCATGTACAGAATCGCTTCGGCGAGCGCCGCTGAACCGCGGCGTGGATCGGCCAGCAAGCCGGTCACGCCGTCATCGACAGTGCTGCGGAACACCGGAAGATCCCACGTGACGACAGGCCTCGCGTGCGCCCAGGCGTCGAGAATGACCATTCCAAGCGACTCGATTCTTGACGGCAATACGAGACATCGCGCCGACTGCAATAAGTTGCTCTTTTCCTTATCCGTTACCGTTCCGCACTGGACTATTCGCGCTTGGTCGGAGGGTGGAAGAGCAGAAATATGTGCATCGACCTCGGAGCTTTCCGGCACGCGAATTCCAGCGATTGCAAGCTCTGCATCGGGATGCTTCGGCCAGACAAGGCGCATCGCTTCGATTAGGTCTCCAATTCCCTTAGACTTGACTTGACGGCCGAGAAAGATCACGCGTTTTCGTCGCTTCGGCTGCGGCATGGCTTCCGGAGCCACGTCAACTCCTTCGGAGGTCATAAAAATCTTCCGACGCTCAACTCCGTAAGCCTCGGCGAGCCGCTCGACTTCGTGCCCGGTTTGCGCGATCACGGCGTCAGCAACGGACAACGCTGCCGCCATCAAAGAAATATCCCAATTTGGATCGTGCTCGTGCAAGAACGGAACCATGACAAGCGGGAAGTCCAGGTGCGAGCGCGCCGAGAGCACTGCTTGGACGTTGACCACCAGATGCGGCATCGTCATCACGACGTCAGGACGCATACGGGCAATTTCGTTGGCGATCTGCCGGTCTAGCCTGCGGTGCAGGTATTGACGCGTGTGGCCCGCAATACGCCGTCCCAGCCGGCGCGACCGCAGATGAGTCTCTGCCCAGCCGCCGGCGCGATAAAGAGCGCCGCTGAACTTCAGCCGCTTGACCGGAACACCCGAGATCGTTTGATCGGCGTGAGCAACGCGATCAAATCCAAATTCATAGTAGGCCTGGACCGCGCCGACGTCAGTGGTCAACACATGAACCTCATGGCCTTGTGCGGCCAAGACTTCACCCACTCGCTTGCAAAGCAATTCAGCGCCGCCGACTACGGGATGGTAGGCATGTGGGACATGCAAAACGCGCAATGAATCACTCAAACTTGCAGCGGGCCGCCGCTCATCGGCGCAGACTCGCTTTCAGCAAGTCGACAATTCCCTCGACATCGGAATCGTGCAACCCGGGAAAGCTCGGCAAACTTATGCCGCGCTGCGAAATTTCCTCGGCTTGCGCGAAGGACGCGCGCAACAGGTACATCGGCATTTGATGCGCGCAATGAAATACCGGACGCGTTTCGACGCCATTGTCAGCCAGGAAGCCGGCCACGCGGTCCCGCTCGACGCCCGCGGGAAGCAACACGCTAAAGAGCCATTCCGAACTCACAACCGCCGGATTTGGCTTTTGACAAGTGATGGGGCTGTTGCCGATCAGATCGCGATACAGGCCCGCGATTGCGCGCTTGCGGGCGACAATATCCTCCACGCGCTCGATTTGCGCCAGTCCGATGGCCGCGCAGATATTTGTCATCCGATAATTGAAACCAAGCTCGGTGTGCCAATAGCGCCGCTGTGGATCTTGCCCCTGATTTTTTAGGAACCGCAAACGCGCGGCAAGTTCGGCTTTTTTTGTGGTGACCATGCCGCCTTCCCCGGTCGTCACCGTCTTATTGCCGTAAAAGCTGAAGCAGGCGACGTCGCCGAATGTTCCGGCCTGGCGTCCGGCTAATGTGGCGCCTAGCGCTTCGGCGCAATCTTCAACGAGCAGCAAGCCCCGCCGCGCCGCGATCTTTTGCAGCGGGCCCATGTCGCATACGGCGCCGTACAAATGCACTGCCATGATCGCTTTGGTTCGCGCGGTAATCTTTCTTTCGACATCGTCCGGGTCCATGAGCCAATCGGATGGAAGACTGTCGACGAAGACCGGCTTCGCACCGGTCTGAACAATGGTGTTGACGCAGGAAATGTAGGTGAAGGTCGGAACGATAACTTCGTCGCCCGGTCCAATTCCCAACCCGTGCAGAGCCAAATGCAACGCGACCGTTCCGTTGGCGACAGTGACGGCATGCGGAATATCGACGGTACGCGCGAATTCCTTCTCGAACCGGCCGACAAAACTTCCATTCGACGAGATCCAGGTCGAGTCGAGACATTCCAGGACATAGCGGCGCTCGTTGCCGGAAAGGTCCGGGCGATAGAGCGGGATGAATTTCTTCACGACCTTCGATGCACCTTTAGCTATTGTATCGGTCAATGGGATGCCTGGGCTTCAAGCATGATCGCCGCGAGGTTGATAACGCGGGCCGGTTCGAACGGCACGGTCGCCCCGTAAATACGAGTTCTCCTGACACGATTCCGTTATTACGGAGTTGGTGCGGGCAAAGGAGTCTTTACCGATTCGGACACCGGGCATCACGATACAGTTGAGCCCAAGCCATACGTTTGTTTGGAGCTCGATCGACCCGATTTTGCTCGGCGATGATTCCGAATAAGGCGCTATTGACACGATTTCCGTTCGGTCCATTGGATTCCAAGGCAAATTTGTGAGTGAATACAGTTTGCAATTATCACTCAGAACACAGCGGTCACCTATCGCAACGCCGCCGTATGCATGAATTCCGCAGTACCGCGAGATGTGGACATCATCGCCGATTAATAGCTCGCCCCTGCGTACTCGCGAATCATCAAAATTATTTTCGATTAGGTGCCGCATTGAGAGATAAAGATCAGGCCCACACGCAACAATAATCACGCCTTTATCGATGTGCACGTTGTTGCCGATTGAAATATATTGCGCGCCATAAATGAATACACCGGCGTCGATTCTCACGTCGTTGCCAATTGAGCGAAATTTCCTTTTGAAATATGCATACCGAAGTCGTTCTCCGAATGGCCCGTCTATATTGCGTATGATTGCGAGTAAAATTGCGTGGGTAACTTCCCTGATCCCGGAATTCCAAATCTCTCGCAGAACATCGCGTAGCATCATACCGCCGCGTTAGGAGGGAGCTGGTACCGCTCGACTGTCCAACCTACGTCGACGGTCACTGCGCCCAAGTTGGTGCCTGATTTGTTTGATTTGACCTGGATCACGTAGTCAAGCCGCCGGTCAACTTGTTTTCCAGCTTGCGTAGAACGCGCGCGGGATTACCGGCAACGACCGTATATGGAGGCACGTCGCTCGTGACGACGCTGTTCGCACCGACCACCGCACCCTCGCCGATCGTAACGCCGCACAGAATTGTCACGCCCCAACCAATCCACGCTTTGTCTTCAATCGTAACCGGGCTGATGGGCACGGCGGACCAATCTTTCTTCTTCTCTTTAATCCAGTTGACGACGTCATTGGAGCGCGCCTGAAATTCCAGGGCATGAGCACCATGGTCCGAGATATACCCGCCGCGCGCGATGAGAACATCGTTGCCGATGTGCACCCTCTCGGCGCAGGTGATCAAGCTAGCAAAGTAGCTTCTGCTGCCAATCTCCACTCGTGCATTATCACGCAGGAAGCCAATCTCCCCCTCATAGAGCACGTCATCGCCCAAAATCAGCGAGGCCCCCGGCGTCCATCCGATCCTCGGTGAATCAAAGACGCATCTTTGTCCGAGCGTTGTTTGTTGGAGAGCGCGAGCTCGAATCTGCAATGCTTCCTCGCTGCGCGCTGCAGTAAGGCATCTGAGAAGGGTACTGCGAATGATTCGCTTAATTCTCATTTTTTAAGATCGCTGACCGACAGGGCAAAATCACATCGCCATATCCATATCCCTCAAAAACTGACATTGGACTCCCTGAATCCCTAACTCTAATCGGAGCTACGTTCTCACATAGGTCAAGAACGGTCGATGGAGGAGTGGATAGAGCTAAGCGAAAATGATAATTGTTTGGTGCAATGATCTCCTTTGGAAAAATGACAGCTATATGGTGTGTCTTTGAAGTTGAACCTGCTAGTTCGCTTAGTCCCGTGATGAAAGTCGAAATATAGTGGCCGTAGTGACTCACCAGTGTGGTTGTCAGTAGTGTGTGCGGATTTATCTCCCCGCTTATTGTCACCCGGACGGTGATTTCCTCGTCGAAGAAAAAATCGGACGTTGGATTCCCGCCGCTATCTACAGTCGCGATTTGTGAGATGTGAAGCCCTTGTGCGGAAGTTCTTGCGGATGCCGTGAACACTTCCATGTCACGTCTATAAACGTCCAGAATTTCGCGGGCTGGGCCTTTCGCTGTAATTGCACCATCGGCAAGAAGAATTGCGCTGTCGCATAGCTGGGCCACCATCCCGAGTTGATGGCTGACGAACAGGATGGTCCGCCCGACACTCGCGACCTCGGACATCTTGCCCAAGCATTTTTTTTGGAATGCGGCATCGCCGACCGCTAGCACCTCGTCCACCACTAGGATCTCCGGCTCCAGATGCGCGGCCACTGCGAACGCAAGCCGCACATACATGCCAGACGAATACCGCTTCACCGGCGTGTCGAGAAACTTTTCTACCTCGGCGAAGGCGACGATCTCGTCGAACTTGCGGCGGATCTCCGCGCGACTCATGCCGAGAATAGCGCCGTTGAGATAAATATTTTCGCGGCCGGTCAATTCGGGATGGAAACCGGTTCCGACCTCGAGCAGGCTCGCCACGCGACCGCGGATTTCGACACTGCCCTCGGTCGGCTCGGTGATGCGGGAGAGTATTTTCAAAAGCGTCGACTTGCCCGCGCCGTTGCGGCCGATGATGCCAACCACCTCGCCGCGATTGACCGCGAAATCTACGTCCTTGAGCGCCCAGATTTCCTCGGTCGTGTCACCGGCGACGATGGCGCGGCCGCGCAGCATGTCTGACGCGGTTCGCAGGAGCGCGTTAGCCTTGCGGCCGACCACCTCGCGCAAGGTGGAGTAGCGCTCGCGCGCGGCTTCATGGCCGATCAGGTATTTTTTGCCGAGCCCTTCGGCGCGGATGACGACGTCACCGCTCATAGGATCATCGGGCACGGCGACGCCGAGTTATGCCTAAGTAAGGGTGTATATGTGCAGCATGATAGGGATGCCACGGGACTATTGGGAAAAAACAACCATTCCATCCAACTTGACTTGATCCCACTTCGCAAGGTCGTAGTCGACAAAGTCCTTTAGCACGGCTTGCGCTTTGCCATCGTCGAGCATCGTCTGGTCCAGGACTATGAAAATCTTGTCCGTGCGGCCGGCCCACCTTTGCCGAGCGATCTCCGCCAATGAGGCGTAGTCTTCGAAGTCAAAGCTGAAGAGGATTCGATAGTGCGGGAGGCCATTTGCGGCCTCGGGTTGCGGAATGGCGGCGATTGCATGTTGCCAGTTGTGCGCCGCCATCTCGGAACGGAGATATTCGAGAACGACAGGCGATACGCCCAGCATCGCGGTACCGCTCGCTCGATCGTAGTGGCGGCTCCGCATGGCCTCATGCGCATAGGCGGTCAGGCCATAAGCGGCAAATGCGCCGACGATCAGTATTGGGATGGCTCTCGCCACAAATCCGCGCCGCTGATCCATGGCAACCAGCAGCATGAGAAAAAACAGAATGCCGGCGTAATAAAAATAACGCTCTTCGAAGGAGATCGTATTGGCGTGAACATACATCGCGATGTAAGCCGCGATGTAAAGTCCAATGATGGGGAATAGGCGAGTGGCCACGGGCCGGTAGCGCGTGTTGCGCAATCGAAGCCATACCCAGGCCATGAGCAGCAGGCCAAGCGGCCCCAGCACGTAACTGGCGTAGCCGATTACGGTAGGTGCGGAGACATCCGGGATTGGTGAATGCATAATGAGCCGCCACGCCAAAATATGAAGGTCTTGCAGAAAATTCATTGCAGAAAATCCCGAGAATGCGGCAGCGGCCACAGGAAACCAGACATCGGACCACTTGAAGGCATCTTTAATTGCACTCGCGGGCGTCAACCCCCGGACGAGCCAAAACATAAAAAAGCAGAGCGCCGCGGCCGCGCAACCTGCCCACATGGCAAGTGCCGAGGAAGTTAGCCGCCGCCGCTGCACCGCATCCACAAAGCTGATGCCTGCGACAGTTGCGGCGAAAACGAAGAGGCCCGAAAGCTTGGCGAAGAAGCATAGAGCAAACGACAGCACCGAGATCGCGAAGCTGACTGCAGGCGGTTTTTGGATTGCCCACTGGAGCGCTGACAAGACCCAGGGCGAAACCGCAAACAATACCACCTCGCCACCAATGAAAAAGGTGAAAGGAAGCGTGTAACGAAACGTCACCAGGCCGAGGACGAAGAGGAATAAAACGAAGCAAGACACGTCAAAACGTCGTGCAACATGAACCCAGCCGAGTACGCCGACAATGGTTGCAATCAGAGCAGTCAGCGACATCGCCACTCCGTAATCGGTCCCCAGCCAAACAAAGGCGCCCGGCACGAGATATTGTCCAGGGCTCCACCAGGACAGGAACGTTCCGACGTCGTGTGCAATGTTTTGCGGGTCAGGCGCGATGACATAATTGAACGGTCCACCCTGCAACATGCTACGGAATACAAGGAACCCGGCGGCAGTATCGAAACTCATCACTGGCCGAATGAACAAGGAAATGATGAACACGCTCACCGGGATCAGCAGCAGGATATAGATCCAGCGCGATGCGCGTTCGGTTGTATGGTCGGCGATAACGGCGCGGCCGCGCAGCGTGTCGGATGTAGTACCGCGCATGACGACGTCGCCGCTCATGACGCGCGTACCAAGTCAAGTCTGCGCAGGACCGGCGGCGCCGAACGGCGCGGTAGGTTCGCTCGCGCTAACTGGCGATCCAACCCAAAAACAGAATCGAAAGCGCGAAGAAAGCGCCGACGATTGCGCCCACCAGCGCATATGCAGAGCCCATCTCTTTCGCGTCCAGTCTGCGATGATTCTGACGACTGGCGTACCAAGCGCCGATCGCGACACAGATCAGCACCCAGGCGACATAAGCGAATGAATCCATTACGTGCCAATGCTTTCCCATCGCGCTTGGGCGACGCCTCGGGATTTGAATCACCCAGGCGAGCCATAGATTGCACGACCCTAACGGCGGATTTCATCTTGCGCGAGGCGGTCGCCAAGACATACCTAAGCAAGCGTTCATTCATTAGGACAGGTAGCGCCGCCATCTCAGAGCAAGTCGGCGAAGGTGCGTTCGGTGCGGCGGAAAAACCCGATGCCGAACCAGAGCAGGACTGCCACTATGCCAAGACTTAGCAGAAAGCCCGGCACATAAAGCGGGCTTTCCCCGCCCAACAGGCACCAGCGAAAGCCGTCGATGATGCCGACGACTGGATTGAGGCTATACAACAGGCGAAACCGTTCCGGCACTACTGCGCTCGAAAATCCGACGGGCGAAACATAAAGCCCAAACTGCATGATGAATGGGATGATAATACGGAAATCGCGATATTTGACGTTGAGGGCGGTGATAAAGAGCGCTGGGCCAAGGCTCGCCAACACGGCGAGCAGAACGAACCCCGGAAGCAATACGACTTTCCAATCCGGCCAGAAGTCGAACCACAACATCAAGCCGAAAAGCAGAATGAGATTGACGCCGAAATCGATCAGCGCCACCACGGCCGCAGATGCCGGAATGATAAGCCGCGGGAAATAGACCTTGCCGATCAGATTGGCATTGCCAACGAGGCTGACCGATGCGTCGGCGAGAATGCTCGAGAACAAAAACCACGGCAGCATGCCGACGAAGACGAGAATGGGATAAGGCGTACTGCCGTCGCTCGGCAGTTTGGCGAGACGGCTGAACACGACCGTGAAGATCACCATCGTCAGGAATGGGCGCACGACGGCCCAAGCAACGCCGATCACCGTCTGTTTGTAGCGCACCGCGACATCGCGCCAAGCCAAGATGGCGAACAGCTCGCGATAGTGCCAAACGTCCGACCAGTAATGGCGATCCGCGCGACCGGACTTCAGGACAATGGTGCGTTCGCCGGGGGCGCCCGGACCGGATGCTGGCGCCGGCGCTTCGATCGCGCCGCGAGGCTCAGGCGAAGCCGCAGACAAAGTCATTGCCGATCAGTGCCGCCGCTTGGTGAAGGGCTTGATAGTGGCGTGACTACCTCAGTGATATGGATATTCGGACGGATTTTGTTGCGCACGAGCCAGTGGCGGAAACGGTCGACAGGCGCATCTACTGTGAAATAAATGACACCGGCGGCGCACACCACAAGTAACAGCATCACAACTCCGGACGGCAGCGTACCTTCCAGTTTCAAATAGATCTGTCCAACAATCGCAAATATTCCGCGATGGATAATGTAGATTGGATAGGATAGTTCTCCGATCAGCCGGTCAAAGGCATTTGTCTTGAACGTTTCGAAGATCGCCGGCATGAAAATAAAAAGCAGCGAGTAAACGCCCCATTTGTAATCCTCGGGCCATGGAAAAACGAAATTAAAAACAACAACGATTCCAAGTAGGGCACTTAGGCCCACAAGTCCAAGCATTCGACTGTCTGCCCACAAGATCTTTCGCCACCGGTAGGCGAGCATGCCAGCAATGAACAGGCCGAGTTGGGCAGGAAAGAAGAAATAGATGGTGAGGCCGAAATGCTGGCCCAACATAAGTCGCAATGAGAAGCTCGCCGCAGCCACCGCAACCAGGCTTAGGGACTTAAGCCTGATTAGAAATGGCACGATCGAGTAGAACCAGATTTCCGCACCGATCGACCACGCTTGGCCGACGATTCGGGCATAGCCAAGCGACTGCGAACCGTCATCGAGTTCAGCGGGCGGGCCAAATGTCAGCACGACATCGCCTTGGGGCGTGACGTGAAACAGAGTTAGAACGTCCTGCCCAATCATTGTCAGATTGCTAAAGCCGACCAGCCCTTTCCACACCGGCGATTGCAGCGGCGCTTCGAATGCGCCCATTGCCGGATGACCCGTAACGATAGGGATCAATGCCAACCAGGCATAGAGGATGGCGGCAGTTATGGCGTATGCGGGCCATAGCCGGAGGAAGCGTGCAACGTAGAACGCGCCGATCCCGGCCGAATTCTTGGTGTCGTATCGTGTCGATAAGATGAGAGCCATGTAGAAACCTGAAATCATGAAGAACATTTCTACGGCTACGTCGCCGGGGACCAGCAATATGCTAAATTGCTGCGGCGCATGGCCGATCACAACTGCGAGCGCGAGTATCAACCGCAAAAGGCCCATAGGTCCCGTTCCCAAACAAATTCTCTTCGCCACTTCAAGCTGAGCATTAAAACCCCGTCGTCACGGGCACCTGCGCCTTATGTGGCGCACGAGCGCGGAGGACTTATGTGGCGCACGAGCGCGGAGGATACGTGAGAAATACCGGCCGCCCCGAGGACTCGAAGCAAGAATGAAGGCATGACACTCAATCAATAACCCGCTACCAGATGCGTCATTGCAATTGGGCGTACACATCGCCCCACCCGCCGTCACCAATGCCCGACAGAAGCACCCGAATGTCCGCCAGCTTCACCCACTCGGCGAGCTGAAATTCCATAGTTTCATACGGCGAGTAATTAAAACGATATGAGCCTATTTGTTCTAACCGATCCAAACAGGCAAACGCCGCGTGCATGTGTTCGAAAGTGAACTCGAAGCTCACGAGGCGGATAGGGACCGAGAGGCCTCGCAGAACAGGCTCTTCGTGACCTTCTACATCTATCTTCGCGAATGCCGGCCGCCCGAACTCGTTGCACAACACATCGAGAGTAGTGGTTTGAACCGTCCGCGCCGGCCCCCAACGATGCCCGGCAAATCTGCCGCTTTCTACCGTCCGCTTCATCCACTCCTCGGACATGGACGAGAGAACTTGCGTCTCGCCGACGTAGAATTGCGCAGAGCCAACCGAATCCGAAGCCGCGCAATTCATCGTGGTAATACGGCTACCGAAGGCTCGCTTGAGAACCGCGGCGCAAAATGCCTGGGGCTCAACCGCAATCACTCGGCAGCCAAGGTGAAGAAACACCTTCACGCGAGGACCGACGTTTGCGCCGATGTCAAAAACGAGATCGCCGGGTTTCAAAAAGCGGCTGTAAAACTCGGCAAATCTATCATCTTGTGTAGACCATTTGACGATCTCTTTTGCCGCTCGCGCGGTCCGTAAATGAAACGCAAGCGGTTCATATAACGGCGTTCGCTTGAGTACATTTTTGAGTAGTGCATACATGGACAAATCGAGCTGTACCAGCGAACGTCGCATCCTGATAAATAGACTTATCCTTCGGCAACGCTAGCTAGCCGAGATTATTGCCTCTTTGGCCAGGATGTCGAAGAGCTGCCGGTTGTCGCGCGTCCATGCAAGAAGCTCATCGACGCCCTCCCGCACTCCAGTCGCCGGCCGCCAGCCAAAGAGCTTTTCGGCCTTAGTCACGTTGCACACGAACACTGGCTGATCGCCGGGCCGCCAGTCGCTCCATTTGAGCGGAATTTTTTTGCCAATTTTCAGTTCGAGCTGGGCGATCAGTTCGCGCAGCGACAGAGTATTGGCCGGGCCGCCGCCAATATTAAACGCCTGCCCGCTGATACCAGCGCGATGCGCATAGGCTGCCTCATAAGCACGGACCAGATCGCCGACATGCAGCACGTCCCTGATCTGCTTGCCGTCGCCGTAGATGGTGATCTGCTTGCCGAGCACCGAAGCGATGGTGAACCACGCCACCCAGCCCTGGTCCTCGATTCCGAATTGGCGGGTGCCGTAGATGCAGCTTTGGCGGAATGTGACGGTCTCAAGCCCATAAATGCGCGCGTAATCGATGGTGTACTGATCGGCCGCGCCCTTGGAGCAGCCATAGGGCGAATGGAAGTCGAGCGCCCGTTCCTCGCTCACGCCGCCGGCAAGATCGCCGTATTCGTAACGGCCGTTGCGCTCGACGACGCCGAGATCCTCCATCCTGCCATAGACCTTGTTGGTCGAGGCATTGATAAAAAA